>OLNW01000826.1_pt1 | contig 34353 bp, 26 predicted proteins | sample 1672121 | NCBI WGS metagenome assembly OLNW01 (sample SAMEA3136648, study PRJEB25190) | human gut metagenome
ACGGACGACGACACGCCCTCAGCGCCCAAGACGCTGGCGAGATAGAGGCAGAGCATCTGATCGTCGGATGCCACGGAAGCAACGGATAGCACCTGCCCCCTCAGCATCGACCTGAGCGAAGAGCCCTGCGTAAGCGAAAAGACGTACTCCATAAGGGGGCCATTCCCGCCGAACGACCTCCACGACTCGTCGAAAGAGGGAAACGGCGCGCCCGATGCGAAAAACTCGAAGAGCTCCCTCGCGTCTTGCTCTGCCAGCTCAACGCGGACCGATGCGCAGCCGATTTCCCATTCACCCGACAGGGAAGCGTTCAAGTCCTCCTCCCGAATGCTGACGAGCAGGCAGACGTTGGGGGCGGATTTCCTGATTTCCCTCGCGAGAAGAGGCCAGCCCCGCCCAACGGCGCCGTCGATGTAAGCGTGCACCGGCCCCTCCTTCTCTTTGGACAGGCCCCTCAGGCACGCCGCGATGTCGAGGGCATCCTTTTCATCGATCGAGCCCGACACCTCGAACGCCCAGAACAGCCCCTTCCCGTAGAGGTACCTATAGCACGCCGTGCTTTTCCCCTGACCAGACGCGCCATGCACGAGCACGACGTTTGATCGCTGGAAGGCTCGCTCAATCGCATCGTCCAAGCGGGGCCTGACAACATCGAAGCCGGACAGGATATGGGATAGCCTGGCGCTCTCGCCAAGCCTATACCCCTCCTTTTCTTCGAAAAGAAGAGGACTGGACGCCATCTCGGAGAGGGGATTCAGCTTTATTCCGTATTGAGCGGCATAACCCCTCAGAGCCGCCGCCTTCTGCGCGATTTGACGAGCCGCAGCCGAAAGCCACTTACCGTTGATCGCCTGTCTGTTCCTAGAGCTATCGCGCGCTCGCCCTCGCCATGGCGATGCCGACTCTGGCATGGGCATCGAACAGCCCGCAGAAGGTAACGTCCAACACCTGCACCGCATCCCAGGGCGCATCCCTTACGGTCACCGGCAAGACCGACGACTCCACGAGCAAGATCGTCGTCGAGGCAACCTCCGACCAGGCTTCCAACGTGTCGCTTAGCGCCACCCAGAAGATCGTAGGCACCTTCAAGGTTTACGACGTGCCCGAGGGCAGCACCTACGGCCCCTACACCCTCACCTTCAACGTGGGAACTGAGTACAACGGCGCCACCGCCACCGTGTTCATCGAGCACCAGGGCCGCGACGCGAACCTCGGAACCGAAACGAAGACGGCGACCGTCTCCAACGGCAATGTGACCATCTCCACCGATGGCCTCTCGCTCGTGACCATCGCAGTCGACTCCTCCACCGTCACCGGCGCCACCACCGACGCAAGCGCCACCTCCCCGCAGACCGGCGTTGACATGACCGGCATCGCCGTCGCCACCGCCGCGTGCGCCATCGCCGCCGTTGGCGTGGGTGTGGTCCTTCGCAAGAAGCTCGCTGAATAGCACTGACAGCACACGCGGTTCCCGACCTGGGAAACCGTACTGCGCGCATGACATTGCAAAGAAGAGGGCGCGGCTGCCCTCTTCTTTGTTGTAAGAAGAGAGGAGAACCGCTTCAATGACCCTGCTTGAGCTGCTCGAGCTCCTTCGAAAGAAATGGTACCTGGTGCTCGTGTTCCCCCTGGTGTTCGCGGGCGCGACCGCGGCATACTGCTGGGGATTCATGACCAACAACTATACCGCCAACGTGTCGCTCTACGTGCTGACGCAAACGACAAACGCGGCCGATGGATCCGGCCGCGTGACCAGCTCCGACACCTCGGCTTCCCAGCAGCTCGCGAACGACCTGGCGAAGATCGCGAAGACGTCGACCGTGATGAGCTCCACCGCGAGCGCCCTCGGCATGAGCGACCTCAAGGGCTTCGATGTGGGGGTAACCTCCGACACCACGAGCCGCGTCATCACGCTCACCGTCACGGGCAAAAGCCCCGAAGGCGCCGCGAGCGTGGCCAACGAGCTCGCCGACCGCACCTCGAAGGCCGCCATCGACGCGATGAAGCTCGACGCCGTGAACATCATCGACCGGGCAAGCGTGCCAGACAAGCCCTCCGGCCCCAACCGCGTCATGTACACCGCGGTTGCCCTGCTCGCAGGGCTGTTCGTCGCCATCGCTATCATCGTCTTGCAGGACATGCTAGACACCACCGTGAAGTCGGGCGACGACGCCGAAGAGCTGCTCGGAATTCCCGTGCTCGGCCGCATGCCCAAGCCGAAGAAGGCGAGGTAACATGGCCAAAAAAAACCGCAAGCGCCCCAGCCAGTTCCAAAATCCGCTTCTGAGCAACGCATCGAAGACGCTGTTCGCCAACATCCGCTTCGTCTCTATCGACGAGAAGGTGAAGACGATCGTGGTCACCTCGACAGGCATGGACGAGGGCAAGACCCAGGTCAGCACCAACCTTGCCTGCGCCATCGCCAGCTCCGGCAAGAAGGTGCTCATTGTCGACACCGACATGCGCCGCCGCTGCATCGCGGGACTTCTGGGCATCCACACGGAATGCGGCCTGTATTCCGTGCTCGTCGGACAGGCGCCGCTCAAGAGCGCCATCTACCCGACCGACCGCCCCAACCTGTACTTCATGGACTCCGAGCCGAACATCCCCTCCCCTCCCGACGTCCTTTCGACCAAGCGCTTCTCGGCTCTCGTCGACACACTGCGTGATATGTTCGACTACGTGATATTCGACTCGCCCCCCATCGGGCTTTTCGTTGACGCTGCCATCATATCGAACCTGGTCGACGGCACGCTGTACGTCATCCGCGAGCGCGCGGCGAAGCGCGACGACGTCGTCGCCGGCGTGCAACAGCTCAAGGCAGCCAACGCGCGCATCTTGGGATCGGTCATCACGTTCTCGCGCGAAGAGGCGAACAACGATTACTACTACGCCTACTACAACTCCGAGGGGAAGCGCGTCTCCCGCAAGGACCGCGAAAAGCAGCTGACGGAGAATCCCAACGCGCGCGATCTGGCCGCAGACGACATCGGCCAATGGGCACGCAAGGCGGGAATAGACCCCAAGCAGGCGGAACGCAGGGAAGTCGGAGAGCGGCCACGGCGCCAAGGTTCGGGCGCTGGTGTGAGCCCGAACGCGAATGCGGGCGCCGGCATGCCCTCAGCTGCAACCCCACAGAGGGGCACGCAAGCGAGCGCCGACGAGCAGTTCCCGCGCGGCGCCTTCAAGCCAGCAGTGCCACGCCGTGCCGACGGCCGCACACCACGCCACAAGAACACGAGGATTTAACGCAGCGCCCATGACGGGAAGCCCGCTTCGGCTTCCCGTCATGCTTTCAAACGCCCTGCGAGAAAGAGGCTCTCGGCCAGCGAAAAGGGCGGGTTGCACGGGCGGTTTGTGCAGGCGGTGGCGCGTGCAACCCACACGGGCAGCGCTGCCGACAATCCACACGAGCAGGGCCGTCGGCAGCTCGCTGACCAGCATCATTGTAAGGAACACATGGCAAACGACAAGACGAAACCGACCGAAGAGGATATCGCCCCCAAGCACGCGAAGGCACCGAGCGCCAATGCATCGGGCACGGGCGGCGGCTCCCGCAAGAAACGCCCGCAGATCGCAGCGCTCGTCGTGCTGCTCGTCGTGTTAGTGTGCGCGGCAATCGTCGGCGGGGCGTACCTCGTGTGGCAGAACGCCCAGATTGCGAAAACGGCCGAGGAGGCAGCCGCTACCCCCGAGCCAGAAGCCCCCACCACCTCGCAAGATGCCGCGGACCCGCGGGTGGAAAACCCCATCGACTTCGCGTCGCTTCGCCTGGAGAACCCCGACATCTACGCCTGGATCTACATCCCCGGCACCGATGTGAACTACCCAGTGGTGCAGCACCCGACCGATGACACGTTCTACCTGAAACACAACAAGGACGGCGAATGGTCCGAGGAGGGCGCCATCTACACGCAGCTGGCAAACAAGACTGACTTCTCCGACCCCGTCACGGTGATCTACGGGCACAACCTGGTGCAGGGAACCATGTTCACCACGTTGCACCGCTTCGAGAACAAAGACTTCTTCGACTCCCACGAGGACATGTACCTCTACACCGACGGGCACATCCTCACTTACCGCGTGGTTGCCGCCTACCAGTACGACAACCGCCACATCCTGAACTCGTTCAACTTCTCCGACCCGACCATCGTCCAGCAGTACTTCGACTCGGTACTCAGCCCCGACTCGCTCGTCGAGAACGTGCGCGAGGGAACAACGCTCACTTCAAGCGATAAAATCGTGCAGCTGAGCACCTGCACCGGCGATTCCAACCACATCGTGAGAAGATACCTCGTGACGGGAGTTCTCGTCAGCGACCAACCGACCTACTAGCACGAAAGACGAAGCACTTTGGAAGAGAGCGAAACGAAAGACAACGCCCTGTATGAGGCGGGCAGCGGCACCACCCCGACGCCCGAGGCGCCCGCAACCCCCGAGGCGCCCGAGGGGACCCTGGTGCCCGAGGCTCCCGAGGCGCCCCAGACGATGGAGGAAGAGGTCCTCATCAGGAAGAAGAAGCGCCATCATTCGCGTCGCAAGAAAATCTTGAAGCGCGTCGCTATCGTCGTGGGGATTCTCGTGGCGATAGCGGTCGTCATCGCCATCGCCGCCTTCGCCTTCATGAAGTCGGGCGAGAGCGCTGTGAAGCAGGCCAACACCGCCGATGACATCCAGGCGGATGACAGCGCCGTAACCTACGACGAGGGCCGCACCGTCGAGTATAACGGGAAGACGTACGCGCTGAACGAGAATATGGTTTCCGTCGCCGTCATAGGCTACGACCGCCAGACCGAGGAGGTCGTGCCGGGCAAGAGCGTCGGGCAGGCGGACGCCATCATGGTGCTCGCCGTGAACCTCGACACCGGCAAGACGACGGGAATCGGCATCCCGCGCGACTCGATGGTCGAGGTGGGCGAGTTCATGGGAGACACCTTCACCGGCATGTCGACCATGCAGCTGTGCCTGGCCTACGCGTACGGTGACGGCGGTGAGCTGAGCAGCCAATACACCGCCTCCGCAGTTTCGCGCGTGCTGTACAACATGCCCGTGAGCTATTACTTCTCGCTCGACATGGATGGCGTCGGCGCGCTCGCGGATGCCATCGGTGGCGTGTCGCTGACCCCGACGCAGTCGATTCCCAACACCAACATCGTCGAGGGCGAGCCGACCGTTTTGTTCGGAAGCAACGCACTCAAGTACGTGCAGTGGCGCGACACATCGGTGCTAACCTCGTCGCTCGACCGTCAGACGCGCCAGTCGCAGTTCGTCGAAGCCTTCTGCAAGCAGGCGCTCTCGAGTGCCCAGGGCAACGTCGGGACGCTGGTCAACCTATACACGACGGCTTCGAACTATGCCGTGACAAACTTGGGGCTCAACGAGTTCAGCTACCTGGCAAGCTCCGTCCTGGCGACAGGGATCACGTCGGTCGACATGACCACCCTTCAGGGCACCATGCAGCAGGGGGACAAGTTCGCGGAGTTCTACTTAGACAAGACGAACGTGTACGAGACAGTTCTCAACGTGTACTACCACGAGGTGGGAAGCAAGAAATAGGGCCGCCGTGTTCGACAAGAGAGCGAGCACGGGCACGTGCGGCGAAGCGAACGTGCAGTAAGCGAGCAGGCAGCGTGGGAAAGGAGAGGGCGTGTTCGACATCCATTGCCATATCCTAAACGGGGTCGACGACGGCTCGCGCACGCCGGCGGAGTCCCACCAGATGCTGCTTGCCGCGAGGGACGCCGGCATCGACCACATCGTGTGCACCCCGCATTGCAAGCACTCCGACTTCGACGCAGAGCTTATCGCAAAGCGCTATCGGGCCTTCAAGGCGCATGCGGAGAAGAACGGCGTGCGCCTGAGCTTGGGATATGAGGTGCACTGGAAGAAGCTCGCCGACATGGGGCTCGACGCGGCGCCCAGCCTCTGCATCGAGGGCACCAACTTGCTTTTGCTCGAGTTCTCGAACAGCCATCTGCCGGCGAACTGGCAGCGCGCGATTTACTCCATCCAGGGCAAGGGCGTCGACATCGTGATCGCCCACCCCGAGCGTTACAAGCCCGTGCAGGAGGATATCGACGTCGCGCGCGAGATGAGGGAAATGGGCTGCCGGCTTCAGCTTTCCGCGAACTTCGTGGAGGGGGGCGTCTTCAACCCGCGCCGGCGCACTGCAACGGCGCTGCTCAAGAACGGGCTGGTCGACTACCTCGCAAGCGATGCCCACCGAGTAGAGCACTACGCCACCTACCTCAAAGCGCTCAAGGAAGCCCAGAAATACTAGGGATTATCTTCTGCCCAATCTTTGATTGGGCCCGGCAGGCGCAGGTGGATCAGCGTTTGCCGTTGACTAGAACGGGTTAGTTTTGGACTTGCTCTTTCCCTCCACAGTTCCACCTGGCCTTTCGCGATTATCGCCATTATCGCTTTTATCGTCAGAGTATCGAGAATCGCTTAATTGCCTATCGCGCCCGCCCGCGAAAAGATAAAGCCCCTAAGACCGAGCCAAAAAGTACAGCCTGCGAGGGAAATCTTGGCACGAAAACCGAGGTATCCCACAGGGAAGTGGGGCCTCGGGGCGCCCTCGAATTGGACGATTCCCTGACCTGGGGATTCTTCCTTGGGCGAAAAATCAACCCGCGATGGAACGCAGAAACGGGGCCCTCGTCGTGGGATACCTCGGTTTTCGTGCCAGAATCTTCCAGAATCGCTGCGCTAATTGCTCTCGGAAGACGTCTCCGATTCCCCTTCTCCCGCTGCCGCCTATCGGAGAGTCGCGACGTCGAGCCCCTTCCCTTCCCCCGCCGCCACGTAACTCGCGAAGCCGATAGTTAGACGGACAAGACGGCAGGTCAGGTGATTTATTTCACGCAAGGCCGCCGAATTGTTGCTTTCGCCGACGAAAGGCCGCCACAGCGCACACGTCGTTGTGGCGATGACGAACATTCAGAAAGGCTGGACTCGAATCAGCTTTCACTCCAACAGCTAACGCTTTCCCGACAGCCACCTTCAGCGCAAAGATCTGAAGCGACTTTCATGCCTGACGGACGGGAACGACCGTTGCGCCGCGAACGTTCCTGATTGTCAAACACTCCATGACCGAATTGCATTGCACCATGGGTTCACATTGAGCGAAAATGCAACATGTGACACAATCACTAAATGACAATTTGAAGGAGGCAGACATGGAAGTGCGCAGGGATAGATACCTAAACAATCTGATCGACAGAATGCACAACGGGATGATCAAGGTAATCACGGGCGTCAGACGGTGCGGCAAAACATATCTGCTGTTCGAACTCTTCGGCAACTACCTCAGAGACGAGCTAGGGGTCGGCGACGATCGTATCGTAGAGGTTGCATTAGACGAGGAGGCGAACAGGGGCCTGCGCGACCCGGGTATGCTTGACAGCTACTTGAAGTCCAAGATAGCGAATAAGACGTCGCGATACTACGTCATGCTCGACGAGGTGCAATACGCGATCTCCGACGAGGAGCTGCGCGGGCACGAGCCTCCTCGCCTCTACGGTGTGCTCAACGGCCTGCTGCGCATGCGAAATGTCGACGTCTATGTGACAGGCAGCAACTCCAAACTGCTGTCCTCTGACGTCATGACGCAGTTTCGCGGACGAGGAGGCGAGGTCCGAGTGCGACCACTGTCCTTCTCCGAATTCATGCAAGGCTTTGAGGGAGACAAATACCAGGGTTGGGCCGAGTATGTCGTCTTCGGAGGCATGCCCCTTCTTCTTGGCATGCGCACGGACGAGCAAAAGTCACGCTACCTAGAGCGCCTGTTCTCCGAGACATACTTGAAGGATGTTGTGGCCAGGAACAAGGTGGCAAAGACCCAAGAGCTCGAAGACCTCGTGGACGTGCTGGCATCCTCCATCGGTTCGCTCACCAACCCACCCAAAATCGAGGCGACCTTCAAAAGCGTTCTGAACTCGAAGATCACCGCGAACACCATTTCCACTTACATCAGCTACCTTGAGGAGTCCTTCCTCATCGAAGAGGCCCGCCGGTACGATGTCAAGGGACGCAAGTACATCGGGAGTCCTAAGAAATACTACTTCGAGGACATCGGCCTGCGCAACGCGAGACTAGGCTTCAGGCAGGTCGAGGAGACCCACATCATGGAGAACATCGTGTACAACGAGCTGCGCGCGAGGGGCTTTTCCGTCGACGTCGGCTCTGTCGCGAAGGCTAGGCGCGTCGACGGCAAGGTAGTGCGCAAGCAACTCGAGGTGGATTTCGTCGCGAATCTAGGTTCCCGGCGCTATTACATACAGTCGGCGCTTCACTTGCCGGATGAGGAGAAGACACGCCAGGAAAAGGCCCCACTTCGCGAAGTACCCGACAGTTTCAGCAAGATCGTGCTCGTGCGCGATGTGGTGAAGCCGACTTACGACAACGAGGGGATTCTGACTATGTCCGTGTTCGATTTTCTGCTCGACGAGGAAAGCCTGCCAAAATAGCTTCTTGGACGCACTTTGAACGCTCTCCAAGAGTCCGGGAACGGCGTTGGGAATGCGAGCCTCCAACAATCGGACGAACCCCCGACATGGCTGGGACGGCATTCCCGCTCTAGGGCAAGCCTGCTTGCTGAGCGAATGCAGTAGACAGCGGCTCGAAAAAGTACAGCCCTCAAGACAGATCTTGGCACGAAAACCGAGGTATCCCACGCGGAAGGCGCGGTCGTGGGTCGCTCTCGAATTAAGCGAGGCCCTGACCTGGGGATTCTTCCTACGACCGAAAAGCAACCCGCGATGGAGTACAGAAATGAAGCCCTCGTCGTGGGATACCTCGGTTTTCGTGCCAGAATCTTCCTGAATCGCTGCACCAATTGCGCCCAGATGGGTCGCGACGTCGAGCCCCTCCCTTCCCCCGCCGCCACACTTCGCCACATTCCCTTTAGGGCTCTCATGCGAGAGAATGGGAGAACGTGATGCAAACGCGCTCGGCGGGCTCGACAATCTATTTGGAAGTGAGCGTCCAGCCGGACGAGCTGAGCGCCGGCCTCGTCAAACGAAGAAACATCTGTAATCACAAGAGGCACACGAATGATGACATCTATTGCTAGTTTTACGGAAGTGTATTATGATTCACTTCCGTAAAACTAGCAGAATCGGCATTGAATTCGCAAGGAGTAAGTCATGTGGCCGAGTGTAGCCTATGAGACATGCGCATGGGAAAGGGATTACGACGAGCTCGCGTTCATACCTAAGAGTCGCAGACGCAAGATTTTGCCGACATATGAGGCTGCGCTCCCAGCAAAGATTGCCCAACTGACGGTCAACCTGTCTCCTGAGATTCAGCGGCGGATTGCAGATGTTGAAGTTGCCGTAACGCGCTTCGACGAAGCCCAGAATGCGCGCGATTGGAACCTTCCAGCCCTCCTTTTAAGAAGCGAGTCTTCATCGAGCTCCCAGATTGAGAGGCTCACATCGAGCGTGCGCAATGTGGCACTCGCAGAACTTTCCGACAAGGCACCTACGAATGCGCTCCTCATCGCGGGCAACGTCGCCGCCATGCGCGAGGCTCTGCGGCAAAGTGGACCCGTGAGCATCGATTCTATCTGCAGCATCCATGACGTGCTCATGGCAGAAACCTCCGAGTGGGAGGGACTGCGAAACGAGCAGGTATGGATCGGTGGCACGCCCTACAGCCCGCATGGAGCGTCGTTCGTGCCCCCTCACGCAAGTCGCGTTCCAGACTACATCAACGACCTAATTGAGTTCGGGGTGCGGGAGGACGTTCCTCCCGTTGCCAAAGAAGCGATTTTCCACGCGCAGTTCGAGACAATTCACCCCTTTACGGACGGCAACGGCCGCACTGGCAGAGCGCTCGTGCATCGCATGCTTGCAAACGACGAAGTCCTGATGCATTCAACCCTGCCCGTCTCAGCGGGCCTGCTGCATGACGTTGAACGGTACATGAAAGCGCTCGACGCCTACCACGTCGGAAAGATTGAGCCAATAATCGCCTGCTTTGCCGATGCTCTGGAGCTTGCCGTCGTCATCGGTTTGCGCATCGCCGACGACGTGGACGATGTGTTGAGCGCATGGCGTGCCTCGAACACCGACCGCGCAGGATCGGCGTCCCACGGTTTACCCGAGCTTCTCGTCGAACAGCCTGTCGTGAACGCCGCATATGTCGCCAACCGTCTCGCCATCACCGACCGAGCGGCACGCACTCTTATAGAGACCGCTTGCGAGAGAGGTATCCTTTCGAAGATGGGCAATGCGAAACGAGGAGCGTACTACCAGGCTGATGAGCTTATCGGGATACTCGAGGAAGCATCGAGATTGCAAGGCATACGAAGAATTGCAGCGCGATAGCCATAAGGGGTCGCTTCCAGTAATAAACAGGAAAAGCGAACGCTCGGAAGGGCAAGCTGCTCTTCCGAATCGGAATGGCGTGCGAGTCTGAAATAGTACAGCCCCCAAGGCAAATCTTGGCACGAAAACCGAGGTATCCCACGGGGAAGCCACGAGTCGTGGGTCGTCCTCGAATTGGGCGATGCGCTGACCTGGGAATTCTTCCCGCGACCGAAAAGCAACCCGCGATGGAGCGCAGAAATGAAGCCCCCGTCGTGGGATACCTCGGTTTTCGTGCCGAATTCTTCCCGAATCGCTGCACTAATTGCGCCCGGAAAGGTCGCGCCGCCGAGCCCCTTCCCTTCCCCACCACCACACAACTCACGAAGCCGATGGCTTGACGAACAAGACCCCTCTTCCAAAGAAGCACCTCCTGAAAGTGTTCGGGGGAAGGCCTAGCGCCAAGAATGCGATTCGCGCTAGGACAACCTGACCGTATTGCGAAATAGCGTGTACGAAAGAAGGGACAACCGCTTTCTAAGGAAGCGCCTATGATGCATCACGTCAGACTCCTAGGAGCCGCCAAGGAGCAGGAAGGATTGCCATGTTCACGATTGAGGGAACGCACGGCACGGCAACGTGCTACGCGACGAACATAGAGGACGCGTGCGTCGAGCAGATCCACACGATGCTCGGCATGCCGTTTGCGGAGGGCGCAAACACCGCCATCATGCCCGATGCGCATTTCGGGATAGGCTGCACCATCGGGACCACGATGAGGGTCACGGACGCTGTGGTACCCAACCTCGTAGGCGTCGACATCGGATGCGGCATGCTCACGGCTGACCTGGGCTACAAGCCCATTGACCTGCCCACTTTCGACGAGGCGTGCCACAAGATCCCCTCGGGCGCCCGCGTCTGGGACGGGTGCAAGGAGCAATTCGACTTCGAGGAGCTGCGCTGCTACCGCGAGCTCAGGGACGTCAAGCGCCTCAAGCGCTCGCTGGGCACCCTCGGCGGCGGCAATCACTTCATCGAGATCGACGTCGCCTCCGACGGCATGCAGCGCCTGGTCATCCACTCAGGCTCGCGCAACCTGGGGCTGCAGGTGGCGAACTACTACCAAGGCCTTGCCGTCGATTTGCACAGCGGCAAGGAGGGCTTCTTCGAGCGCAAGCGGGAGCTCATCGACGCGTACAAGTCGGCCGGGCGCCGCGACGAGATCCAGGCGGCGCTCAAGGAGCTCGCAGCGCAATACAAGGATGCCGGACCCGACGCGCCCGCCGACCTGTGCTGGCTCTACGGCAGCTACATGGACGACTACCTGCACGATGTTGACGTCTGCCAGCGCTTCGCCGCCCGCAACCGCGTGCGCATGCTGGTGGAGATTCTGGCGAGAACGGGGCTTGACGCCTCGTCGGAGTTCCATACCGTCCACAACTACATCGACGTGGATGAGATGGTTCTTCGCAAGGGCGCCATCGCCGCGCACGCGGGAGAGACCGTGCTCATTCCGCTTAACATGCGCGACGGCTCCATCATCGCGAAAGGGCGCGGCAACGAGGCGTGGAACAACTCGGCGCCCCACGGCGCGGGCCGCGTCATGTCGCGTCGCGAGGCAAGGGAAACGCTCAACCTGCGCGAATACCGGACCGCCATGGAGGGCATCTATTCGACCTCGGTGAACGAGCGCACCATCGACGAGGCGCCGGACGCCTACAAGCCCATCGAGGACATCATCGGCCCCATCGCCGAGTCGGTGGATATCATCGACGTCATGAGGCCAATCTATAACTTCAAAGCGTCGTAAGGGCTTGTGCGAGTTTACAGTTTCCTTTAAGCGGGAAATAGGCTCCAATTCCGAAAACGCTAACAGAGACAACATACTCCGACATTAATGTGAACCCACTCAGCGTAACGAAAAGAGGCAGAACATGGACGGGCTGTACGCAACAAACTTTTTGCTTTTCACTGCGATGGGTATCAACAGCAGCAGTCGAAAAGAGGCCGTCGTAAGCGCCGCCATCGACAGGGCATTCAGAGATGCAAGCAGCCATGTACTATCCATCGACGGCGGCAACGAGCCAAAGAAGGAGCTCGGGAAGGCTGTCATATCCAAAGCTCTCGAAGAGCTGGAATCCATTGACGATTACGCCAAGTGGCACGATGACCTCTGCCAACAATTGCTCGACAAAGAGTATTCGCCAGCAAAAGAGCACCCCCAGAAATCCATTACATATGGAATCGCCCAAAAATGGGTGAACATGACAATGAAGTACTTGGCGGTCGCCTACTACGTACTCAACGAGCATGAAGCCTGCGAAGAATACTGCAGTTTCTACGAATGGGCGGTCAAACGCCACGAGGCAAGCCTTCATGTGCCCGTGGATAGATTCATTATCGAGGCGGCATGGCGCAAAAGCCCTGACATTAAGCTTCCGGTGGACGACCCAAGCAGAAGAGCGAAGCAATACAAACACCCTGCCGACCACTGCACGGCCTGGAGCAAATGGAGTAAGGACGATTACAAGCAATTCCAAGAAACGCTACGGGATTCTCTCAGCCAGCATCCCCTCGATTGGGAGGGCTCGGCATGGATCGAAAACGCAGACCGCAACAGCAGTCAAGATTGCTAATGAGCGAGTGCGGCGACGGGGCTCTATAGGCAATTCAATCTACGTCGCGGTAGAGGTCGATGAGAAGTCGCAGCAGCGCGTGCAAACTCCTCGTCGCCTCATGTCTCGCATAGAGATCAGTCTATCCTCCCTCTTTTGATTGATTATTCCTATCGACACGCATTCGGTGGCAAAGACGTGAGTTGCGGGGCTTCGATGGCGTGACGGAGGTCGAATGATTTGTCCCGCACCGGATACCATCTTGCCACGACGCGGGAGCGAGAACCTTCAATCCACCGATGCCGCTGAGTACATCTCGCAGAAATGACCATATGGATGATTGGGGCAGGCGATGACGAGCCCTTCGAAGGAGATGTCGCTGCAGCAGTTGAGCACCGCTCGACATGGTTGCCGCCAAACTCGCTCCCTCAGGTGAGCCTGCCGAACAAACGTAGTGGCGGGCGAGCCCGAAAAAGTGCAGCCTGCGAGGCAAATCTTGGCACGAAAACCGAGGTGTCCCACGGGGAAGGCGCGGACAGCGGGGCGCCCTCGAATTGGGCGACTCCCTGACCCGGGGATTCTTCCTTGGGCGAATAATCAGCCCGCAATCGCTTGCCGAAACGGAGCCCTAGTCGTGGGATACCTCGGTTTTCGCGCCGGGGTCTTCCCGAATCGCTGCAATGATTATGCTGGAGAGCGCCTCCGAGCTTGCTGCGGAGGGCGCAAACACCACCATCATGCCCGACGCGCATTTCGGGATAGGCTGCACTGCCCAATCGGCTCCGCCTTCTTACCAACCTCCTACAAGGGGTCGCTACCTTGTCTCAAGATGCTCAAGTAATCCTCATAGAGAAACGTCCTATAACGCTGCTTCCCCTTTTCTCGCTGCACAAGAATCCCCAGTCCAACGAAATCCTTAACAAGATTGCCGGCGGTGGTTCTAGCAATATCAAGCTTTTCTGCGACAAAAGACACATCAACGATGGGATTGCCCTCAAGAAGCTCCAAAAAACGCTGGCCATTTGATGCCGAGCGCCCTAATCCTCCATTAATCAGATTCGTGTTCTTGGTTCGCAAATCGACGAGTCTTTCGAGCGAGCCTATGGCATCCACCGCGCTGGCCAGAAGGCAATCGCAGAAGAAGCCGACCCACTGCGCATACTCGCCATTCTCCCTAACCGCCATCAGGCGTTCATAATATTCCCTTCTACGAAGCTTGAGCTGATAAGAAGGATAGAATATCGCAGCGCTGAGCGCCCCGTCATTCATCAGGGAAAGAGTGATGAGCAGGCGCCCCAGACGGCCGTTTCCATCAAGAAAAGGGTGCACCGTCTCGAATTGATAATGGACAAGGGAGGCCTTCACAATTGGATCGATTGCGATATCGCTATTGATGAATTTGTCCAGCTCACCCAAAGCATCATGCATATCATCGACGTTAGGGGGAATATATGCAGCGTTTCTCAGGCCGCATCCAGCTGGCCCTATCCAATTCTGAGACGACCTAACCTCTCCGGGATTCTTTTCAGAGCCGCGCGTGCCCGACAGCAATTCCGCATGAACCTCTTTAAGCAAGCGCATGCAAAGAGGTAGTTCGTTCATTCTCCGCACCGCATATTCTGTTGCCCTGATATAGTTAACTACGTCGGCGACATCACGTTGAGCCAATTCGATGTTCTCAGGATCGAGAATGTCGTCGAACGTGCACTGAGTTCCCTCGATCTGGGCTGAAAGTAAAGCCTCTTTGCGGACGTACATCGCAAGATACATGGAAGCATTGGGGACAAAACGCAGCATGCCTTCAAGCTCGCCGAGTTTTCGGGAACAAGCGCTGAGCAATCTGACGGTTTCCTCGCTTAGCTCCACCGGAACGACGGCATCAAGCGAGGAGGGAATAAACGAACTATACTCCGACTCGCCCGAAAGATTCTTCCTCAGAAAACCTTGACCTTTATCTTGCCACTGCATACTGCCCCTAATGACACTTTTGCGCGATTATCCAATAAATATATTATCTAACAACTTTTTTGTAGAATAAAGTGTCATTACAATTTGAATTAACACGTTAATTACGAAATAGTGTTGTTAGAGAATGGCTCAAACAAACGAGCGTTTTTCGACCTACGAAAGACCCCCGCCGACGCGTCCCTTTTCGCGATTGGCGATATACTGGAACCCTACGCAACCATCAAGCCCACCAGGCTGCAAAGGAGCCATCTCATGAACGATTTTGGATCCATCCGCGACGCCGTTTCCCGCGTCGCACCGCGCTACGCCATCGCGAAGGTCGCGGTATTCTCGCTTTGCGCCTCCGACCAGGCACGCACGGGCGGGGACGCCTGCCTTCTGCTCGACGTCGGATGCACGTTCTCGCGCGCCGACGCCGCGCAGTTCCGCCGCTTCATCGCCGAGGACCTCGGCTGCACGGTCGACGTGGTCCTCCGCTCGGCCCTCACCGCCGAAGACTTCGCCCGTGCGGAAACCGAGGCCCGTGTGGTGTACGAGAATCCCGACGTGACGATTGCCTCCACGCCCGACATGCGCGCTCAAGCCACTCCCCCGGCCGCGCCCAAGCCGCCCGTCCGCTAGTGCCCATTTGCGCGGCGTTTCCGCAGTTTTCGCAGAAGAAGGCTGCACGTCATGCGCTTTCGCTATCATGGAACCCTACCCACACGAGAATCGCTGCGCGCGAGCGCACGACATCGATATGAAGGAGCTTTTGCATGTGCGGAATCTGCGGATTCACCCAAGCGACCAGCGCTGACGCCCCCGCGCTCAAGGCCATGTGCGACATCATGGCCCATCGCGGGCCCGACGGCGAGGGCCAGTATCTCGACGCGGAAAGCGGCATCGCGCTCGGGCACCGCCGCCTCTCGCTCATCGATCTGGCGAACGGCAACCAGCCCATGGTTCGCGCGACAGGCGAACACGACTCGGCCATCACCTCCCCCGCGCTCATGCCCGACGGCACGCCGTGCGGCACGCCCGAGTCCATGCTCGCGAAGGGCGATTTCGCCATCGTGTTCAACGGGGAAATCTACAACTACCAGGACCTTCGCGCCGAACTCGAGACGCAGGGCTGGCAGTTCAAGACGAAATCCGACACGGAAGTGCTGCTCACGGGCTATCTCGCATGGGGCGAAGGCGTGCTCGACCGACTGCGCGGCATGTTCGCGTTCGCAATCTGGAACCGCACGACACGTGAGCTTTTCTGCGCGCGCGATTTCTTCGGCATCAAACCGTTTTACTACACACAGCAAAACGGCCAGTTTATCTTCGCGTCCGAGATCAAATGCATCCTGGAGCATCCCGCCTACACCCGCGAGCTCAACCGCGAAGCGCTCGAACAGTACCTGTGCTTCCAGTTCAGCGCGCTGCCGGAGACCTTCTTCAAGGGCATCTTCAAACTCGCGCCCGCGCACTGCATGACCGTGCACGCCGACGGCTCCATCACCGAGCGCCGCTACTGGCGCCCCGAGTACCACTTCGACGAGAACCGCAACCGCGAGGACACCGCACGCGCCATCGACGAGGTCATGCGCGACAGCGTGCGCTATCACAACGTGGCCGACGTCGAGATCGGAAGCTTCCTGTCGTCGGGCATCGACTCGAGCTACATGGCGGCGTGTCTGGCCAAGGAGAACCCCGACATCAAGACGTTCACCGTGGGCTTCGAGTGCTACAAACAGGCAGCGACGAACAATGCCGAAGGCGCCGGCGGCAAAACCATGCGCGACGAGATCTCCTGGGCGCACGAGCTGGCAGACGACCTGCATATCGCTAACACCGACAAGTACATCGGCGAGGAGGAATACTGGGCAAGCCTTCCGCGCGTGCAGTGGCACATGGACGAGCCCTCCGCCGACCCTTCCGCCGTGGCGCTGTACTTCGTCGACCAGATTGCCGCCACCCAGGTGAAGGCCGTGCTTTCCGGAGAAGGTGCCGATGAGTTCTTCGGAGGCTATCGAATCTACCAGACGCCGTTTTCCAACGCGAAGGTAAGCTGGGCGCCGAAGGGCCTGCTCAAGGGCGCATCCCATGCGATGCGCGCGCTTCATCTACGCGGCGCGAACTATCTTGAGCGCGCAAGCGAGACGCCCGAGGACTGGTACTACACCAACGCGAACGGCGTCGCCTTCACACCCGAGGAGCGCGCAAGCCTGCTCAAGGGCGGCTGCAACGCCCCCACCCCGCAATCGCTCACGGCTCCCGTGTATGCCGAGGTTGCCGATCTCGACGAGACGACGCGCATGCAGTACGTCGATTTGTACTTCTGGCTGGTGGGCGACATCCTGCTCAAGACCGACAAAATGTCGATGGCGCATTCGCTCGAATCGCGCGTGCCCTTCCTCGACCGCCGCGTGTTCGACCTGTCGGCCACCATCCCCACGTCGCTCAAGGCAAACGAGCAGCAGACGAAACTCACGCTGCGCGACGCTGCGGAGTTCGCCATCCCAAAGGACTGGGCTCAGAAGGAGAAGCTCGGCTTCCCCGTGCCGGTCGTGAATTGGCTGCGCGAGGAGCGCTACTACACCATGGTGAAGGAGTGGTTCACAGGCGACATCGCGCGCGAGTTCTTCAACACCGATGAGCTGGTGCGCCTGCTCGACGAGCACAAGGCGGGAGCCGATCGCTCGCGCAAGATTTGGATCGTGTACATGTTCCTCATGTGGTACAAGATTTACTTCGTCGATCGCACCGTGCCGAAAAAGCCCGAAGCACGCTAACGAATTCCTCCCTACGACGAGAACAGAAGCGCCCCTTGCTCGACCAATCGACGCAAGGGGCGTTATTCGTTAGCGTGCTTATTGCTCCCCGCTTAAGTTCGTCCGATTAAATGTAGGGCGACGGAATGCGTCGACGGCACCCGAAGCCGAGGATGCTCAGCTTACACGAGCTTCGATGCGTCGACGGCGGCGAGATGGCCGGTCGCACAATGCTCGAAGAACACGAGCCGCCCGTCTCGGCTTCGATAGAGCTCGCGAAACAGCGAGAGGTCGAGCTTAGCCTCGACAGATTGCGCTGATTCGGGGTTGTGCGCAGGGGCGGCCGACTTGGAGCTACTTGCGGTCGCGACCGACTTGGGGCTCTCTCGGCGCGCAGGTTCGGGGCTCTTGACCAGCACAGACTCCATGCTGTCTCGGCGCACGGATTCCGCATTCTTTCCTGGCAGAGGCCCCGCGCTCCCACAGCGCACAGGTTCAGGGTCGAACTCCCCCATCTCATCGACGATTACGCCAACTCCGCTGTAGCGACCGCGCGTCGAGAAATCCTCATCACCCGTATAAGCAACAGGCGCATTCTCAGGTTCCGAAACAGGCGCTTCCTCGAAGAAGTCCGCATTCCAGCGCGAAGCCTTGTGCTCGTCGGATTCCCCAAAGCCGGGAAACCCTTCGCCGAACGTGACGTACTCACGCTTACCACGAAAAGGTGTCTTTCGCTCCACCATGATCAGATGTGGTCCCTTACGCCGTCGTAGCTCACGTTCCAGAAAACGAGGCCGGCTGCAGGTGCGTTCTCCCCTGCAGCGCATCGGTCGCACGCCTGGAGCACGTCGGCGACCCATTCGGGCTTCCGCTGGCCGCGGCCGACCATGACAAGCGTGCCCACGATGGTGCGCACCATGGAGTGGAGAAACGCGTTGCCCTTCACCGTGATGACGACGGCCCGCTCCCCCATCACCTCTTCTTGAGCGAACGAGATTTCATGCACATTGCGACACGTCGGCTTCCCCACCGCGCTTGCCGCCATGCAGAAACTCTTGAAATCATGCTCGCCGATGAGCGCACGGGACGCCTCGCGCATCGCCTCGACATCGAGCGGTTTTGGGATATGCCACGAGAAATCGCGCAGGAAAATAGGCGGCGCGGGCTCGGTGCAGATGAAGTAGCGGTACTCGCGCTCCGTCGCGTCGAAGCGGGCGGAGAAGCCGAGTTCGCGCTCGTCGACCGAGCGCACGACAATGGCCTCATGCGTGAGCGCATTCATCGACCGGGCGAGACTTTCAAGCGTACGATCACGCAATTCATCAGGCGAGATATCAAAGCTCACGACTTGAGCGCGCGCATGGACGCCCGCGTCGGTGCGGCCGGCGCACGTGGTTTCAACCTCGCGGCGAAACAGCAGCTCAAGCGCATGTTCCAGCTCGCCCTGCACCGTAAGTTGGCCGGGCTGGCGCGCAAAGCCGCTGAAAGGCTTGCCATTGTAGGCGACGGCAAGCGAAAGCGTCATATTGTTTTTGACATTATCCATATCGAGCATGATACCTCATTTGCGCGCGAACACGACATGCAATAAGGCGGCGAACCTCATATCGAGCTACAGCGAATTGCAAAGAGCCCGGGGCGAGATTCGGTGACCTGCGAAGAGCCAAGGGAGGCAACCTGAGGCAAGTCACGGGCGACCTGCAGCGCTGAGGCCCGCAATGAGCTATCGGGGAGAAGAAACCGCTGGCCCGAGGTCAATCCCCGGGCCAGCGATAGCAAACTCTCTATGCGATCAGCGCGCCACGTCCGAACAAATCCTGCAGCTCGCTTCGCATAACCGGCGAGCCCGAGTCGACCGTGACCGGCAGCTCCGCGCGGAAGCGGCGGCCGTCGGACTGCGTGACGAGGAGCACAACCCCATCGCGGCCCGGATACGACTGCAAGATGCGGTTCAGCCGCAACAGTTTTTGCTGGTCAAACTCGCACGACGGCACGTTGAGCTGCAGATGCGAAGGTCGAGCATCCTCTTCGTTCAGCTCGATTTCCTCGATTTCGAACGCCATGATCTGGTTGCCGCGGTCGCTGTGCTCGAACTTGCCCTTGATCTTCACGATGGCATCCTCATGGATGGCCTCCGCATTCTCGTCGTACTTGAAGCAGATGCACTCCATGTGGCCCGTTGTGTCCTCGATCGTGAACGTGGCCATCTTCGTACCGCGCTTGGTGAGCTTGGTCACCACATTGGACACCATGCCGACGAACGTCGCTGACTTGATTTCCTTCGTGCGCTCGGCCAAATCACCCAGCTGGAACTTCGTCATGCGGGAAATCGCGCTCTCGTACGGTGCAAGCGGGTGCTCGGACACGTAGATCTTCATGATTTCCTTCTCGTAGGCAAGCTTGGTGCGCTTGTCCCACTCGATGCCGTCGGGCGCAGGCACGTCTTCCTGAAAACCTGAGTCCTCGTCGGCGGCAAACAGGTCGAACATGCTCACCTGGCCGGCGTCGCGATCCTTCTGGCGCTTCGAGGCGTTCTCGAGCAGCGGCGTTTCCTCCAGGAAGTACATGAGCTGCTTGCGCGTGTATCCCGTCGAATCAAAGGCGCCGCCCTTGATGAGCGCTTCGAGCGTCTTGCGGTTGAAGCATTTCGCGTCAACGCGGTTCACGAAGTCATGTAGGCTGGTGAACGGGCCGTTTTCCTCGCGCTCCGCAATGATGGCGTCGGCCACGTTGCGCCCGACGCCACGCACGCCGACGAGCCCGAAGCGGATGCCATCCTTAACCGGGGTGAACTCGGCGTTCGACGAATTGATGTCCGGCGGCAGCACGGGCGTGCCGTTGTGGTTGCAGCTCGCGATGTAGCGGATGAGGCGGTCGGTGTTGCCCATGTAGCTCGACAGCACTGCGGCCATGTACTCGTTGGGGTAATGCGCCTTCAGGTACGCCGTGCGCATGACCAGGATGGAGTATGCAGCCGAGTGCGACTTGTTGAACGCGTACTTAGCGAACTTCTCCGCGTCATCCCAAATCTTCTTCGCGATGTCGAGTGAGTAGCCGTTCTCGACGGCACCGTTGTTCCAGTCTTCCTGGAGCAGGCGCATGATGTCGATTTTCTTCTTGCCCATTGCCTTGCGCAGCTTGTCTGCCTTGCCGGCGGAAAAGCCGCTCATCACCATGGACACCTGCATGATCTGTTCCTGGTAGACCATGGTGCCGTAGGTTTCCTCGAGCACAGGGCGCAGGCGATCGTCGTAGTAGTGGACGGGCGTCTTGCCGCTCGCCACCTTCACGTAGTCGTCGACCATGCCGGACTCGAGCGGGCCCGGACGGTTGAGGGCGATTGATGCGACGATGTCGGAGAAGCGGCGCGGTGGGAGCCGTGCGAACAGGCTCACGTACAGCGAGCCTTCTACCTGGAACAGGCCGTCCATGTTGCCCGAGCGCATGAGGGCGAACGCGCCCTCGTCGTCGGTGGGAATCTCCTCGGGCACCATCTTGACGCCAGTGGTCTGCTCGACGTTGCGGCACGCGCGCGAAAGCACGCCCAAGGTGCGCAAGCCAAGGAAGTCCATTTTAAGCAAGCCCAGGTCAGGCGTGTAGTGGCCGTCATATTGCGTGATGATGCCGCCGCCTTTGGTGTCGCGCTTCATGGGCACGTGGTCGGCCATGGGGTCGCGGCAGATGATGGTCGCGCAGGCGTGCACGCCCTCGCCGCGCACGTGGCCTTCGATCGACTTCGCGGCGTCGACGACCTGGTGCACGTCCTCTTCGCCGTCGTAGGCCTTTTTCAGGTCGGGGTTCGTCTCGAGCGCTTTGTCGATGGTGATGCCGAGCTCGTCGCCGATCATCTTGCAGATGCGGTCGCCCACGCTGTAGGGGTAGTCGAGCACGCGCGCGGCATCGCGCACGGCGTTTTTCGCCTGAAGCTTGCCGAACGTGATAACGCCCGACACGTGGTCCTCGCCGTAGACTTCTTTAATATGCTCGATGACTTCCTGGCGACGTTCATCCTCGAAGTCGACGTCGATATCGGGCATCTCCACGCGTTCGGGCGACAGGAAGCGCTCGAACAGAAGCCCGTTGGGAAGCGGGTCGAGGTCGGTAATGCCCATGGCGTAAGTGCAGATGGCGCCTGCCGCCGAGCCACGGCCTGGGCCGACGCCGATTCCCTGGCTGCGGGCCCAGGCGATGTATTCCTGCACGATGAGGAAGTACGCCGGGAAGCCTTGCTGCAAGATGATGCCAGCCTCGTATTCATAGCGATCCCATGCCTCTTTGGGCACCGGGTCGCCGTAGCGCTTCTTCAAGCCCCACTCGCACTGCTTGCGGAACCAGCTTTCCTCGGTTTCGCCCTCTGGCAAGGGGAAACGCGGCAGAATGGAGTCGCGCTCGAGCACGACGTCGATCTTTTCGGCCACCTCGACCGTATTGTCGCACGCCTCGGGGAACTCGGAGAGCGCCTCACGCATCTCCTCTTCCGTCTTCATGTAGAACTCGTCGTTCTCGAAGCGCATGCGGTTCGCGTCATTCACCGCCGAACCCGTGCCGATGCACAGCATGATATCCTGCGCCTTTGCGTCTTCCTTCTTCAGGTAGTGGAAGTCGTTCGTGGCGATGGTCTTTAGGCCCGCAAGCTGGGCGACCTTGGTGAGCTGGCGGTTGAGCTCGGTCTGCGTCATGCCGGCGTCGGTGCGCAGGCCCTGGTTTTGCAGCTCGATGTAGAAGTCGCCCTCGTCGAAGCAGCTCGCGAAACGGCGCGCCCACTCGACCGCGTCGTCGAACTGGCGGTTGTCCAGAAGCTTCGGGATGATGCCCGCGATGCACGCGGACGAGCCGATGATGCCGTGACCGTACTTCTGCAGCATGGAGAACGTCGTGCGCGGCTTGTAGTAGAAGTTGTCGACATGCGATTCGCTGACCAGGTGCAACAGGTTGTGATAGCCCTCGTTGGTCTTCGCAAGGAGCAGTAGATGGTACAGCTTCGGCTTTACGTCCTTGCGCAGCTCCTCGTCGGTGGTGAAGTAGACCTCGCAGCCGTAGATGGGCTTGACCTTCTTGCCCGTCTCCTTCTCGACCGCCGTGCACGCGTCGCACAGCTCCGGCACGCCCGACATGACGCCGTGGTCGGTGATGGCCACCGCCGGCATGTCGAGATCGGCGGCACGACGGACCATGTCCTTCACGTGAGTCAAGCCGTCGAGCAGGGAATATTCAGTGTGATTGTGCAAATGTACGAACGCCATAGATGTGCCTCGAATCGCTTACGTGGTATGCGCGCGGAGTGTGTTTGCAAGTGTGGGTGCGCAGTTGTTTTCTCGCGTTCAATCATAGCAGCAAGTGGAAAGTTTTGCATGGCTAACACAGCGAACAAATGATGGATTTTCGAGGGAAGGCGACGGGAGCCTGGCACGCATCGCCACGAGGAATCTCTGGCGACATTGGGGCGGAGCGCCCGCAAGCGACCGCGGGCCCTCAGGGAACCCGCAAAGTGCGCACGACGACGCCCCCTATTCCGCTGCCAGCATGCGGCAGGCCCATTGGGCGGCGACCATGCTGCCCTTCGTGAGCACGCTCTCGTCGATGGTGAAGTGACAGCTATGCTGCGGGTGCGAAGCCCCGACCTCAGGATTTCGCGTGCCGACGAAGCAGAACACGCCGGGCACGATGTTCAAGTACTCGCTGAAGTCCTCGCCCGAGAGCGTGCCTCGGTAGTCCGACACCGCGGACTCCCCCAACATGTCGACGACCGCACGCCGCGCAACCTCCGCACATACGGGGTCGTTCGAGAGGCCCGCGTTTCCCTCCTCGAACGTGAACTTCACCTTGGCCCCGAAAGCGTGCCCTATCTTGCTCACGATGCACTCGAGGCGATCGGGAACTTCGCGGCGCAGCTTTTCGGTCCAGGTGCGCACCGTTCCCGAAAGGTAGGCGTGACCAGCCATGATGTTGCGCGCCTCGCCACCGTGGAACTCGCCCACGGTGACCACGACCGGGTCGAACGGCGACACGTCACGGCTGACGAGCACCTGCAGCCCGTTCACCATCTCCGCCCCCACGACAACGGCGTCGACGCCCTTGTGCGGCATGGAACCGTGCGCGGAGACGCCCTCGATGTCGATGTGGAACCAGTCAGTGTTGGCCATGCGCTGCCCCGGCGCGCACGACACCGTGCCCGCGTCGACCTCGCTCCAGATGTGCGCGCCGTAAATGGCGTCGACGCCGTCGAGCGCGCCAGCGTCGATCATGGAGAGCGCTCCTATCGAAATTTCCTCAGCAGGCTGGAACAAAATGCGAATCTCGCCCTTGAGCTGCGATTTCGTCTCGAGAAGAATGCGGATCGCACCGAGCATCATGGCCATGTGCGCATCGTGGCCGCACGCGTGCATGACGCCCTCGTTCTCGGAGGCGAACGGCACGCCCGTGTCCTCGGTCACAGGAAGCGCATCGATGTCGGCGCGAAGAGCCACGCGACGCGCAGGGACACCGGCTGCATCATAGGACCCAGGGGCCTCCCCGCGAATCGTCGCGATGATACCGTTGTTGTCGAGGCGTCGATATTCCACCCCCAGGCGATCGAGCTCGTCGCAGAGCATCTCCTGCGTATGCGATTCCTGCCCTGAAACCTCAGGATGCTGATGAAACAACCGACGCCACTCGATAATGGCGCCCTCGGCGGACGCGGCGGCATCGCGAACGAGCGCGGCGGTGCGGGTTCCTGCAGGTTCGGATTGGGCGAAGTGAAGCGCTTCGGCATCGACGCAAGGATGCATGGGGATTCCTCCGTAAAGATAAGGTCAAATCGACCATGATGGTATTGGAAGAACGTGCGAAAGACCAGCACAAAGCGGCAAATTCGCGCAAAACCAGAATTAAAGCGGACAAACGGTGAGAAAACGAGCTGTCAGGACGCAGAAGAACCAGGGGTGCCTTTCTATCGGGTGAGCTCCTCAAGCCTTCCCTTCCCGATTTAGTTATCTCCGCGACCCTCCGCGCGCTTGCCCATGAGCAGGTTCAACAATGAACCCGCAACAACGAAGGCGACGCCTGCCCAGAAAAGCCCAGGCAGCGCGAGCCCCAAGATGATCGAGCTTGCCACCACCGAGAGGAAGGGCGCCGCATACGATGCAAGCGCCATGCGCGACACGTTGCCGAACAGCAGCCCGTGGTTCCAGCACGCGTACCCCGCGGCGATCGAGCCCATCGCGGCAAGAAGCGCCAGGATCGACCCGATAGACGGCATGCTTTGGGGAACAGGCGCGCCCGAAGTGGCGAACATCACCCAGAACACCGCCGCGACGCCGATCATGAAATAGGGCGTGGCATCCTTGCCGTTCGTGATGCGCGGCGTGACGACGGAATAGGACGCCCAGGCAAGCGCCGCCGCGAGCGTCAGGGCGAACGGAAGCGGATTCGAGGAGATATCCGCCGCGACGACGCCCACGTCAAGGCCGGCATCTCCCCCGATAGCGAGCATTACGCCCACCGTCGCGACCGCAGCACCCGGCAGAGCACGGGCGAATCCGCGCGCGCCGCGCATCGCCGTTGAGTTCAAAAGGACGGTAAGCGAAGGCCAAAGGTAGTTCACCATGCTGAGCTCGACCGTTTGCGTGGACGAGGCAGCAAGGCCGATCGAGGCGCTTATGGCGGCCTCGTAGAACACGAAAAGCCCGCCGCTGACCAGGAAGTACTTCAAGGAATAAGCGTTCGGCCGCGATGGGCGCAAAACGATGAACAGCGAGATCGCGCCAAGCGTGTAGATGAGCGCACCGCCGAGCAAGACGCCGAAGCCTTGCGAGGTCAGGCGCACAAACCCGAACATCATGCTCCAGAACACGAGCGCGAGAAAGCCCACCATCGTGGCACGATCGCTTTCGCCCATTCGCCTCACGCGGCCGCTTTCCTTCCCCATCGAATCACCAAACCGCCCTATAGTACAGGAGCGCAGGTGCAATGGGGCGCGACGCCCGCAAAAAGAGAAAAAAGGCGATGGGTGAGGGCTGGGCACGGAGGACGGGCGAGAAGCGGGGCAGAAGAAGCGGGCAGGATCGCCGTGCAAGGGCCGCAAGGCGGAAAGCGCCATGCGGTAGCTTCTGGCACAGGGCAAACCCCCATCGCTGAGCGCGAATTTCCTGGCGCGAATTCCCTGGTTAGCGCTCGGTTTTCACGACAAACCCGAAATAGACGATATGCCCCACCCACACGATAGCGACAATCGCACGGCCGACGGGAACGCTGCCCATCATGGCAAAGCCCACAGCCAGAAGCACGGTAACGGGCACGAGGATGGTGAGCTTCGCGCGCAGCGTCATGGAGTGCTTGGTCATATAGCCCTCGAGCACCATCTTGTAGACCTTTGTACCTTTAAACCAGCTGTTCAGACGATCGGAGCTGCGCGCAAAGCAGAAGGCGGCAACCAGGATGAACGGCGTCGTAGGCAGAATCGGCAGCACCACGCCCGCCATCCCCAGCGCGAAGAAGAGAAAGCCTCCCGCCGCCCACAGGCCGTGGCGCAGGCGAAAGTTTTCTTGTTTTGCCTGCTCAATTGGGATATTTTGCTCAATTTGGGCAGTCTGTTCGTTCACACGTTGTACCTACTTACTGTTCGATATAACTAGCAAATCACAAGAAGTTTACCATGGCTTCCTCGTTAAATATACCACGGAAAACTTTTGAACCTCGAATTGCCTCTCTACGGGAGAAGAAGCCGCTTGCTTGCGGCGGCAATGGCCGATGCCAGCGAGCGCTCATCGTCACCGCGAGCTGCAGTGAGCAACGACATCGTGCGCTCGAGGCGCGGAGCGACGTCTTGGGAAATCGTCATAGCGGTGGGTTTGCTCGGGAAGTCGGTCTCAATGAGCAGGCGACCCTCGGGAATAGCGCGCGCATAGGCACGTCCGCGCTTCGTTTTGAGCATGCGCTCGTTCACGGAGAAGAGACAGCCCGCATCGATGGCGCGAGTCAGCTCCTCTTGCGAGCCGGAGAACCAGTGGAAAATACAGATGCAAGCATCGAGACACCCCGTGCGTTCGAGCACATCGAGCACGCAGGCCGCTGCCGCCGACGAGTGGATGGACATAATGCGTCGCGGGAACTCCGCTGAAGAGTGCGCGGCAGCAACGCAGACGCGCTCGAACGCCTCGATTTGCGCATCGCGCGTATCGGCGCGTCGCGGCTGAAAGTCAAGCCCCACTTCCGAGATAAGAGGCGCGGCGGGAGCCAGGCGCTCGAACAGCGCGACTTCCCCTTCCCCGCAAGTGCCATCGGCGACCCACCACGGGTGAAGCCCCAAGCCAACCCGCACGCGCGGGGCGTAGGGGGCGAGCATCGCGCACACGCGATCGAAATCCCGCGGATCGCAGGTTCCCGAAAGCGCACCGCCGCATGCAGCATAAGCGGCAGCAAGTTCCGCCGCATTGCCCGCAAAGTCCAGGTGGCAGTGCGTGTCGATGAGCGGGATCCCCTCCATCATAGCGATCGCCCGCCGTTTTCCAAACCCATAAGCGAGCAGATCACATAGCCCGCAATCATTTGTCCCATGATGGGAGGCATCCAGGAAGTTGTGCCGAGCGGAAGCTTCCGGCGTCGCTCACCGGGCACTTGCTCGGGCTCGGGCAGGCGCGGGGTGCCCAAAAGCTCGCGCGCCGAGGGCTCATCGGAGTACAGGATGGTCCAGCGTTTAATGCCGAGCTTGCGTGCCTCTTTGCGCAAGATTCGGCAAAGCCCGCAATCGTGCGTATCGTAGATGTTCGCAAACGAAAGGCGCTCGGGAAAGAAGCGATCCGCTGCACCCGCTGAGCACACGAGCGGAAGGCCCCGATCCTCGCACAACTTCGCGAGGGCGATTTTCGCGGAGACCGTGTCGATTGCGTCGATCACGAAGTCGACGTCACCGTGCGCGTCAAGGAAGGCAGGCAGATTCTCGGTCAGGACGAACTCGTCGACCGTTTCCACCTGGGCCTCGGGGTTGATCGCGCGCACCATCTCGCACGCGACGTCCGTCTTGCGTCGACCGATGGTGCTCTCCCAAGCAACCGCCTGGCGGTTCACATTCGAGGGCTGCACAACATCGCAATCAACCAGCACAAACGATCCGATACCGCCGCGCGCGAGGGGCTCAAGGCAGTTCGAGCCGACGCCGCCCAAACCGAAGAGGAGCACTTTCTTGCCAGCAAGAAGCTCGACGCCGTCCTGGCCGAACACGATGGAGAGCCTTCCCCATCGATCCTCGAGAGGGGATGTGCGCGCAACGAGCGGGCGCCCATCGAGTGCGGGGGTTGTGTTCGGTTCGGCTGTCTTAGCCATGGGTTTGTTCCTTCCGGTGGACTTTCGCGGATTAGGGGGGCGAGGGCGTTGCTTGCCCTCAAAATCGCAGTGGATAGGTGCTCGCAACGCCTCGTGGAGCAGTAGGGCAAGTTCGTGGTCAACTGAGCGAGTTGTGCGCGTTCGTTTTTTTCTTTCAAATGGGTGAGAGTCGAGAATTGTCGCAGTACACCCCAAATTTGGGTAATGTGGGGTGTAACTGCAGAGTGAATGTCACTTTAGCGAGCCAACAACAACGCACAACTCTTTCTTTTGACCACGAAGGAGGCGTCTTGCTACTCGACGACCTTCGCTTCGTATCCCGCATCGACTATAGCGTCGACAAGCACCTGGTCGGCCACGTCGGCGGAAAGTTTCGCCGTCGCGCTGTTGGAATCGAGGTCGACCACGGCCTCTTCCACGCCCTCGACGCCCTCGAGCGCCTTCTTCACGTGGGCAACGCAATGTTGGCACATCATGCCTTCAACGGAAAGCTTCTTTTCCATGATGATCTCCTTCGGTTTCGCGGTTTGCATTTCTTCGCTATGACCAGCGGAAACGGGCGACTCGTCGCCGTCTTCCGCAGAGGGCCCGTCCGTCGTGGGCACACCCGTCTCGCTTGCGAGCGCAGCCCCGGATGCGGCATCGGGTGCGGCATCGGGTGCAGCCTCGGGTTCCAGCGCCGATGCCGCCTCGCCGAACGCCACAGGCTTCCATCCGCGAAGGCGAAGCGCGTTCGACACCACGCACACCGAGCTGCACGACATAGCCGCCGCAGCAATCATGGGGTTCAAGGTTACGCCCGCGAACGAGAGCGCACCGGCCGCCACGGGGATGCAGATCACATTGTAAATGAGCGCCCAGAACAGGTTCTGCTTGATATTGCGCATGGTCGCGCGCGAAAGCGAGATCGCCGCGGGCACATCGGCCAGGTCGCTTTTCATGAGCACGATATCGGCGCTGTCGAGGGCGATGTCGGTGCCTGCGCCGATGGCGATGCCCACATCGGCGCGCGCGAGGGCGGGAGCGTCGTTCACACCGTCGCCCACCATGGCAACTGTCCCCTGTTTCTGCAGGTCGCGAATGACTTCTTCCTTCCCCTGAGGCAACACGCCGGCAATGACATCGTCGGTGCCGACGCGTTTTTGGATGGCATGTGCCGTGCGCTCGTTGTCGCCCGTGAGCATGACGGTCCGGATACCCATGCGCGAGAGCTCGGCGAGCGCTGCAGCGCTTCGGGGCTTGGGCTCGTCAGCGAGCGCGACGATGCCCGCGAGCTCACCGTCGAGCGCGAAGTAAATCACCGTCTTTCCCTCATCGGCCAAGCGCTGCGCCTGTTCGCTTGCAAACGCCGTATCGACGTCGCCGTCTTCCATGAGCCGCGCATTGCCGGCGAGACACGTGCGACCAGCGACAACTCCGCGAAGCCCGCCGCCGGGAATCTGCTCGAAGCGCTCGACTTCTTGTGTCATCGCGCCGCGAGCCTCGGCGTATGCCACGATTGCCTGCGCAAGCGGGTGCTCCGAGCGCTTCTCGAGGGAGTATGCAAGGGAAAGGAAGGCAGCTATCGCATCATTGCATTTCAGCTCGTCGATGGCTCCGGTTGCGCTCACAAAGCGAGTTCCGCACGAGCCGAACAGCCCCTCGACCACCAGCACCTCGCACACCTCGGGCGCGCCCTTCGTGATGGTTCCTGTCTTGTCGAGCACGACCGTCTTCACACCGTGCGCGGTCTGCAGCACCTCTGCCGACTTCACGAGAATGCCGTTCGCAGCACCGCGTCCCGTCCCCACCATGATGGCGGTCGGGGTGGCGAGCCCCAAAGCGCAAGGGCACGAGATAACGAGCACGCTGGTCGCGTGAGAAAGAGCGGTGACCACACCTGCGCCGACAAACATCCAGATGATGAAGGTGAGAAGTGCGATCGCGATAACCACTGGCACGAAAACGCCCGAAATCTTGTCGGCGAGCTTCTCGATAGGCGCCTTAGAGCTTGTCGCCTCATCGACCATGTGCACGATCTCAGCAAGCACGGTATCGGCGCCCACGCGCTCGGCGCGCATGGCAAACCATCCCGTGCGGTTCACCGTCGCACCCGTAACCGCAGCCCCCACGCCCTTTTCCACCGGTACGCTTTCGCCCGTGATGACGGACTCGTCGACCGTGCCCGCGCCTTCGATCACCACTCCGTCGACAGGCACGCCCGCACCGGCGCGAACGATGAGGATATCCCCCGGTCGCACCTGCTCGACAGGGACTTCTTCCTCGGCACCGTCGACGTTGCGGCGAATCGCCGTTTTCGGAGAGAGATCCATAAGCTGCGCGATCGCGTCAGTGGTCTTGCCCTTCGCGCGCGCCTCAAAGTACTTGCCCAGCGTGATCAGCGTGAGGATCATCGCCGCCGACTCGAAGTACAAATCCATCGCCGCCATGTGCGCGAAATCGACGTCGCCGTGGCCCATCCCCCACCCGATGCGGTAGATCGCCACGATGCCGTAGACCGTCGAGGCAGTCGAGCCCAGCGCAATGAGCGAGTCCATGTTCGGCGAGCCGTGGAAGAGCGTCTTGAAGCCCACGCGGAAGAACTTGAAGTTTACGAAAACCACAGGCAACAAGAGCAGGAACTGGGTAAATGCGAACGTGAGCATGTTCTCATGGCCCAGGAAAATACCGAGGATGGGCCACCCGAACATGTGCCCCATGGATAAGTAGAACAAGGGGATGGTAAACACGAACGACACGATGAGCCGCATGCGCACATGCGCCGCCTCCTTCGCGGCGGCGTTTTCCCGCGCGGCCGAGGGAGCTGCGCCGCTCGGGGCACCTGCGGCTGCGGCGGCCTCGATTCGGGGCGCGGCGCCGTAGCCCGCCTTCTCGACCGCCGCGCTGATCGCGGCGAGCGTGGCGGGATTTCCGTCGTATTCCACCTCCATCGAGTTCTTCAGCAGATTCACCACAGCGTGCTCGACGCCGACGACGCCCGATGTCGTCTTCTCGACGCGAGCGGAGCAGGCAGCACAGGTCATGCCCGAGACGTCGAAGGTTTGTTTTTGGGTCATCTTCTACCTCGCGAACTTCTTGATGAGCTGCATCGCCTCGTCGATGATGGCGGTGTTACCCGCCCCGATTTGCTCGACGACGCAGGTTTCCAGGTGGTTTTGCAGAAGGATGGCGGAAATGGAGTGCACGGCAGACTCCGCGGCAGCGAGCTGCGTTAAGACGTCCCCGCAGTAGCGGTTGTCGTCGATCATGGCTTTCACGCCGTTGAGCTGGCCAATTGCACGATTGAGGCGCTTCTGCAGGTTGCGCTGGAGCTCCTCTGAGCGCGGCGTTGTCTTATGGTGGCAGCAGCAGTTTTGCGCACGCGCGCCCTTGCTTTCGCAAGCAGCGGGCTCGCCATCAGCCGAGACCTTGTCCGCATCCTCTACCGAGCGCTCGCCGTTAGCCTTCGCCATCGCAATCTTTCCTTTCTTTCACATACCCCCTGGAGGTATCTTTCAGCCGGCATTATATACCCACTAGGGGTATATGCAAGAGAGAAAACGCGCGAAGGACAAAGGCAAGCGAGGGACAGCGGGGGACGCGCCGACATCAATACATGCCGAAAACATTCCAGAGCATCACGTTCATGATCACCATGAGCACAAGCGTCGCGAACATGAAGTACAGCGAGATACGGTACACCGATACGGTTTCTGCGCCCTCGCCCGCCGCCGCGACAGCCCCGCGCGAGCCTACGGCAGAGAATTGCGTCGTCCAATCTTTCGTGAGGCGCTTTTCACTCTTGACCTGCAGAAGCGCAAGGAACACAATCGCGCCCGCCAGTGCGAAGAACAACCCGAAATCGCACACGTAGCGCATGAGGATGCCCGCGCCCTGCAAATCGAAGATGCACAATGCGAAGGCCACGCACACAAGCGCCACGAACAGCGGCAAAAGTCGCTGCTCTTTAAGCTGCGCGCGCACACGCCCAATGACGATGCCCAAAACGGCAAGCGTCATCGGATACAGGAAGAAGTAGCCGCCGAACATGGGCTCGTAGATGGTGATGCCCTGGTACGCCGGGTCGAGGTAGGCCTGTCGTAGGAACGGGAACTGGCTGCCGAACACGGGCGGCTGGAACAAGTATGCGTAAAGCCCGAACGGAATGCGGTCGAGGTGGAACCCTCGATGGGTCATATCGTTCGTGGTGAGGTTGTAGTTCGCGCCAAAATCGAACGGTGAGCCGAACCTCGCGGCGTTGTAGGCAAGCACCGCGACGGCGACCAGCACAAACGGCACCATCGCCACCTTGAAGGCGCCCATCACGTCCCGCCTGGCCCCGCGATCGCCCTTCGAGTCGCGCAAAAACGGCCAGAAAAGGACGAGCCCGAACACTGCGGAGAGCACCATCTGCGGGCGGGAGGCCATGGTGAGCGCGATGAGCAGCGCGCCGAGCACGATCTTCCCCCGCTCGATATAGCCGCGCGAGGTACCTGAGACCCACAGCCCCAGACCCCACGAGACGAGCGCGAGCGACATCGCTTCAGGCATGAAATACATCGACGGCGTACGCGCGAGGATGATGCCGCCGCCCGCGACGAACAGCATCACATCGAGCACCACGAGCACCCCGATCGACGTGCGCGGGAACCAACGACGGCACACCGCCGAGAGCAGGTACATAAGTCCTGCCGCATAGACGCAGTCGCAGATGGCGATGCCGAGCCACGTCGGGAAGCCCGTGTGCGTCACAAGCAGCCAGGGCACGTAGAACACCAGGCACGGCAGGATGCCGAAGTAGACGTAGTATTTCCCGTGGAAGTACGCGTGGTCCCAAAGATAGGGCACGCCCTGCGCCGCGCGCGCTTGCGTATCGTAGGGGTTCGCCATCGCCTGCAGCGCGTCGGAGGGCACGTCGTTCAAGTACAGATGCCCCTGAGTGAGCGCAACGGCAAGCTTTTGATACTGGAACTGGTTCTCGTAGGACGGCGTCTGCGTCAAGGACACGTAGTGCGAGTTGGAGAGCACGAGCGCAAGCACGACCACGCACTGCACGACGACGAGCACGACAAGCAGAATACGGTGGCTCGCCAGGCGCGAGTCGCGAACACGGCTGTAGAGCCCTGATGCCGGACGCAGCGCGAAGAGCACGAGCAGGATGGCGAGCACCGAGCCCGCGCGCAGCGGGTCGAAATCGAACGGAACCTTCTGATTGAGCGAGATACCCGATACCTGAACTGCGCCAATGTCCGCGAGGTTTGTCATGTTCACCTTGATGGAATGACACTCGCCAGCGGGGTCGAGCGAGATGTAAGTGGTCGCGGGGTCGGCGGGGTCGACCGATACGGCGGGGTTCGCGTAGTAGTTCGCGTTGCCCTCGTCGGCGAGCGAGATGACGACTTGGATCTTACTGTCGGTCGCCTTCGCGGCGCCTGCGGCATCGGAGAGCACCGGCGTGAAGTGGATGGAGCGCACGGTGGAGTTGAGCCCCGTGATCTCAAACGAGCTCGACGAGGAATCGAGCGCGATCGTGCCCACCTGCGAGGGCTGCGCGCCATTGACGAGATAGCTTCCCGCATCGGGGTAGGTCATCGAGTAGAAGAACTGGAAATTGTAGCCGAATACCTCGAGCGCGATCGCCAGCAACACACAGACGAGAACCCCTACGACGTTGTGCGCCTTGCTGTGCGCACGAGCGAGCACGGGCTGAGGCTCGGGCGCCTGCAGGGGAGGCTGCGGGGATGCGGACCGCGACGAGCGCGAAGGGGCCTTCTGCATGGGGGCAGCCGTTCGACCTGCCGTTTTGCGGCCGTCGGCAGCACGCGTCTGCGGTAGCGTCTTACCTGCGCCGCGCGAAGCGTGCCTACCCGCCGAGCCAGAGGACGGCGAGCCTCCCCTACCTGCAGAAACCGCAGCGCGAGGCGAGCCGCTGCGGGAGCCAGCGGAACGCGAGCCGCTTCGAGAGCCGGCATTACCCGCGACGGCAGAGCGAGAGCGCGCGCCCGCAGACGGCGTGCGCTTTTGCGCGGACGCGCCGCCGCGAGCGTGACTCGCCTTCCGATATTTTTGATTTTCGCGTGCGAACTGCTCGAACTCGGGCGTGGAATGGCCCGGCTCGAACGGATCGTATCCCTGATCATTGTTAGCCATGCCCCAAGTATAAGCGCGATGCCGCGCGGCGCGCCCACTTCCACCGCGCCCCCACATCAAGATTGGCGCCGCGCGAGCAAGCTTCTTTCCTGAATTAGCGAAGTCGTGGACAGAAATCGCCGATATGTGAGCCATTCGAAGGCGAATGAGGGGATATGCGAACTCGCCTCACGCATTTTCCCAGTTCAGAAATTTCAACATAAAGTTTCCCTAGTGCAACTCCTCACATATCGGTGGTTTTTGTCCACGACGAGTCGATCTCTATGTTAAACCACCGTTGACACGTCG
>OLNW01000827.1_pt1 | contig 34332 bp, 27 predicted proteins | sample 1672121 | NCBI WGS metagenome assembly OLNW01 (sample SAMEA3136648, study PRJEB25190) | human gut metagenome
AGCCCGAAATACCAAGAAAAACTAAGAAATGCGAGGTTATGCAACAATGATAAAAGTGCTCTTCATCTGCCACGGCAATATCTGCCGTTCCCCCATGGCAGAGTTTGTTTTAAAAGATATGGTAAAATCCTGTGGTATCGCGGAGCAGTTTGAAATTGCGTCCGCAGCCACCAGTACGGAGGAGATCTGGGATGGGTTGGGGAATCCGGTCTATCCACCGGCGAAGGCGGAGTTAGAAAGGCATGGAATCAGCTGTGAAGGGAAGAGAGCGGTTCTGCTGAAGGCTTCGGATTATGATGAGTATGATTACCTGATCGGGATGGATTCCATGAATATCAGAAATATGGAACGGATGACGGGGCATGTTCGAGGTGAAAAGATTCATAAGCTTCTGGAGTTTGCCGGAAGTGAGGCAGATTGCCAAGATCCATGGTACAGCGGGCAGTTCGATGTGACCTATCGGGAAGTGGTGGCCGGGTGCGAAGGCCTGCTGAAGTATTTAAAGGAAGAAGGAAAGTTGTAAGAGAGTTGTACGGTCTCACTCACATTCTGCATAATGACCTGCCTGAATTTTCAGTTTGTCAATCGATGATACTACTACATCGCATCATTCTTCTGCCTTGCAGGATTAAAATTGTTATGCTGAAAATGAATGATACAGTACACTGGTTTGCCTGAGAATAGCAGACCTTGCTCCAAGATAACAGAAAGAAAGGAAAACAAAAAAAGATGCAGTCCGAACGGGATAAGAAAGGCGCCGGGTTAGCGGATGAAGATGTGGAAACGATACATTACTGGATTTATTCACCTGGTGACGGGGCGTGTAAATGGGATGAATTTTGTAAGCGTGGAATAATGGGACTTGGTTGGAGTGCGATTGGTGATCTTTCGCAATATGCTTCCAAAGATGAGATGAAGACGGCAATGAAAGCGAAGATTGATCCGACGAAAACCTATAAAAACGATGCACACGCTACCTGGCAGTTTTTGCGGGAGATGAAACCGGGTGATGTTGTGTTTGCGAAAAAGGGCATGCATTCGATCATCGGCCGCGGCGTTGTTGCTTCCGATTATATGTATGACACGACAGACACAGAGTATCCGAATGTTCGCAAAGTAAAATGGACGAACATTGGTGAGTGGGCGCATCCCAGCCAGGCAGTTATGAAAACACTGACGGATATCACCATATACACAGACTATGTGGCAAAGTTAAATGCCTTGGTAGATGATGCTGATACAGAGCAGGAAGATATAGCGTTCCCTGAATATACTCCGGAGAAATTTCTGGAGGAAGTATATATGGATGCTGACTGCTATGACACATTGGTGGAACTTGTCCGTATGAAGAAAAATGTTATCCTGCAGGGGGCTCCGGGTGTGGGAAAGACGTTTGCTGCAAAACGTCTGGCCTATTCTATGATGGGATGTAAGGATCAGAATCGTGTTATGATGGTTCAGTTTCATCAGAGCTATACATACGAAGATTTTATAGAAGGCTTTCGGCCGTCAGGTACGGGAAATACTTTTGAGATCAAAAAAGGAGCGTTTGCAAATTTTTGCAGGAGGGCCTCGGAAGACCCGGATCATGAATATTTCTTTATTATTGATGAGATTAACAGGGGAAATCTGAGCAAAATTTTCGGAGAACTGTTCATGCTGATTGAGAATGATAAGCGCGGCAATGCATTGCAGTTACTGTATTCCGGCGATAAATTTTCTGTGCCGCCCAAGCTTTATATCATTGGAATGATGAACACCGCGGACAGAAGTCTTGCGATGCTGGATTATGCGTTGCGCCGCAGATTTGCCTTTTTTGAGATGAAACCGGAATTTGAGAGCGACGGATTTCGGGAGTACCGAATGCATTTGGCAAATGGGAAGTTTGATCGCCTGATTGACTGTGTCGAAAAGCTCAACACAATCATTGCTGCCGATGATTCCCTTGGAGAAGGATTTTGCATCGGACACAGCTATTTCTGTAATTTGAAAGAGGTTACGGATAAAGTGCTTTCCAATATTGTCGAATATGAGATGGTCCCGCTGCTGAAAGAGTACTGGTACGACGAGCCAATCAAGGTTAAGGATTGGGCGGAAAAATTAAGGAGTTCGGTAAAGTGATACCTGTTCAGAATATTTACCATATGCTGGCTTATGCATTTCGGGTCCTCAATGAAGACGGATACAGGAGTGTGGCCACAGAACAATTTCATAATGTGGCCGAACTATGTGCGGCAATCTTGATAAAGGGTGTTTCGCTGCAGATAAAGAGAGGGCTTGAGCGAGCGTATGTTTCTGAGACGGATACCTTATCCGGGATCAGGGGAAAAATAGATCTTACGGAATCCATCAAAACACAGACTCTGCTCAGAAGGCAGATGGTTTGCACTTATGATGAATTTTCAGTGGATACCTATCGGAATCGAATCATTAAAACCACCCTCTTGAAGCTTCTTCATGGAGATATTGACAAGTTGAGGAAAAAGGAAATCCGGAAGCTCTTGGTTTTCTTTGCGGATGTACAGGAGCTTGAGATTTCTTCCATTGATTGGAACCAGCAGTATGCAAGGAATAATCAGACGTATCGTATGCTGATATCCATATGCTGCCTGGTGCTGAAAGGACTGCTGCAGACGACGGCAGATGGAAGCATGAAGCTGATGCAGTTTATAGATGAACAGAGAATGTGCAGGCTTTATGAGAAGTTTATTCTGGAGTATTACAGGAAAGAGCATCCGGAGCTTACGGTAAATGCATCGCAGATTTTCTGGCAGTTGGATTCGGATTCCAGTGATATGCTTCCGGTGATGCAGACGGATCTTATGCTTTCCAGGGAGGAAAAGGTACTTATCATTGATGCGAAATACTATGAACATACGACGAGGGTACAATATGGAAAACATAAACTTCATTCCGACAATTTATATCAGATTTTTACCTATGTTAAGAACAAAGAGTATGAATTGAAGGATCAGCCCCATGAGGTTGCGGGTATGCTTTTGTATGCCCGGACAGAGGAGAAAATCCAGCCGGACCAGAAATATAAGATGAGCGGGAACTGGATTTGTGTAAGGACGCTGGATTTGAATCTTGATTTTACTGAGATCAGAAAGCAGCTGGATGGGATTGTGGAAGAATACTTTGAAGAGGCGGATAAATTTTCAGAATCGGAATCATAAAGCTGAGACAGAAAACATATATTGTTTTTAAAGTGTTCGGCAGGAGCGCTTGAATTTACTTGCACATAAAAGGAATAAAGAACATTCAGATAAGATTTTGTGATTGCCACAGATGTTATCTGAATGTTTTTTATTGGGGAAAAATGAGTTCTTTTGGGAAAAGGAGAGATAAGAAATGTTTCATAAAAGGAAGGAAAGAAAAGATTGTCGTGGGAGTTTCTGGCGGCGGAGCCTGAGTTTTCTGCTGGTGTTGCTGCTGATGGCAGGCTGTGTTCAGGTGGTGGGAAACCAGGCGGAAGCAGCTGCTAATGTAAGGGAACAAGAAGCTGAAATTGATGCTGAGTCACAGCCAGAACAGGGAAATAGTTTAGAAACGGAAGCAGCATCGGAACCGATTTCAGAGACACAGGCTGGAACGGAAATACTGCTCTCCGAGACGGAGCCTGGAACGGAAACGGAGAGTGAAATAACAACCGAAGCTCATTCGGAACCGGTTTCGGAGTCTGAAAGTGTCGCCAACTCAGAGAATCTTCCGGAAATGGAAACAGAAACGATCCGGGCGACGGAAGCGGATTTCCAACTGGAAACCGAATGGGAAACAGAGACAGCCTCTGATTTGAATCCGGAGACAGAGTCAGAATCTGAGCCTGGCACAGAAACCGAGACAGAAGTGGAAACGCAAGCAGAAACTGAGTCTGAGTCGGAAACCGTTTCTGAACAGGAAACGGAGTCCGAAGCTGAAACAGAAACGGAAACAGAATCGGAGACGAAAACGGAATCCGAAATAGATACGGAGAAGCAGCATGCCAATTTTGTTGCTTTCCAGGAAAAACTGGTTTTGTTTGAAGCTTCCGGAATCCAGGATGACAACTGGCTGGAGGCGCAAACACTCCTGGAAGAGATCCGGAAATCCTATGAAGAAGAAGGGCTGACGGAGGAGGATTACAAGGACTTGTCTGAGCGCTTAAAGGCTTTACTGGAAGTCTACTACAATCGTATGGCGGAGCGGGCCGAAGGAAATGCCTGGCTCAGTCTGATAAACAGCGGCTGGTTTCAGCAGTACAGCGGCTATGCGGGAGCCGATGCTGAGGTGGAAGCGGAAGGAACCGCAGTATCTTTTCAGAGTATGGAAGCGCAGATGAATCAGCGCCGAAGCGCCCGGGTTCCGCAGCCGTCAGATGTTCAGGTTGTAAATCAAGGCGGAAGCGAGACTTCTGAGGATGGAGTAACGATTAGTAAAACGATCCAGGGAACGGATCTGGAAAATGTGTTTGATATCGCGCTTCAGGTAAGCACGCCGAGGGATATTCTGGAGGTTTACAAGGATCCGGATATGGCTGTGGTTATTGTGATGGATATTTCCAATACGATGACCAATGGTTTTGGTGGTACGACTCGTTATCAGGCGGCTATGACAGCGGCAGAAACGTTTCTGGATCAGTTTGCGGAGAGTTCCACTTCTCAGGAAATCAGCAAGGTTGGGTATGTGGCCTTTAATACCGATGCACATGAGATCTTCGGGCTTCAGTCCTGTAGCAGCCAGGATCAGGCGAATACATTGAAAAATACTATGAGGACTGAAACTGAGAAAATTATTGATAAAGCCAGGTATAAAGATGACCATTCCCGATTTACGAATATCGAGGCGGGCCTTTCTATGGGAAAGGATATGCTGCAAGGGGCAACAAATAAGAATAAATATATTATTTTTCTGAGTGACGGTTTCCCTACGACTTATATTAGCAGTGGTTACAATGGATATGATTCGTATGATTCAGCAGGTACAAGATTTAAAGATCGAGTTTTAAATAAACCCTGTACTTACGGCACCAGCTACAGCAACGAAGCTGCCATTCGCGCCCGCAACAAAGCGGCCGAGGTCAAGGCATCAGGCATTACTATTTTCTCAATCGGTGTGGACGTAGGTGGTCAGACCATTCAGCAGTATATCACGCAGTCGGAAAAGGCAGATGGTTTTTCTGTTGTAGACCGTACTGGTACTACCTATGAAATCGGCGATGCCGCCAGTACCGAGGCCTACAAAACCTGGCTTCGCAACAGCATCGGTTCAGGCTACTATTACGACAGCACCGATTTGACAGGTCTTCAAAAGGCCTACGAAGAAATTTTTGCCAAGATTCGTGACTTTAACGAGATCACAGCAGAAGCTCAGTGGGTAGCCAACGATCCGCTGCCCTTCTCTGGCACGGCTTCCCAGATGGTGGAATTTATCGGTTTTTATAATCAGACGCCGGAGCTTGTCAAAGAAAACCTCAGCGGGGCACACGAAAACGGCGGTGAAAACACAGCTGTCTATGATTCGGATAAAACGACGATCCGCTGGGATCTGAAAAAATCGGGTTATGTGGAGACAGGAAGCGGTACTTCGCAAATTTATACTTATCAGCTGGTTTATCGCGTCCGCCTGAAGAATGAAGCGGCAGGTTTCACTGAAAACAAGGATTACAACACCAATGATACCACGTCGCTGACTTATCAGATCTTTGAGGGTGATGGTGATAATATTACAGCTTCTGAACCGAAAACGATGGAGTTCCCGATTCCCTCGGTAAAAGGTTATCTGGTGGAGCTGGAATTTTCAAAACAGGATTCCCATGGCCAGGCGGTAGCCGGAGCGGAATTTACTCTGAGTCATGATACGGAAAAATGCAGGCTCTGTCATGGTGACGGGACGATAACGGTTATCCCGAACAAAAAAGCAGTTTCAGATGAAAACGGGAAGGTCTCTTTTACTGCGATTCCCTCCGGGCATCAGTACCGGATGACGGAGAGTAAAGTGCCAGAGGACTATTATTCCAATGGAAATCAGTATTTACTGACGGCAGCTTACAATGAACTGACAATAAAGACGATTGACCGGAATGGAAATCTTCTCACGGCTGCAGATGGTACGGCGCGGCCTTGGAGTGGAGTTGTAACAAACAGTACCCGGTATGAGCTTCCAAGCACCGGCGGAATGGGAATCCTGTGGTATACGACAGGCGGATGGCTGACGCTTTTCGTGGCGTCTCTCTTCCTATTGTATAAAAAAATAAAAGGAAAGGATGATGGAAGAAATGAAGAAATTCATTAGCTTTTTACTGACGATAATCATGGTATTTTCCATGGCAGTGTCCGTTTTTGCGACCAGCGGAACCAATGATGACACCGGAAAAATCACGATCAATAATGCAGTGGAGGGGGAGACCTATAAGGTCTATCAGCTTCTGGTACTGGAAAGCTTTGACACGGTGAAAAAAGCATATGCTTATAAAGCAGTTCCAGCCTGGGAAAACTGGCTGAGAAGCCAGACGACTTATTTGAGTTTTGACGGGCAGGGGGGATATGTGAGCTGGAAAAAGGATGCGGATCCGGCAGCCTTTGCCAAATTGGCTCTGGCAAAAGCAAAAGAGTTGGAAAAAACAGATCCGGAAAATCCGGAGGAATCCGCAAAAATCACCCCTATTTCCAGAACAGCAACAGGGAACACGGTAGTTTTTGACAATCTGAACCTTGGCTACTATCTGGTAGACACGACCCTTGGTACCCTCTGTTTCCTGGATACCACGGCAAAAGAAGTGACGATAGCAGAGAAGAACGAAGAACCTACGGTCGATAAGGAAGTTAAGGAGGATTCCACGGGTGAATTTGGCTCCACAAACACAGCTCAGATCGGTGACACTGTAGAATTTAGAACCACTATCCATGCAAAAAAAGGTGCTCAGAGCTACGTCCTTCACGATAAAATGACCGAAGGTCTGACTTTGAATCCAGACAGCATTTCCATAGAAGGTCTGGAGAAAGGAACAGATTATAAGGTGCAGTTTGACAGACCACACCAGAAAAAGGACGGCACTACCGATTATACCTGCACTTTCGAGATCGTATTTGCCCAGGCGTATCTTGACACGATTACTGAAGATACAGACCTGGTAGTAACCTATTTCGCAACCCTCAACGAAAAAGCAGTAATCTCCATCGATGCAAACTTAAACGACACCCGTTTGGAATACGGTGAAGCCAGCACCACAGAATGGAAACAGACTGAAACTAAGACTTTTAAATTTGGCCTGGTAAAACTGGATGAAGAGAAGAAACTTCTGACGGGAGCGGAATTTAAGCTTTACGATGCAAAGACCGGCGGAAAAGAAATTATTCTTGTGAAGGAAACGGATGGCGTTTACCGTGTAGCAACAGAAGCCGAGACAAAGGCCGAAGGTTTTACTCCTGCAACGATCGAAGCTGGCTATGTGGAAATAAAGGGTCTGGATGCAGACACCTATTACCTGGAAGAGACAAAAGCTCCTGACGGTTTTAATAAACTGAAGGAACGCAAGGAAGTAAAGATGGAAGGCGGAAATAATACAATAACCATGGATGGTAACGTTTATAAGAACGGCGTCCAGATCGTGAACAAAAAGGGCACCGAACTCCCCAGCACCGGCGGCATGGGCACCACGGTTCTTTATATCGCGGGTGCACTCCTGATTCTGGCTGCTGCCGCTGTTCTTTTACTGAAAAAATACTTCCATAAGGAAGCTTAAAAATTCGCTGCATGGCCGGAGAGAAAGCTTTCCCCGGCAGTGCAGCAGTGAGGAGAAAACTGCAATGAAAGGAAAGAAAAAGAAGGGAAACTTCATATTTAATAGCGTTCTGGCGCTGTTGCTTTTTGCAGGTGTGTCCTTGCTGCTGTATCCGACTTTCAGCAACTGGTGGAATGCCTCCCGGCAGTCCCAGGCGATTTCTGACTATGCGGGAAAGGTGGATGAGATGGATGCGGAAGAATATGCCCGGCTCTGGAGAGAGGCCCGGGAATACAATCGGGCCCTGGCGGAACAGAGCACCCGGTATGCCCTGACGGAGGAACAGAAGGAACGCTACGAAAAACTTCTGAATGTTTCCGGTGACGGGATCATGGCCTATATCGAGATTCCGAAGATCGGCTGCCGCCTGCCCATTTATCACGGGACCAAAGAATCCGCGCTCCAGATTGCTGCAGGGCATCTGGAATGGAGCAGCCTTCCAGTGGGAGGAGAGAGCGCCCATTGCGTAATTTCCGGCCATCGAGGGCTTCCAAGAGCCAAACTTTTCACGGATTTGGATAAAATGGAAGAGGGCGACCAGTTTTTTATCACAGTTCTGAACAAACGGCTGACCTATGAGGTGGATCAGATCCAAGTGGTGGAGCCGGAGGAGGTGGAGGATCTTACCATTGAAAAAGGAAAAGATTATGTGACGCTGGTGACGTGTACGCCCTACGCGATCAATACCCACCGCCTTCTGATGCGGGGGCATCGGATCAATGGAAAGGGGGATTCCCTGTGAAAAAAAGTTTTTTGCTGTTGTTGTTGTTTGGGCTCTTTTTCTGGCGGGTTCTGGAAAGTTCGGCAGATAGTCCGGATGAGAATCGCCAGGGGACTTTGACGGTGACGCTTTTTTATGAGGAAGAAAAGACTGCTGTAGAGGGAGCTGGTCTGGAGTTTATAGAGGTTGCGGATCTTAAATTTTCCGAAGGGCAGGTTTCTTATTCTCTGCTTCCGGATTTTGCGGAGAGTAGTTTAAAATTAGAAGGAATGAAAGCCTCTGAGGCGCTTCTGGCAGCTAAAAAACTCCAGGCTCTCTGTCAGCAAAAAGGAAAAACGGGATTTTCAGCCAGGACGGATGAGAACGGAAAAGCTCTTTTTGAAAATTTGAAACCGGGGATGTATCTCATCTGGCAGAGTTCCAGCGAAAAAACGGCAAAACGCTTTGAAAAAATAGATCCGTATCTGGTGTCCGTTCCCCAGGGGGAAAAGATTTCCGGCAAAATGGTATGGGATTATGAAGTGAAAACCCTGCCTAAAGTGGAACTGGTTCTGAAAAATACACCGGAGAGCGAGCCGCCCCGCCAAAATCAGCCTCTGAAAAAAGTAAAAACCGGAGATGAGACAAAAATTGCCGCTTATCTTTTATTAGCCGGCGCTTCCGCCATGATTCTTCTGAAAGCTATATGGAAAAAAGAAAGAGCAGACCTCCTCTGAAAGGGAAGTCTGCTCTTTGTTGTATTTCAGCTGGGTTTGTAACCGGGATGGAGGGCGGACAGAACGCCGCCCGCGCCGGGCGTAACCGGTCTTCGTCTGGTTTTCTTGAAAGCTGCCGGGCTGGAACCGATTTGGGACCGGGGAGAAGGCTCGGAAACCGGACAGACTTCTTCTGCCGGAACTTCCTGTCCGGTACCGTTGTCGGGTAAGAGATTTTGCTGGATAATGCATCTCACCGTATCATACAGATAGGGCTTCAGCTCGTTGATGGGTTTGGGCTGATCGTAAAGAATCGAGTTATAGCTGGTTCCGCTGATGAGCTCGATGATCATATAAATCATGATCTCCGGATTTTTAAAATGCAGCCCGGATTTTTCCAAAAGCTGGCAATACTCGTCATAGATGCTTTCCTGACCTTCCTCCGGTACATCGATCAGGGAGTTTTTGAAAAGCGCCCAGCTTAAATGTTTGGAAATAAAAAAGACCAGTGAGTGGTCTTCCTGGAACTGCGTAAGAATGTGGTCGATGATGAAAATGATCTGTTCCTCAAAGGTTTTGATTTCCGTATTTAAAAGAGCGTTGTAGGCATTGGAGAAAACCTGGATCGCTTTATGGGAGATAAGCTTGTTCCGAAGATCGTACTTATCGGTAAAATAAAGGTAGAAGGTTCCCTTTGCCACGCCGGCCTGATTGACGATGTCGGAGATAGAAGTTTTGTGAAAACCATTCTCCATGAAGAGTCCGAATGCAGCATCCAGAAGAGAATCTTTTTTCTGCTTCTTGTTCTGATCTACTTTTCTCATGAAAAATTCCTCCGATTCGGGGCTCCAGCCCCTTTTTGTGATTATTATATCATATTGTTGCGTAAAAAGTATTAAGATTTTCTAAAAAATATTGACTATTAGTCAGTTTTAGTGTATAAGATTAAAAGTGACCGAAAGTCATAAATAAATATAGCATGAAAGTAATTATTCAGGAGCCACTATCCCGCGAGGTGTTTTGGCATGAATATGCCAAAATCCCGAGAGTTGCACGCAAAAATCCCATCGCCGAAGGCGATTTTTATTGGATTTTTGCTCGTAACTGTGAAGGTACTGAACAGTTACGAAGGAAAACATTAAATATAGAAGTATAAGATCAGGAGGATGTCTTATGAACCGTAATCGGAAATTGAAAAAAGCGGTCGCTTCCACGACAGCAGTTGTTTTGAGTGCATGCATGGTGGCTGCGCCTGCTCTGACTGTAGACAGTGCAGCACCGGAAAAAGAGGAAACCGTTTATGTAAATATGGATGCGTCTGGTAATGTGGAGAAGATCACCGTCAGCGACTGGTTAAAAAATGCCGCCGGCTCCGCTGAACTGAGTGATTCCTCATCCCTGTCCGACATTAAGAATGTCAAAGGAGATGAGACCTTTACCCAGGATGGCGAGAAGCTGACCTGGCAGGCCGATGGCTCCGATATTTACTATCAGGGTACCACGGATAAGGAACTTCCGGTTACTGTAAAGCTGACCTATTATCTGGACGGTCAGGAGATTTCTCCGGAAGATCTGGCCGGTAAGAGCGGAAAGGTAAAGATCCGCATCGACTACACCAACAATGAGAAAGAGACCGTGAAGGTCAACGGCGAGGACAGAGAAATCTACACCCCGTTTGCCATGATCTCCGGAATGATCCTTTCTCAGGACAATTTCAGCAATGTAAAAGTTACAAACGGTAAAGTGATTTCCGACGGAAGCAGAAACATCGTTGTAGGCGTGGCTCTGCCGGGACTTTCCGAGAGCATCGGTCTTTCCGATACAGAGGATCTGGATGACATTGATATTCCGGACTATGTGGAAGTGGAAGCCGACACCACGAACTTCAAACTGGATATGACGGCTACTGTGGCTACCACTGGTGTGCTGGATGATCTGGGCATTGAAAATCTGGATGATCTCAAAGACCTGAAAGATTCTCTGGATGAGCTGACAGAAAACTCTTTGAAGCTGGTAGACGGAAGCAGCGACCTGGCAGATGGTACCAGCGATCTCAAAGATGGTGTGGATGATCTGGTTGATGGCGTCAGCGATCTTTCCGACGGCGCTTCTGATCTCTATGACGGAGTGAAAAAAGTGGATGATGGAGCCGGAGATCTTCAGGACGGAGCGAAACAGCTGGCAGACGGAGCCGGAGATCTTCAGAGCGGAGCTGCACAGCTTCAGACGGGAGCCGGAAGCCTTCAGAGCGGAGCCGGAAGTCTCCAGAGCGGAGCACGGAGCCTGGCAAATGGAGCCGGCAGCGTGAAGAGCGGCGCTTCTGATCTTTCCGATGGAGCAACAACACTCAGCAACGGACTGAATACTCTGAATACCAAATCCAAAGATCTGGTGGATGGTATTAACCAGCTGAATGATGGAAAAGGCGCTCTGGTGGATGGACTGAATACCCTGGTAAAAGGCATCACCTCCGCAGATACCGGAGCCAAGAGCCTGAAAACAGGTGTGGACAGCTATACAAAAGGAGCTGACAGCTTGGCAGACGGAACTACCGCCTATGTGACAGGCGCCGGCCAGTATACGAGCGCTGTGAACTCTTATCTGAGCGGTGAGGAGACACTGAATGAGGGCGTGCAGAGCTTCGCAAGCCAGGCAGGAACCCTTCCGAGTTCCATGAAAGCTCTGTACAGCGGAATCAGCACTGCAAAGACCGGAAGCGATGCGCTGGTAAATGAAGATACGACCTCAAAATTGATTGATGGAATTACCAACCTTCATGAGAGCATTGTAGCAATTCAGAACATGATTCCTTCTTCATCCGAAGGCGGATCGACCGGTTCTGAGGGTGAAGCAGCAACCGCTTCTTATGCAAGTATCGCAGAGGCTGTTTCTGGAGTAGACGAGGAGCTCAGCAATGCCATCGCAACTCTCCAGAGCAGTATTGATACGGAGGAAAGCGTAATTGCCGATCTGAACAGTGTTCTTGCGACGGCTCAGAGCTATTACAACAGCTACAGCGGAGCAGCAAATGTCATGGAAAAACTCGGATCGGGTACCGTTTCTCAGGCGATCAGTGATTACCAGTCTGTCGTTGATAAACTGAACAGCGATATTACGGCTCTGACAGAAAAGAGAAATGAGCAGATCGCCGAGAGAGATGCACTGCAGAGTGTATCTGCATCCGCAGAGAATTGTGTTGTACTGGCAGAAAGTGCAGAAGAAGGCGGCACAACGGAGAAAACACCGGAAGAGCTGATTGCTGACCTTTCTAAGGCTTTGGCAGGGCTTGAAGCAGCTACCAATGATGAGAGCGAGCTTAAGACTGGTGTAATACAGTATGTAGCTGGTGCGCAAGAGCTGAATGCCGGACTTACCACTCTGGAAGAAGCGGCTTCCCCGCTGAATAGCAGCGCCGATACACTGGCAGCTGGCATGAAGAGCCTGACAGACGGTGCAACCGCCCTGACAAACAACAACAACGACCTCAAGAATGCCGGCACCAGCCTTACCGCCAACGGAACCGCCCTGACCACCGGCGCAGCCACCCTGAAAGGCAGCAGCCAGGATCTGAAAGACGGTGCAAAAGCCATTTCTGATGGAACTGGCAGCCTGAAGACCGGCGCAGCCCAGCTCCAGGCCGGAGCCGATACCCTTTCCAAGGGCTTAAGCCAGCTGGCAACAGGCGGAAAGACCTTAAAGAGCGGCATCAAGACCCTGGCAAAGGGTGGCAAGACCCTGGCCAGTGGTGCAGCTACCCTGAAGGCAGGAACCGACAGCTTAAAGAGCGGAGCTGATACCCTGAAGAGCGGAGCCGATACGTTAAAGAGCGGAACCGACAGTCTGAAAGACGGAGCCGATACGTTAAAGAGCGGAACCGACACTTTGAAAGACGGAGCCGATACGTTAAAGAGCGGAACCGATACCCTGAAAGACGGAACCAACCAGCTGCTTGACGGAGTCGGTGATCTGAAGGACGGCGTCAGTGATCTCTCTGACGGTGTAGATGAGCTGAAAGACGGAGCCAACGATCTGAACGATGGAGCAGAAGAGCTCAGAGACGGCATGAAGGAGTTCGATGAGGAAGGTATTCAGAAGCTCAACGAGGCTTATGAGAACAATATCGAGATCCTTGTAGACCGCCTGGATGCAGTTCTTGACGCAGACAAAGCTTACAAGACCTTCGCAGGAAGCAGCGAGGGCATGGACAGCAAAGTGAAATTCATCATGGAAACCGGTGCCATCGAAGCCAAAGAAGAATAACAGAGAAAAAGGAGTCCCCCGGAACGGAGCTTTTATCAGCTCTGCCGAGGGACTTTTTCTGTAAAAAAATGCCTTTTCTTTCCTTACTTGCCATTCAGGAGGACTTGCGTTATAATAAAAACACCATTACATAGAGAAAGGAACAAAAGGTATGGACAATTTTAGAGAATGGCTTTCCGATAATCTTCGATATTTCCTGCTGGGATTTGCAATTCTGGCAGTGGTCATCATAGCGGCAATTGGTATCCGTATTTATCAGAGAGTGGCAGGTTCTGCACAGAAACCGACAGACAATGTGCGAGTGGAGTCAGAGACGAGTTTAGCTGCCGGGGAGACAGCCAAGGGTACGGAGAAGACTTCCGAGACAGAGAAACAGTCAGAGACTAAAGCTTCTGAAAAAGCAACGGAGGCGGAGACCAGGGCTTCTGAAGCTAGAGAGACAGAGAGTGTAACAGAGAGCGGGACGAAAGCGGCAGAGACAGAAAAAGAGACAACAGCTTCGGAGACACAGGCTGCTGAGACAGCTGCTTCCGAGACCGCAGCCACAGAGGCAGCGAAGGATCCGGAGTATCTGAAAGTCACGACGACCCTGAATCTTAGAACCGAACCCAACGGCACCGTCATCAATTCTTATGCAGCCGGCCGGATTGTGAAATTCCTTGGGAAAGAAGGAAACTGGTATAAGGTCCGGGTAGGCGGCCGGGAAGGCTATATGAGCAGAGATTATCTGGAAGAGGTTCCATACGAAGCAGGAATGGAAAACGAAGTGGAGACCGAACCTCAGACCGAAGCGCCCACGCCGATCTATAAGACGCTGAAAGGCGCCTGCTACTTAAGAGCAGAGACCAGCAAAGAGTCCCAGATCCTGGGAACCTACATGGCAGGAACCACCGTACAGTTTCTGGAGGATGTGGGAGGCTGGTACAAAGTATCCGTGGACGGTATGACCGGCTACATGGGAGCAAAGTTCTTCTAAAAAATGAGACCCTGCGGCAGAGCTGCCGCGGGGTTTTTCGTAACTATTCAGAACCACACCTCGATTCAGCTACGCTCTGAATAGTTAAAAAAGTATGAACTGCTTGCCATGGGTGTAAAATCCATGTAAAATGGTCTGACAGAGAGGCCTCTGCGCGGGAAAGGCTTCTACAATAAAAAAGAGGGCGAAAAAATGAAGAGAGTCTTATTTATTGTAAATCCGAGATCCGGAAAGGGTAGCATAAAATATCACATTCTGGATATTCTGGATACTTTCAGCAAAAAAGGAATCGATGTGACCGTACATATCACGCAGGAGCGGCTGGATGCCTGCCGCACAGCGATGGAAGAGGGCGGCAATTATGACGAGATTGTTTTAAGCGGCGGGGATGGAACCCTGGACGAGGTGGTTTCCGGTCTCATGAAAGGCGGCCATGACACGCCGGTGGGCTATATCCCAGCGGGCAGCACCAACGATTTCGCCAGCAGTCTGAAGCTTCCGGTCCGAATGGGAGATGCGGCGAAGATTGCAGTCTCAGGAGCTCCCAGACGCTTTGATGTGGGCGCTTTTAACGACCAGTATTTTATTTATATCGCGGCTTTCGGCCTTTTTACAGATGTGGCATATCAGACCAGCCAGGAGGCGAAGAACGTGCTCGGCCATATGGCTTACCTTCTGGAGGGAGCCAAGCGGCTCTTTAATATCAGAAGCTACCATATGAAGGTTCGGACGAAGGAGCGGGAGTTCGAGGGTGATTTTGCCTACGGCATGATCACAAATTCCGAGTCCGTGGGCGGTTTCAAGAAGATCACCGGAAACGATGTCTGCCTGGACGACGGCCTTTTTGAGGTGATCCTGATTTACCAGCCGGCCAATGTCATTGAGTTTCAGGAGATTATCACGAGTCTGATGACCGGTCAGCTGGATTCGAAGTTTATCGAGACCTTCAAGGCCGACGAGCTGGAGCTGGAAGGAACGGAGGAGGTTCCCTGGACCCTGGACGGAGAGGACGGAGGAACCCACAAAACGGTGAAAATCACCAACCAGAAACAGGCAATTCCCATCATGATAAAAAAAGAACGCAAATAATGGTTCCCTTTTTGAAATTTTTGCGTTATAATGGTGGCGATAAATGGGGCATTCCGGAAAATACCGGAGGCTTACAATAAAAATATCATTTATGGAGGTTCGCATTATGTTAGTATCTGCAAAAGAAATGCTTCAGAAAGCAAAAGCTGGTCACTATGCAGTAGGTCAGTTCAATATCAATAACCTGGAGTGGACAAAAGCAATTCTGGCAACCGCTCAGGAGTGCAATTCTCCCGTTATCCTTGGTGTTTCCGAGGGCGCAGGCAAATACATGACCGGTTACAAAACCGTTGTTGGCATGGTAAAAGGTATGATGGAAGAGATGAACATCACTGTTCCTGTAGCTCTTCACCTTGACCACGGCAGCTTCGAGGGATGCCTGAAATGTGTAGAGGCAGGTTTCTCCTCCATCATGTTCGACGGTTCTCATTATCCGATCGAAGAGAACGTTGCAAAGACCAAAGAGCTGGTTAAGATCTGCGCAGAGCACGGTATGTCTCTGGAGGCAGAGGTTGGTTCCATCGGCGGCGAGGAAGACGGCGTTATCGGTATGGGCGAGTGCGCAGACCCGAACGAGTGCAAGATGATTGCTGACCTTGGCATCGATTTCCTGGCAGCAGGTATCGGTAACATCCACGGAAAATATCCGGCAAACTGGAAGGGCTTAAGCTTCGAGACTCTGGATGCAGTTCAGAAGCTGACCGGCGATATGCCTCTGGTTCTTCATGGCGGTACCGGTATCCCGACCGATATGATCAAGAAAGCAATCTCCCTTGGCGTTTCCAAGATCAATGTAAACACCGAGTGCCAGCTTGCATTTGCAGAAGCAACCCGTGAGTACATTGAGGCAGGCAAGGATCTGCAGGGCAAAGGCTACGATCCGCGTAAACTTCTGGCACCGGGTGCTGAGGCAATCAAGAAGACCGTTAAAGAGAAAATGGAAATCTTTGGTTCCGTCGACAAAGCCTGAATATCATCTGTTTTGTCAGAAACTGTGGCATCTCTTCCCAGGAAGGGATGCCATTTTATGTAAAAAAATATGTGGAGGAATGTGATGAGCGAGAATGTGAACGTCACCAGAATTTTCGGAGAAAATGTCTTCAACGAGCATGCGATGAGGGAGCGTCTTCCCAAGAAAGTCTACAAAGAGCTGCACAAGACCATTGATGAGGGAAAAGAACTGGATCCCATGACGGCTGAGGTTGTGGCTTCCGCCATGAGAGACTGGGCGATGGAAAAAGGAGCAACCCATTATACTCACTGGTTCCAGCCGCTGACCGGTTTTACAGCAGAAAAACATGATTCCTTTATTACGGCGCCGGATGAGGACGGCAATGTCCTGATGGAATTTTCCGGAAAAGAGCTGATCAAGGGAGAGCCGGATGCGTCCTCCTTCCCGTCAGGTGGTCTTCGTTCCACCTTTGAGGCAAGAGGCTATACCACCTGGGACTGCACTTCACCGGCTTTTGTCCGTGAGGATGCCACAGGAGCGATTCTCTGTGTGCCCACGGCTTTCTGTTCCTATACCGGCGAGGCTCTGGACCAGAAAACACCCCTTCTTCGTTCCATGGAGGCGGTACAGGCTCAGACCTTACGTCTGCTTCGTCTTTTCGGAAACACGACTTCCCGGAAGGTTTTTCCGTCCGTAGGTGTGGAACAGGAGTATTTCATTGTGGATCATGAGAAATATCTCCAGAGAAAAGACCTGATCTTTACCGGAAGAACCCTGTTTGGAGCAATGCCGCCGAAGGGCCAGGAGCTGGATGACCATTATTTCGGTGTCATCCGTCAGCGGATTGGCGCTTTCATGAAGGATGTGAATAAAGAACTCTGGAAGCTGGGCGTTCCGGCCAAGACACAGCACAACGAGGTAGCTCCCGGACAGCATGAGCTGGCTCCGATCTATGAGAAGTGCAACGTGGCTTCCGACCATAACCAGATTATCATGGAGACTCTGAAAAGGGTGGCAGAGCAGCACGGACTCCAGTGCCTGCTTCATGAAAAGCCTTTTGCCGGTGTGAATGGTTCCGGTAAGCACAACAACTGGTCGCTCACCACAGACGACGGCATTAACCTTCTGGAGCCGGGAAAAACTCCTCACGAAAATATTCAGTTCCTTCTGGTGCTCTGCTGCATCCTCCGTGCGGTGGACCGTCATGCGGATCTTCTCCGGGAATCCGCTGCCGATGTGGGAAATGATCATCGTCTGGGTGCCAACGAGGCTCCGCCTGCCATCATTTCCGTATTCTTAGGAGAACAGCTGGGAGATGTGCTTCGTCAGCTGGTCAATACGGGAGCCGCAGCTCACAGCTTAAAGGGCGGCCATCTTCACACCGGTGTAAAGACCCTTCCCGAGGTTTCCAAGGACGCCACAGACCGGAACCGTACTTCACCCTTTGCCTTCACCGGAAACAAATTCGAGTTCCGTATGGTGGGTTCCCGGGATTCCGTGGCAGAGTGCAACGTGGTCCTGAATACCATCGTGGCAGAGGCTTTCTCCGATGCCTGCGATATTCTGGAAAAGGCAGAGGATTTCGATCTGGCCGTTCATGATCTTATCAAGGAATATGCGACCCTCCATCAGCGCATTGTTTTCAATGGAAACGGTTATTCCGAGGAGTGGGTAAAAGAAGCAGAGCGCAGAGGTCTTCCGAATATCCAGTCCATGGTAGACGCCATTCCGGCTCTGGTGACGGAGGAATCTGTCCGGATGTTTGAAAAATTTGGTGTCTTCACGAAGGCAGAGCTGAACTCCAGAGCGGAGATTCAGTACGAGGGCTATGCGAAAGCCATCAACATCGAGGCAAGAGCGATGATCGATATCGCCAGCAAGCACATCATCCCTGCAGTGATGCGTTATGCGAAGAATCTGGCAGAGACAGCCAACGAGATCCGGGAAGCAGGTGCGGACGATTCTGTTCCGGTAGAGATCTTAAAACGGCTGACAGCTCTTCTCTCCGAGGCGAGAAAAGCTCTTCTGGTCCTCAAGGATGTGACCAGAACCGCCAACTCCTTGGAAGCGGGTGAAAAACAGGCCCACTATTATCATGATGAAGTCTGCACAGCGATGGCAGCCCTTCGTCTTCCAGTGGATGAGCTGGAGATGATTGTTGACAAAGAAGAATGGCCCATGCCTTCCTACGGCGACCTTCTTTTTGAAGTTTAAAAACAGGAAAAAGGAGCGCAGCGGAACCGTCTGCTGTGCTTCTTTTTTTTGCTCTTCTTTACAGACAGCGCCTTTTCTGGTATGATAGAAAACAGAAAAGACTTGGCAGGAGATGCAGAATGAAAGACATAATGGGAATTGAGATCGAGAATATGAGTGCCGCTTCAGCTGTCCGGCGGATCATGGGGCTTCTTGCCAGGGAACCTTTAAGCGTCTGTACGGTCCTTCGGGCGGATATGCTCCTGCTTGCGGAGAAGGATGAGGAGTATCGTGAGTATTTAAGCCAGACGGCTCTTCGGATCGTGGGCGATGCGGCCATCCTGAAGGCTATGGGAGAGGAACGAAAAGACCGGCTGGAAGAGCTGGAAAATCATTCCTTCCAGACGCAGCTTTTGAAAGAACTCTCTGAGAATGGCCGTCCGGTGGCTGTTCTGACGGAAACCGAGGCGGAAAAAGAGAAGACCGTGGAAAATCTGAAAAGAAATTACCCTTCTTTATCTTTGGCGGGGGCCTTTTCTATGGAGACCTCGGACGATATGGACGATGCGGTGAATCATATTAACGGTCTGGATGCGGAGCTGGTCATCGCGAAGCTGCCGCCGCCGGAGCAGGAGGCCTTTATTTTCAGCAACAAAGGACGGCTGAATATCCGTCTCTGGCTGGGACTGGGCCAGGCTTCCGTCGCCGGGGAGAAGAAGGAAAAGACTGCCGGTTTCCTGGAAAACCTTTTCATCAAGCGTCTGTTTAAGAAAAAAGTGAACCAATATCAGGAGGAGAAAAACTGAATTTCTGTGAAAAAACGTAAAAATTTCACAATTTTTACTTCCCTTTTTTGGCATTTTATATTAGAATATCAGATAGACATTGGATTTTTCGGGGGTAGAAATGGAAATATCCGGAATAAGGTATGAAGTAAAGGAGTGGCAGAAAAATGATTTCAAATCAGATTTTACAGTCTACCATAGATGGACTGAAGGTGATTTCCAGAATTGATCTCAGTGTGATGGATCTGGAAGGAAATGTACTGGCAGCGACCTATCCGGAAGCAGAAGAACATCATGCTTCCGTGCTCTCTTTTGTGGATTCGCCGGCGGACAGCCAGGTGGTGCAGGGCTACCAGTTTTTCAAGATCTTTGATGAAAGCCAGCTGGAATACATCCTGGTGGCAAAGGGAAGCAGCGATGATGTTTACATGGTCGGAAAGATGGCTGCTTTTCAGATCCAGACCCTTCTGGTGGCGTATAAGGAGCGGTTCGACAAGGACAATTTCATAAAGAATCTTCTTCTGGACAACCTGCTTCTTGTGGACATTTATAACCGAGCTAAGAAGCTTCACATCGATACGGAAGCCCGTCGGGTGGTATTTCTTCTGGAGACGGATCACGAGAAGGATAATTCTTCTCTTGAGAGTGTCCGCACGGTCTTAGGAAGCAAGAACGGCGATTTTATCACGGCGGTGGATGAGAAGAGCATCATTGTGGTGAAGGAAGTGGGCGAGCAGGAGGATTACTCCGATATGGAGCGCATTGCCCATCAGATTCTGGAGGCGCTGGAGCCGGCCAAGAGAGAATACGCCTATGTGGCTTACGGAACGATCGTGGAGGAGATCAAAGAGGTGTCCCGTTCCTATAAGGAAGCGAGGATGGCTCTGGATGTGGGAAAAATCTTCTTCAGCGAGAGAAACGTTATCGCCTACAGCTCTCTGGGAATCGGCCGTCTGATTTATCAGCTGCCCATTCCACTGTGCAAGATGTTTATTCGCGAGATCTTCGACGGCAAGTCACCAGATGACTTTGACGAGGAGACGCTGACCACCATCAATAAGTTTTTCGAGAACAGCCTGAATGTTTCTGAGACTTCCAGACAGCTGTATATCCACAGAAACACCCTGGTATACCGTCTGGATAAGTTGCAGAAGAGCACGGGACTGGATCTTCGGGTCTTCGAGGATGCCATCACCTTCAAGATCGCGCTGATGGTAGTCAAATACATGAAATATATGGAAAATCTGGAGTATTAAGAGAAATTTTAAGGTGAGAGGGTTTTGTGAATATGCCAAAGCCCTCTCCTTTTAGGTAAAGGAGTGTAAGATTGGACGAAGAAAAGGATCTGTTTTTGGGGGAAGTAAAGAGCGAAAACGAGGAAGAGGATACGGAGGAGAAAAAGAAACGGCCGCATTTCTGGAAAGGCTTTGCGGCGGGGGCCGGAGCCATGTTTTTGGTGGCGGGCGCCGTATTCTGTGTCACAAACGGAGTTGTGGACCGGCTGTTTTACCCTGAAAATGCGGGAAGTCTTTCCCTTTCCGGTCTGAAAACGTCCAGGAAGCTCAGTGAGCTTTCCAATGTGATCAATTACTACTATCTCAATGACATCGATGAGGAGCAGGTGGAAGACTGGATGTACAAGGGTGTTATGGCCGGCCTTGAGGATCCTTATGCGGATTATTACAGCGAGGAAGAGCTGAACAGCCTGAAGGAGAGCACCAGCGGTTCCTATAAAGGAATCGGTGCCGTCATGACCCAGGACAAGGATACCGGCGAGATCTCTGTGATGCGCTGCTACGAGAATACACCGGCGGCTGAGAGCGGCCTGCTTCCCGGTGATATTGTCACCAAATATAATGGGGAAGATACTTCCGGGCTGGATCTTACGGAGATCGTAAACGAGATCAAGACCGGGGAAAACGATGAGATTACCTTTACGATTAAGCGGGAAGGCGAGTCGGAGGAAAAAGAGATTACGCTCACACGGCGGGCTGTGGATATCCCGACTGTGACCAGCGAAATGCTGGAAAACAACATTGGTTATCTGGAGATCAGCGAGTTTGACACGGTAACGCTGGAACAGTTCCAGGAGGCGAAAGCGTCTCTGGAGAGTCAGGGCATGGAGAAGCTTATCGTGGATCTCCGGAACAATCCCGGAGGAAATCTCTCCACGGTGGTGGATATTTTGAGGGAGATCCTGCCCGAGGGCCTCATCGTTTACACGGAAGACCGGTATGGAAACCGGACGGAGTACAGCTGCGACGGGGACAGGGAATTAGAGATCCCGCTGGCGGTGCTGATCAACGGAGACAGCGCCAGTGCATCAGAGATTTTTGCGGGGGCTGTGAAGGATTACGGCATCGGCACTCTGGTGGGGACGACGACCTTTGGAAAAGGCATCGTTCAGCGGATCGTGGAACTCTCCGACGGCACGGCGGTGAAGCTTACCATCGCAAAATACTATACGCCGAAGGGAAACAACATCCATGACAAAGGCATTGAGCCGGATGTGGAAGTGGAGCTGGAGGAAGGACTGGAGCAGCAGATCACAATTCCAAAGGATCAGGATAACCAGCTTCAGAAAGCAATTGAGATACTGGAGGAAGAATAATGCAGGAAAGATATATTTTTCGTGAAATGTTAAGTGAGATCAAGGAGCTAGCGGATCAGAAGGGAAATGTTCTGACGCTGGATGAGGTAAAAGAATTTTTCAAAAATGCCCATCTGACGGATGAGCAGCTGAATATGGTCTGCGTTTACCTTATCGGAGAGAAAATCCGGGTGGAGGGCTACGAGGGCCCGGAAAAACAGGAGCAGACGCCGGAAAAGGAAGAGGCGGGAGCCATGGAGGAGAGCGACTGTCTGGAACTTTATCAGGCAGAGCTTGAAGAAATCAAAGGACTTTCCGAGGAGGAAGAACTCAAGTGTTTCCAGCTGGCCAGTGCAGGCGACCCGGCGGCAAAGAGCCGGCTCACCGAGCATTACCTGAAAACGGTCTATGACCTTTCCAGAACCTTTGCTTTCGGCTCTGTTCCGAGAAGCGACTTGATTCAGGAGGGAAACGTGGCGCTGGTGCTGGCGCTGGAAGAGCTGGAATTTTCCGGAAAACTGGAAGATTATCAGAATTTCCTCTACGAGAAGATCCGGGAAGCCATGGAGGACGCTTTAAGAGAGGGACAGGACCTGAAAGATATGGGCGATAAAGTAGCCCAGAAGGTTAACCATCTGAGCGAAGCCGTCCACAACCTGGAAGAGGACCTGGAACACAAAGTTTCTGTGGATGAGCTTTCCGCTTATCTGGATATGCCGGTGGAAGAGATACGGGATATTCTCCGTATGGCCGGCGATGAGATTGATGTGAATGAGTAAAGAGAAAGACCTGCAGTTGACACTTTCTGGTGTGTCTGCAGGTCTTTTTTGTTACAGATAATTCTCTTCGGTCTCGTCCTCTTCCTTTTTCGGCGGAAGATAGATGTGAACCCGGTCAATTCTTTTTCTGGTGACGGTATCGACCACGAGACGGATTCCGTCCTCCGTGACAATAAATTCTCCGGCTTTGGGGAGGTGATCCAGATGCTCGATGATGTAACCGCCGATGGAATCGTAATCCTCGGATTCCAGATGGATTCCCAATTTTTCATTCAGGTCATCCAGCTTGGAGGAACCTAAAACCTGATACTCATTTTCCTGAATCCGGCGGATCGGGTCTTCCTCGTCGTGGTCGTATTCATCACGGATGTCGCCGACGATCTCCTCGAGGAGATCCTCCAGCGTGATCATTCCCACGGTGGCGCCGTACTCGTCCAGCACGATGGTGAAGTTCACGGAGTCTTTCCGCATTTCCACCATGAGCTCGGAGGTCTTTTTATACTCGTAGGTGAAATAGGGCTCGCGCATGATATCCCGGATATGAAATTCCTTCGCAGGATGAAACAGAAGGAGATCTTTCATATTGATAACGCCAACCATGTTGTCGCCGTCTCCCTCGTAGACCGGGATACGGGTAAAACGCTCCGCACGGAAGATCTCAAGAAGCTCTTCGTAGGTGCTGTCAATGTCTGCACAGACCATATCCACGCGGGGGATCATGATGTCCTTGGCGGTGGAGTCGCCGAAATCAAACACGTTGTTGATCATCTGCCGCTCGTCGCTCTCGATGACTCCGTTTTCATGGCTCACATCCACAATTGTGCGGAGCTCATGCTCAGTCATAAAGCTGGGCTTGGCATTGGGGTCTACATGGAGGAGTTTTAAGATGAAGCGTGACAGGTGATTGATGATAAAAATCACCGGGGTCAGAATCTTCATGAGCCAGGAAATAACGTTGGCATAGCTGAGAGCAAATTTCTCCGCATGGATCGTAGCCAGGGTCTTCGGGGTGATTTCGCCGAACATCAGCACTAGGAAGGTGAGAATGCCGGTGGCGATACCCACGGTGGCGCTTCCCAGAAGATTTATGGCCAGGGTGGTGGCCAGGGAGGAAGCGGTCAGGTTGACAATGTTGTTTCCAATTAAAATGGCGCTCAGCATTTTTCCGGAGTCTTTCCGGATTTTGAGAACCGTCTGAGCCCGTTTGTTTCCTTGCTCGGCAAGGCTTAAGAGACGGATTGTGCTTACAGTCGTCAGAGAAGTCTCGGCGGAAGAGAAAAAGCCGGACAGCACCAGCAGCAGAATCAGGATGACCAGCTGCAGGGCAGAATTTGAATCCAAAAGATCAGCTCCTTTTTCTATATTAGTATTGTTACTGAATATACAATATTTTTCGGACGAATGCAATAAGGCAATATTATTGAAAATAGATTTTAATAATTTTGTAATAAATGCTTGAAAAATATTACAAAGATGTGATAGAATCAGTGTCAGTACATCATAAAATGAAAATGGCCGATTTTTGGCTGCGAAGATAAAAAGGGAGCAGAAGAGGATGAGAAGCAGAAAGGCAATCCTTCTGGGGAGCATCCTGGCGCTGGTCTTTTCCGGGACAGGGAACGCTTCCGTGAGAGCGGCGGAGACAGAAAGTAGTTCCGCCTATATTTCCAATGAAACGGCGGAGGCCATCGAGGAAGCCGACCGGATCGGAGCACTGGATCTGGATCTTTCCGGACTTTATTCCGTGGCAGGAAGTACGGTGATCGCCGGTATCGGCATCACTTCCGAGTTTGATTTCTCGGAGGACGGGACGAAGACGTCAGAGACCTCCAAAAAGACGGAAACTGAGGCAAAAACGGTGGAAGCGGGGAAAACTTCCGGTTCTTCAATAGGAACGTCCGGCAAGACAGGAACGACGGGAAGCAGCAAAACAACGGAGACTGAGAAGAAGACCGCAGAAACCAGTAAGACGACGGAAACCGAGAAGAAGACCGCAGAGACCAGTAAGACGACGGAGACCGAGAAAAAAACAACCGAAACAAGTAAGACGACCGAGACTGAGAAAAAGACTATAGAGACGAATAAAACAATTGAGACTGAGAAGAAAACGGCAGAAACCAGCAAAACTCCGGAGACTGAAAAACAGGTGACAGAGACGAAGGGTGCGGCGGAGTCAAAACCCAGCGCAGCATCCACTCAGCCGGTCGTATCTGAGACCGAAAAGCCAAAAACTATCGAGACAGAAAAAGAAACCGAGCAGGTTTCAGAAAACACCGCCGCTGAGGATCTGCAGGCAGAACCCGCAGTCACCGGAGACGAAACGGACCTCGTTCCCTTCCTTCTGCTGGGAGTGGCAGCAGGCCTCCTACTTGTCGGCGACCTGATCATGAAACGAAAAGCAGATTAACGAAAAGAGATTCTTTCCAGGAAATTTCCTGCGGAAGGGTCTCTTTTTTTCGTGAGGCGCATATAGTAAGACAGGGGGGATGAGAATGGAGAATGCTTCCATCGGGAGAAAGATGGCCATCCTGATCCGTGCCCAGCTGACGGCATGGGTGGTGACGGCCCTTCTTCTGTTACTTATGGCGCTGCTCCTCTTTAAATTGGAGCTCAACGAAAGCAAGGTTTCGCTGGGGATGACCGCAGTCTATGTGCTGTCCTGCTTTTTTGGCGGGCTGGCGGCAGGAAAAGGCGGAAAAAAGAAAAAATTCCTCTGGGGGCTTCTCACCGGGGCAGTTTATCTTCTCGTACTGTTTCTGCTGTCCTGGAATCTGGGAGCAGAGAGGGATGGTTTTCTCTCGCTGATACTGACCGGAGCACTCTGCTTGGGCGGCGGGATGCTGGGCGGAATGATTTCCTGAGCGGGAAAAACAGGGGCGTGCGGGAAAAATCAAGCGCGCTCCTGGAAAATACCGGTGGATTTTTAAAAAAAGATATGATATACTTAAATTGTTTTTATGACTTCAAGTCGATTCTGACAAGAAATCCCGAGTTTATGTATCCCTATTTTTGATGAAAAAGGTATATTTGATAATGATTCAGAGCCAGGCGGCTTTTCTGGTAAAAGTGTGAGTTCTCCCTGCGTCTCTTCTGAGTCGTTACTAATACTGCAAACTATAGATTTACACAAACAGAAAGCTTGTTTTATAAAAAGAAAGGATAGAGTGAATGACCAGAGAACAATACAAATCTCTGCAGCTGGTTCAGTTAAAAGAACTGGCAAAATCAAGAGGATTAAAGCATATTTCCGGTCTTAAGAAGGACGAGCTCATCGACCGGATGCTGGAGGAGGATGCGCGGGAAGCCGCAGAGAAAGAGACGGCTGCCCAGGAAGAAGAGACTCCTTCTGTGGAAAAGGAAAAGCAGGAGGAAACATTCCGTCCCCGGCAGAATACCTATACGAACCGGAACTATAACCGTACACAGGAGAATACCAGGACCTATTCCTATGGAAGAAATCAGGAAAATGTCCGGAGCTTTGCGCCGAATCGCAACCGGAATCAGAACAATCAGGACGGCGGATACGGCTATTCCAATAACCGGAATCAGAACTGCCAGGAAAACAATGGCTACGGTTACAATCGCAGCCAGAACCAGAATACAGAGAATAACGGAAGCTACGGCTATAACAATAATCGAAACAATCAGGAAAATAACGGCTATGGAAACCGCGCCCAGTATCAGGAGAATGGCGGTTATAATTCGCGGAATCAGGAAAATCGTACGGAAAATACTTACGAGAGAAATCAGGACTATTCCCAGGAGCGTTCCGGTGAGGACTGGCAGAACGAAGATCGCCCGGCACCGGATTTCGGACAGCTGGATTCCGGTCAGATTGCTTGCGGTATTCTGGAGGTTATGCCGGATGGCTTTGGTTTTATCCGAAGCGACAATTATATGCCGGGAGACAACGACGTCTATGTTTCCCCTTCTCAGATCCGCCGTTTCAATTTAAAAACCGGAGATATCATCTCTGGAAATACCAGAATCAAGGCACCCCAGGAGAAATTCTGCGCCCTGATGTATGTGCAGACAGTCAATGACCTGCTTCCCTTTATTGCTTCCAAGAGGCAGAATTTTGAAAATATGACGCCGATTTTCCCGAATGAGCGTCTTCGGATGGAGCGGGAAGGCCATCATATGGCCATGCGTATCGTGGATCTGGTTTCTCCTGTGGGAAAAGGCCAGCGAGGCATGATCGTTTCCCCGCCGAAAGCAGGTAAGACTACCCTCTTAAAAGAAATGGCCCAGTCCATCGTTCACAACAACCCGGAGATGCACATCATCATCCTTCTGATCGACGAGCGGCCGGAGGAGGTGACGGATATCCGGGAGTCCATCGTGGGCGATAACGTGGAAGTCATCTATTCCACCTTCGATGAGCAGCCGGAACACCACAAGCGCGTGGCGGAGATGGTAATCGAGCGAAGCAAGCGTCTCGTCGAGCATAACAAAGACGTGACGATTCTATTGGACAGCATCACTCGTCTGGCCAGAGCTTATAATATGGTAGTTCCGCCCAGCGGCCGGACTCTTTCCGGAGGTCTCGATCCCGGAGCACTTCATATGCCGAAGAAATTTTTCGGCGCAGCCCGGAATATGAGGGAGGGCGGAAGCCTGACGATCCTTGCCACTGCTCTGGTGGATACGGGAAGCAAGATGGATGATGTGATCTACGAGGAGTTTAAGGGAACCGGTAACATGGAGCTGATCCTGGACCGGAAGCTTTCAGAGAAGAGAGTGTTCCCAGCCATTGATATCGTCCGATCCGGAACCAGAAGAGAGGATCTTCTTCTGACGGCGGAGGAGAAAGAAGCCGTGGATATCATGCGGAAACAGCTCAACGGCATGAAGCCCGAGGATGCCGTGGAGAACATTCTGAACACCTTTGCGAAGACAAAAAGCAACGAAGAATTTATTCAGATCGTAAGAAAACAGAAATTTATATAAAACTGTTGCAATTCAAAAAAATCTATGCTATAATGCAATAGCTGTTTAGAGATAAGTAAACGGAAATTAAAAGTGATATCATTGAATGGGGGGCATTGATTCCCCTTCGATGCCATAATATGCAAGACAATGTCTGCATAAAGCGAAGGAAGAAGAGGTGAAAATCATGAAACAGGGTATCCATCCGGAATATCATCAGGCAACCGTAACCTGCAACTGCGGTAACACTTTTGTAACTGGTTCCACAAAGAAAGAGATTCATGTAGAGGTTTGCTCCAAATGTCATTCTTTCTACACCGGTCAGCAGAAAGCAGCTCAGGCTCGTGGACGTATTGATAAGTTCAATAAGAAATACGGTCTTGGTGAAAACAAATAATAGTATTCCGATGGGTTGGGGTTTGAAAAAATCCCAACCTTTCTTATTATTAAAAAAGAATAAGAAAGAAGGCGAAGGATGAAGTATTCAAACATCGGCGGCCAGGCTGTCATGGAAGGCATCATGATGAAAAACGGAGATCACTACGCCGTAGCCGTCCGGAAGCCGGATAAAGAAATTGAAGTAAAAGTAGAAGAATGCCATAGCTTTATCAAGAACAAGAAGATCCTTCAGCTCCCCTTCATCCGCGGCGTGTTCAACTTTGTGGATTCGCTGGTCCTGGGTATGAAGAGCCTGATGTTTTCCGCGGAGTTTTTCATGGATGACGAGGAAGAGGAAAAAGAGCGGGAGAAGGAAGAAAAACAGCGCAAAAAGGGCAAAGATCCAGAAAAAGAAAATTCCATCCTTCTGGGATTTACCGTTGCTTTTTCCATTGTCCTGGCTGTGGGCGTGTTTATGATCCTTCCTTATTTTATTTCTCTTTTGTTTCAGAAACTGACAGATTCCCAGCTGCTCATCTCCATCGCGGAGGGTGTGGTCCGGATTCTGATTTTCGTCGGTTATATTCTTCTGATTTCCAGGATGAAGGATATCCAGAGAACGTTCATGTACCACGGGGCCGAGCATAAATGCATCAACTGTATTGAGCACGGCATGGAGCTGAATGTAGAAAATGTCCGCAAGAGCTCCAGAGAGCATAAGCGCTGCGGAACCAGTTTCCTTCTGATTGTTATGATCGTGAGTATCATTTTCTTTCTATTTATACGGGTACATTCCCCGATTCTCCGGGTGGTGGTTCGTCTGCTTCTCATTCCGGTGATCGCGGGCGTTTCCTATGAGTTCATCCGTCTGGCGGGAACCAGCGAGAATAAGATCGTAGGTCTTTTGAGCAAACCCGGTCTTGCCATGCAGCATCTGACCACCAAGGAGCCCACGGACGATATGATCGAGGTGGCCATTGCTGCGGTGGAAGCGGTCTATGACTGGAAGAAATTTTTACGGGAGAATTTCGGTAAGGAATTTCCGGAGGATAAAGAATCATGACTTATCGTTCCATGGTGACAGAGGGCGGCAGGGTTCTTGCGGCGGCAGGAGTGCCGGAGGCGGAGCTGGATGCCTGGTATCTTCTGGAATATCTGAGAAAAGAGAGAGGAGAGCGCTCCGACCGGCAGTGGTATCTTCTTAACCGGGAGGACGAGGCCAGGGCGGAGGAAGAGAAAGTCTATCAGGAGCTCATTGAGCGCCGGGCGAAACGGATTCCGCTCCAGCAGATTACCGGGGAACAGGAATTTATGGGCCTTTCCTTTCGGGTAAATGAACATGTGCTGATCCCCAGACAGGATACGGAAACTCTGGTGGAGGAAGCTATGGGAAAAGTAAAAAGCGGAGACCAGGTGCTGGATATGTGTACCGGTTCCGGCTGCATTCTCTTAAGTCTTCTCAAACTGGTACCGGGGCTTACCGGTACGGGAGTGGATATTTCCGGAGAAGCCTTAAAAGTCGCTGTGGAAAATGGAAAGAGGCTTCAGACGGAGGCCTCTTTTTTGGAAAGCGATCTTTTTGAAAAGGTGGAGGGAAGCTTTGGTCTCATTGTTTCCAATCCGCCCTATATTGCTTCGGAGGAGATACCCACTCTCATGGAAGAGGTAAGGGATCATGAGCCCATCGGCGCCCTGGATGGAAGCGCGGACGGGCTGGAATTTTACCGCAGGCTGGTGCGGGAGGGAAAAGAGCATATAAAGCCCGGCGGCTGGATGCTTTTTGAGATCGGTTGCACCCAGGCTGAAGCGGTAATGGAACTTTTGAAAAACGGTGGTTTTCTGGACGTCTATGTGAAAAAGGATCTGGCGGGGCTGGAGCGGGTCGTAGGCGGAAGGAGACCGAAACAGGAGGAGAGAAACGATGTTTGATCGTCTGGAAGATTTACTCATCCGTCTGGAAGAGATCATGAGCGAATTAAGTGAACCTTCCGTGGTAAACGATACCGCAAGGTTTCAGAAGCTCATGAAAGAGCAGAGCGAGCTGACTCCCATTGTGGATGCGTATAAAGAATATAAAAAATGCAAAGAAACCGTAGAGGAAAGCCTGATGATGCTGGAGGAAGAGACCGACGAGGAGATGAAGGAACTTCTGAAGGAAGAGCTTTCCGATGCGAAGAAACGGATTCCCGAGCTGGAAAACGAGCTGAAGATCCTGCTTCTGCCGAAGGATCCCAACGATGACAAAAACGTTATCGTGGAGATCCGTGCCGGCGCAGGCGGAGATGAGGCGGCTCTTTTCGCGGCCGAGGTTTACCGGATGTATGTGAAATATGCCGAGAGCCGCCGCTGGAGAACCGAGATGATGTCTCTCAACGAGAATGGCATCGGCGGTTTCAAGGAAGTCACTTTCATGATTACCGGCCAGGGCGCTTATTCCCGGCTGAAATATGAGAGCGGCGTTCATCGCGTGCAGCGTGTACCCGAGACCGAGTCAGGCGGAAGAATCCATACTTCCACCGTGACCGTAGCTGTCCTGCCGGAAGCGGAGGAGATTGATTTCCACCTGGATCTCAACGAGTGTAAATTTGATGTGTTCCGTGCCTCCGGAAACGGCGGTCAGTGCGTCAACACGACGGACTCCGCTGTCCGTCTGACCCATATTCCTACAGGTATCGTGATTTCCTGTCAGGACGAGAAATCCCAGCTAAAGAACAAGGACAAAGCGTTAAAGATCCTTCGTTCCCGTCTCTACGAGATGGAGCTGGCAAAACGTCACGATGCAGAAGCTGAGGAAAGAAAGAGCCAGATCGGAACCGGAGACCGTTCCGAGAAGATCCGGACCTACAATTTCCCCCAGGGTCGTGTGACGGACCATCGGATCAAGCTGACCCTGCATCAGATCGACGCGGTCTTAAACGGCGATCTGGATCTGGTCATCGATCCTCTGATCGCAGCAGATCAGGCAGCCAAACTGGCAAAAATGAACGAACAGTGAGAAAAGAACAGCAGAGAGTAAGGTGAAAAACCTTCTCCCTGCTGTTTTTCTGTTTTGTCTTGTCAATTTTTGCGGGGGGAAGTATAATGAAGGACAGTACGAAAAAAAGAAAAATGGGAGAAATAGGATGAAAGAGAAAATGAAACAACTGGCAAATTACTACAAGCCCTACCGTTTCCTGTTCTGGTCGGATATGGTGGTGGCAGTGATCGGCGCCGGGATTACGCTGGTGATACCGTTGATTGTCCGCTATATCACAAATCATGTGATTCACCTGGAAAATCCGCTACCGATGATCCTGAAACTGGCGGTGCTGATGCTGGGGCTTGTGGTTCTGGAAGCCTTCTGTAACTTTTATCAGGCCTATTACGGTCACATCATGGGAGCGAAGATGGAACGCGACATGCGGGCGGAGATCTTCGAGCATTACCAGAAGCTGTCCTTCCATTTTTATGATAACCAGAAGGTGGGCCAGCTCCTCTCACGAATCACCAACGACCTCTTTGAGATCAGCGAGCTTTTACACCACGGACCGGAGGATGTGGTGATCTCCCTCATCAAGTTTGTGGGTTCCTTTATCATTCTCTGTACGATCAATCCGGCGCTTACGCTGGTGACGTTCGCTTTTCTGCCGCCGATTCTGATCTATGCTTTCCTCTTAAATGGAAGGATGAAGCGGGCTTTCAAGCTTCGGCGGGAAAAGATCGCGGATATCAATACCCAGATCGAGGACAGCCTGGCCGGCATCCGGGCCGTGAAATCCTTCGGAAACGAAGAGATCGAGATGGAAAAATTTGCCCAGGGAAATGAGGCTTTCGTGGACAGTAAACGGATCAGCTACCGCTATATGGGACTTTACCATTCCGGACTGGGAGCCATGACGACGATGGTGACGATCGGCGTTCTGGTGGCAGGGGCGGTCATGATGACAAACGGAAGACTGGAGCTTACTGATCTGATCACGTTCCTTCTCTATATCAACAACTTCACCGAGCCGGTGAAAAAGCTGATCGACTTTACCGAGCAGTTCCAGAACGGCTACACCGGTTACGAGCGTTTTCTGGAGATCATGAATGTAGATCCGGATATAAAGGATGCGCCGGATGCGGTGAAGCTTAGCGACGTAAAAGGAGATATCACCTTCGAGGACGTCTCTTTCCGGTACGAGGAAGGATTGGATAAGGTGTTAAGCCATGTGGATCTGAAGGTCCATGCCGGAGAATATCTCGCCATCGTGGGAAGCTCCGGAGGTGGAAAAACCACTCTCTGCAGCCTGATCCCGAGATTCTACGATGTGGATGAGGGACGGATCCTCATCGACGGAACCGATATCCGGAAAGTCCAGCTGAAAAATCTCCGGGATCAGATTGGTATCGTCCAGCAGGATGTATATCTTTTCGCGGAAAATGTCATGGAAAATATCCGTTACGGCCGGCCGGATGCCACCGATGAGGAAGTCATCGAGGCGGCAAAGCGGGCTAATGCTCCCGAATTTATCGTGGAACTGCCAAACGGCTATGAGACTGATATCGGGCAGCGGGGCGTGAAGCTTTCCGGAGGCCAGAAACAGCGCCTTTCCATCGCCAGAGTCTTTTTGAAAAATCCGCCGGTGCTGATCTTTGACGAGGCTACCTCAGCCCTCGATAACGAGAGCGAGAAGATCGTCCAGGAATCCCTGGAAAAACTGGCGAAAAACCGCACCACCTTTGTTATCGCCCATCGTCTTTCCACGATCCGCAACGCGGAGCGAATCCTTGTCCTGACTGAAAAGGGTATCGAGGAGGAAGGAACGCACGAAGAACTTCTTGCAAAAAACGGTATTTATGCAAAATTATATAGAAAATAGAAAGAAGGATAACAATGATTTCAGAAAAAATGCAGGGCTATGTAAAAAACAGTTCAGCGATCCGTGCCATGTTTGAGGAGGGCAAAAGGCTCGCTTCCATTTACGGGGCGGAGAATGTCTATGATTTCAGCCTGGGAAATCCCAATGTGCCGGCTCCAGAGGCGGTGAAAGAGGCAGCACTCCATGTTCTGAATGAGGAAGATTCCCTGATGGTTCACGGTTACATGAGCAATTCCGGCTATGAGGACGTGCGGAAAGCGGTGGCAGATTCTCTGAACAACCGTTTCGGAACCCACTATGACGAGAGCAATCTGGTGATGACCGTAGGTGCTGCCGGCGGAATGAATGTAATCTTCAAGACGCTGCTGAATCCGGGGGATGAAGTCATTGCCTTTGCTCCATATTTCGGAGAGTATCGCGCCTATGTGACCAATTATGACGGTGTTCTGAAGGTAGTATCGCCGAACACCGAGACTTTTCAGCCGAATCTTGAGGCGTTCGAGGAGCTCCTGACAGAGAAGACCAAGGCGGTCATCGTCAATACGCCGAACAATCCCACCGGCGTGGTTTATTCTGCGGAGACCTTGAGAAACCTTGCAGAGATTCTGGAGAAAAAGCAGAAGGAATATGGGACATCGATCTATCTCATCTCTGACGAGCCGTATCGGGAGCTGGTATACGGCGGTGTGGAGGTTCCCTGGATTCCGGATTTCTACTGGAACACGATCGTGGGCTATTCCTTCAGTAAATCCCTGTCCCTTCCCGGCGAGCGGATCGGTTATCTGGTTCTGCCCACAGAGATGGACGACAGCGAGGCGATCAAGAATGCGGCCAATGTAGCCACCAGAATCCTGGGCTATGTCAATGCGCCATCCTTCTTCCAGAGAGTCGTGGCCCGGTGCCTGGAAGAGAAAGCCGATATCGCTTACTATGACAGAAACAGGGAAACACTTTATGAGGGGCTTAAGAAAGCCGGCCTTTCTTGCATCAAACCGGAGGGAGCTTTCTATCTCTTCGTGAAATCTCCGGTGGAGGATGAGAAAGAATTTTGTGAGGAGGCCAAGAAACAGAATCTTCTGCTGGTTCCGGGAAGTTCTTTTGCCTGCCCGGGCTATGTGCGTCTGGCCTACTGCGTTTCCTATGAGATGATCGTCCGCTCTCTTCCTCATTTTGAAGAGCTGATGAAAAAATACCGCTAATTAAGAGCATTATGACAGAAAGGGTAAAAAAATGAGAACATGGGAAAAAAATGTCCGCACGGTGGTTCCCTATACACCGGGAGAGCAGCCGAAATTTGTGGATGTGATCAAGCTGAATACCAATGAAAATCCGTATCCGCCATCACCGAAAGTAAAAGAATGTCTGGAAAGAATGAACACAGA
>OLNW01000845.1_pt1 | contig 33850 bp, 23 predicted proteins | sample 1672121 | NCBI WGS metagenome assembly OLNW01 (sample SAMEA3136648, study PRJEB25190) | human gut metagenome
ATTCCGGTGCTGACGGCAGATTCTCTGGAAGAAGCCGACCATGTGGATTTGAGCATGAGCCGACTGGATATTGTCAATAATTATCATGCCCGCATGTTATCCACTGCTATTCTGGCTGCCAGAAATCCACATCTGGAATATGTGCAGATTGTCAGCTTCGGCTGCGGCCATGACGCTTACCTTTCCGACGAAATCATTCGTCTGATGAAGGAAATTTCCGGCAAGACACCACTGGTTCTGAAACTGGACGAAAGTGATATCCAGGGTCCGCTGCGTATCCGTGTCCGTTCTTTTACAGAAACGGTCAGCATGAACCATGCCATTCATCCGGAACTGGATATTCACCCGTTGGAAGATCCTTACCCAGTGAAATTCACCAAAGAAGACTGCCGCAAAAAGATTGTCCTTGTTCCGAATACCTCCCATGCTTTCTGTCGAATTATGTCAGCCGCCATGCGAGGACAGCATATTCAGGCAGAACCACTGGAAATCGGCCGTGAAGAAGCCATCCGCCTTGGCAAACAGTATGTCCACAACGACATCTGTTTCCCTTGTCAGATTGTGATCGGTGAAGCACTGGCTGCATTAAAGAGCGGCAAATACGACGGCAAAGAAGTGGCCATCGGTATGGGCAAATATATCGGCGACTGTCGTCTGACCCATTACAGTGCCCTTCTTCGCAAAGCCCTTGATGACGCCGGATTCCATGATGTGCCGATTCTGACCAACGATGATGTAGACTACCACAATATGCATCCCGGCTTCCGAATGAGCCTGGGTTCCGCCATCCGTCTGGCTTTTGCTCTGCCTGTGATTGACGTACTGGAAGAACTGCTGCGCAAAATCCGACCTTATGAAAAGGTGGCCGGCAGCACTAACCGTGCTTTTGAAAAAGGTATGGATGCCATTGTGGAAGGCCTTGAGCTTCACGGTATCAGCGGTCTGAAAAAAGGCTTTAAAAAGGCTATTGACCTGATGAACCAAGTAAAATATGACCGCACCAACCGTCGTCCGCGGGTCCTGATTGTCGGTGAATACCTGTTGAACTTCCATCCGGGTGCCAATCACGATATTGAAGATTATCTGGAACATAACGGCTTCGAAATCATTGAAGCCCACATGACAGACGTCATCCAGAAATCCTATTTCTATCTGGATGCGCAGATTAAAGAATATAAATTAAAGAAACCTTTAAACAAAAAAATCTGGTTTTCGACAGTAGACACTGTTTTCGACATGGCTCACAATATGGCAGATGCTATCGCCAAAAAGCATCCTCTCTATACACCGGCCTGCCGAATGCCTGACCTTGTCAAAGCCAGCGACCCGATCATCAATCATACATTTGATGCCGGCGAAGGCGTCCTGATTCCGGGAGAAATCCTGCACCATGCCAAAGACGGCTGCCGTTCCTTTGTCATCCTTCAGCCATTTGGCTGCCTGCCAAACCATGTTGTAGGCCGAGGCATCAGCAAACGTCTGAAAGAAATGTACCCGGATGCACAGATCCTGCCATTGGACTATGATCCGGATGTCAGCTTTGCAAACATCGAAAACCGACTGCAAATGTTGATTATGAACGCAAAAAGCGGGAATATTAAGGATAAAAATTAATATTTTATATCATATATTCGTTGATTTTTACACGAATATATGCTAATTCTAATGTCTTTTAACTGTCTCTTTTGAGGCGCATATCTTATCCGCCATACATAGAATCCAGCTCTCCCGATATTTCGGCGGGACTGGATTCAGCGGAAACATATGCTTTCGTATCATGTCCTGCTCAATCTCATTCAATTCAAAATCCCGCCTGGCATTCTTCAAGGCGTCTCCCGCGTGGGTAACGCCATGCCATTTATGACTTTCATCCGGTATATGCCAATCGTATAAGAAATAATCATGCAGGAGGGCACCTCTCACCAGAGAACGCATATCCACTTCTCCCGGAAAATATTTCGCAATTCTCAGACACATCCTGGCCACCGCCAGGGAATGTTCATACACCGACATTCTGCCATGCTGCCTGAAATTTTTCTCCGACTGCATACCTGGTGAGACCAGAATGTCCTGACCATATAAATGTATTAAACGCTCTAAAGCATCGTCTTCATCTGAGATTCCATTATTTCTATCTAATTCGATCGTTGTTATCGCCCCTTAATTTACCTCTTCACATATATAAATTCTATAAAAATGGCAGACGCACCTTACAGAAGCGGCGCAAATAATCTCAGAATACACTGCCCAATTCTCAATGCTGTTGAACGATGGCTTCGATATTGCTCTGTCACTTCATGACATTCTTCAAAAAGATGGTCGAAGTCCGCCTTCACACCCGCAACTGCGTCCTTATGATAAAAAGCTGCCGCATTTTCAAAGTGATGATATAAACTTCTGTAATCCAGATTGATGGTACCCACAACCGCTGCCTTATCATCCGATACGCACTGCTTGGCATGGCAAAATCCCGGCGTATACTCAAAAATCCGCACACCCTTTTTTACCAGTCTGTTGTAATAAGAACGTGTTGCCTGATAAACAAACTTCTTGTCCGGTATGCCCGGTGTGATAATCCGCACATCCACGCCTCTTCTGGCTGCCAGAGTAAAAGCCTTTTTCATTTCATCACTGATCAGCAGATACGGTGTAATGAAATACGCATATTCCCGTGCACTGTTCAAAACATTCATATAAACATTTTCTCCGGTATGCTCATCGTCCAGTGGATTATCTGCATAAGGCTGTACATAGCCCGTCTGCTTTGCTGTATATGTAATCTCCGGAAAATATGCCGTATAATCCGTGTCCGTCTTCTTAATGGCATTCCACATTTCAAGAAACATAACTGTAAGACTCCGTACAGCATCTCCTTCCATCCGCACACCGGTATCTTTCCAAAGGCCATAAGGATGGGTAATATTGAAATATTCATCCGCCAGATTGTAGCCGCCGGTAAAACCAACCTGTCCATCAATGACCGTAATCTTTCTGTGATCCCTGTTATTCATAAACATATTGACGAAAGGCACAATCTTATTGAAAATTCGACACTGAATACCTTGGCTTTCCATCTGTTTGACAAAATCCGTATTGATAAAGCCCATACTGCCAACATCATCATAAATCAGACGGACTTCCACACCTTCCTTTGCCTTCTCAAAGAGAATACTTTTCATGCCCGCAAAGGACTGCGCATCCTCAATGGCATGGTATTCCATAAAAATAAATTTCTTCGCTTGCTTCAATGCTTCCTTCTGAGCTTCAAAGCCATCAACCGCTTCAGGATAAAATTCCAGATCCGTGTTGTCATACACCGGATATCCCGCCGAATGACTGATATAATGCGCCATATTAGCTGTCTGCCTGTCCTCATCCGACATTTTCTGCAAAATATCTTCTTTATCCGGCAATAAAGGCGTCAATTCTGACTGCAATGCCTGAAAATGTTTGCGGATACCGATATTCACTCCGGAATGCCCGCATAACAGGTAAATACCGACACCGGCCACCGGAAATGCCATGATCAAAATCATCCAGGGCATCTTCATGGCGGAATTCATATCCCGGCCATATATTTTAATAACCACAATCAATGCAATCGCACTGGATACCAATGAAATTCCAGTGGAATACTTATTAAGCCTGATAAACAATTCAATAAGCCAGACAACCTGTATCAATATCAGCAGCGCAGTAATAAAAATACGGCCGATACTGTTTTTTACAGCACCCTTTTGTTCTTCTCTCATTTTATCTCTTCTTTCTTATAAAAACTCTACGCTGCCGTCTTCAATGTGATACATGGCGCCAACGACTCTCAACCCTTCTTGCTCCTCAATCTGCTGAATATCCAGACTATGCTCAATCAAAGCTACACTGCGTTTCACATTCAGACAGCAAGCTTTGTAATCATCGGTTTCATCACCGATCGCCAGCTTAATCTCATCTGTAATAAACTTAATATACCCTTCTGGATCACTGTTGATGGCTGCATCAACTGCACCGCAATGAGTATGCCCCAGCACAACAACCACAGGACTTCCCAGATGTCCGGCCGCATATTCAATGCTGCCCAGCTGATGGTCATCAATGACGTTGCCCGCCACACGGATCACAAAAAGCTCACCCAGACCCGCCGAAAAAATCGTCTCCGGAATCACTCTGGAATCCGAACAAGTCACAATAATCGCATGGGGATGTTGACCGTGCTCATAAGTAAACTTGCGCAGGGCCGCTGACACATTGCCACTGTTACTGTTCATCAGCAAATACCGCATGTTGCCTGACTTTAACTTCTCAATCGCCTCATCGGCTGTCATAATCATATGATGGATCATCGCTAAAACCTCCTGTCTATCACCGGGACTGCTCTGGTCCCTTAGCTTTCTTATGAACCGTCGTATCTAACTTTTATAGTATATCTTAGCATTATTGGAGATTCAGCTCAACCCAAAAGTACCTGCGAAGACGACATTTTTACCATATTGTTGCCAGAATGTCCAAACATTAAAACCCCTGCCGTTATTTCCGACTCTCCATCCCTCCTGCGCCTGCCGTGCAGATTATAGTTATTTCTACACATAAAAATGGCGGAGACTCTTTTCCCTTCTCTATTCCGCTCTGCCTGTGACTTACCTCTGAAAACATTTCGCAATGAGCGTGTTTTTAGAGGTAAGTCACAGGCAGAGTGGATTCAGGGTACTTGAAGTCTCCGCCTATATGGTTTTATGGAAGTAAATAACTATAATCCGCACAAACAGCTTCGATGACTTTCAGCAGGCCGAATGGCACGCTGCTTTCCTGTCCTTTTGTCCATGTTGTTTCTTTTCCGAAGAAACGAATCTTCGCTGTAACTGCTTCTTTGTCGATAACGGCAAATCCATCGTTCTTGCTGTCAGCCATATCGGCTTCTTTGGCAAATAACGTGAATTTGTCAAGGTATGGTGCACTTGCGTATGGGCAGAAGCTCTTGCAGTTGCCGCATTCGTTGCACATGTAGTCTACGTGGATGACCTGTGCTTTTGCCATACCAGGTACCTTGATTGAGATGTTGGCTCTGTTCGGGCATACATCTACACAGTTTTCGCATACGGTTGAACAGCCAAGGCAACGTTCGGATTCCGGTTTATCACCCGGTTCAGCCAGAATACCCTTCTTCGCATAGATGGAAGCCGGATCTGCTGCGATGTCGCAGCTGCCTGAGATTTCACGGCCGCAGATAGCTTCTGCTGCTGTGATGGCCTGAGCCATTGCTTTGACAACGATAGATGGGCCATACAGACCATCACCGATGACATATACATTTTCTACACTGGATTCCAGAGTCGGGCTGACTTTCACGCGGCCTCTGTCATCTACCTGAAGACCATTCGCTTCATAGAAATCTGTCGGCACTTTTTCACCAACAGCTGCGATCACGCGGTCTGCAGGTACAGCCACTGTTTCATCCGTCTCAACAATGCCTGCACGACCGGATGCATCCAGTTCACCAAGCTTCATGACACGGCAGATCAACTGACCATTTTCCAGTTTCTCAGGTGCCAACAGTTCTCTGAACTCTACACCATCTTCTACAGCCAGCACTAATTCATGTTCATCAGCAGGCATGTAGCGTTTTGTTCTTCTATAAACAAGATACACATGCTCAACACCATCACAGCGTTTTGCTGCACGAGCTGTATCCATCGCTGTATTGCCGCCGCCGATGACAACCACATTCTTGCCGATGGCCATCTTGCCATTTGTGCGATTGTAATCTTCAAGGAATGCCAGTGCATTCTGTGCTTCACCGCCCTCAAGCTTGAGTTCACCGCGTTTGTAAGCACCAACAGCAAGAATTACGCTGTCATATTCTTTCTTCAAAACATCTACGGCAGGTGCTTCTGTGTTATATAAAACTTTCACGCCTAATTTTTCAAGTAAAGCAGCATCCTTTGCAATGACACTGTCATCAATTCGGAAGTTAGGAATGATAGCGCTGACAACACCGCCCAGGCGTTCACGTTTTTCATAAATTGTTACCTTTGCGCCAAGTCTTGCCAGATAGTAAGCCGCTGCCATACCTGCAGGACCACCGCCCACGACAGCAACACTGCCGCTGTAATCACCAGTTACAGATACGCAGTCTATAATAGCATCCATAGCCTGCTCAGCACATTCCAGTTTTGTATTTCTGATCTGCACGGATTTCTCATAGAAATTACGTGTACAATAACCCTGACAAGGATGGGAACAGATGGTACCAGTCATAAATGGCAGTGCATTTCTGTTCAGAATCACTTTCAGTGCTTCTTCATATTTGCCCTCACCGGCTAATGCAACATAAGTCGGGATTTCCTGATGAATCGGGCATCCATCCTGACAAGGTGCTGTATAGCAGTCAAGCAGCGGAACTGTTTCATTAGATTTTCTTGATGCAGGCAATTTGGCCGGTTTCACATGATGCGCATCTGTAATGGCATCTTTTGCCAGTTTATTCAGTGCCGCCACATCGATACCCTTGAATTCGCCGACGCCCATTGCCTCAAGAGAATCTGCCATCTGCTGTAATCTCTGGTAGCCGCCCGGTTTCAGAATCGTTGTGGCAACTGTTACAGGCCAGATACCGCATCCGACGATTCTGTCAATATTGAAAGCATCTGCACCGCCTGAATAGGAGATACGCAATTTGCCGTCAAATTCACGTGACAGTTTTGCTGCCAGTGAAATGGACAGAGGATACAGGGATTTACCTGACATGTACATTTCTTCGCTTGGAAGTTCACCTGCCTTAACATCTACAGGGAATGTATTTGTAATCTTCACACCAAATTCCAGACCCATTTCGCCGGATAATTTGATCAGTCGCTGCAGCATCGGAACGGCATCCACATACTGAAGATCATCTTCAAAATGGAAACGGCCGAATGCAATATAATCATAACCCATCTTGTCCAGTGTTTCTCTGGCAAATTCATAGCCAAGAAGTGTTGGGTTACATTTGATAAATGTATTGAGTTTCTTTTCTGTCAAAAGATAGGTTGCAATACGTTCGATTTCCTGCGGAGGACAGCCATGCAGTGTGGAAAGTGTAACGGAATTACAGATATCCGGTCTGATAGCTTCAATATCTTCTGCTGTCACATGTTTGAACTCGCTTACATGATCCAGCAGATACTGCTTACAGACTTTGAAGGTTTCTGTATCAGCTGCATTCTTCATACTTTCAATGAATGTGTTGACTTTCTCAGACTTGATACCCTCCAGATCATAACCAACACTGATATTGAACTGGAAACCATCCATACTGCCAAGGCCGTATTCCTTTGCCATAAAGGAAAGCAGAAACCATGCCTTAATGTATTCATCCTGTGCCTGAGGAACATAAAGCTCGGTAGACCACTCACAGTTGTAAGCTTCATCATCCGCTTTGATACATGGCTTGTTGACACATGCTGCCAGTTCATCACCATCCATGATCTGAACGGTTTTCAGTTCAAAGAAACGGCTGCCGGCATAATAAGAAGCCGCAATATTCTGAGCTAACTGGCTGTTAGGGCCGGCTGCAGGACCAATCGGAGTCTCAAGGTCTCTGCCAAAAATTGTCAGCGCTTCTTCAGGCGCTTTATAAGCACGATGAAGCCCAAAAAGTGTACCATGATTCTCTAATTCTTCTGTTACCCAATTCATTAACTGGTCAAAAGACATACCTGTCATTCTATCACTCATGAGAAAACCTCCTGTATTCTCTTTCAATCTCTATTTCTTTTAATTCTATCTTCCCTTTAAATCCACAGCATCTGCTTGAACAGATGCTGCACCTGTCCCCAATCTGATTAACCGTTGATGCTGTGCCACAGCTTTGCAGATTCTTCTCTGCATTTTGCCATTGCTTCTTCAACGTCAATTACTTTAATCTCACGGTCTTTCATCAATACACGGCCGTTGGCAACCGTTGTCACAACGTCTCTGCCTGTCATGCCAAACAGAATATGACCGTTGATATTGGATGCATCCAGCTGTGTTGGTGGGTTGTAATCCACAACGATGACATCCCCGGCTGCGCCCTCTTTCAGAACACCAAGGGGTGTCTTAAAGTAACGATTTGCAATGGCTGCATTGTTCTCAAACAGCATCTTCGGAACTTCTCCCCATGCCGCATTGGCGTCGCAAAGATGATGTTTGTGCAGTACATTGGCCACCTTATAAGATTCGATCATATCATGTGTATAACCGTCTGTACCAAGACCTGTCAGGATACCTCTGTGAACCAGCTCTATGGTTGGCGGGCATCCGCAGGCATTGCCCATGTTGGATTCCGGATTATGTACCACCATTGTGTTGGTATCTTTGATCAGATCCATTTCATGAGGGTTAATGTAAATACAATGACCCAGCAGCGTCTTCTCACCGAGAATGTTGAAATCCATCAGTCTGTCCACGATACGTTTGCCATATTTCTTCAGACAGTCATGCAGATCTTCAATGCCTTCTGCCACATGGATATGATAGCCGACTTCATCCGGTTTGTTCGCAGCTGCCAGTTCCATGGTTGCATCGGAAATTGTAAACTGTGCATGCATACCCATCATACCGGCGATCATATCTGTGTCATCTTTCAGTGCATAACGGATAAATTCCGCATTCTCCATAACAGATTCTCTGGCTTTATCCATACCATCACGATCAGAAATCTCATAACAGAGGCAGGCACGAACACCTAATTCCTTAGCCACATCAGCGATTGTAAATAAGCTGCCGCCAATCTGTCCAAAACTTGCATGGTGGTCAAAAACCGTCGTCACACCATTGCGAATACAGGAAATCAATGTTTCAACCGCACTGTATTTCGTCTGTTCCAGTGTCAGATGGCGGTCGATCGTCCACCACTGACCATCCAGAATATCCAAAAATCCCTTCGGATTATACCCTTTAATACTTAATCCTCTGGCCATCGCACTGTAAATGTGCTCATGCGTATTGATAAATGCCGGCATGATCACGCCGCCCTTTGCATCAATGAATTCTGCATCCCCATACTGTTTCTTTATAGCCTCTGTTTCCCCCACAGCAGCGATCTTTGTCCCCTCAATCGCAACAGCACCATTTTCAACAAAGGGCATCTCATCATTTCTTGTAAATAACTTACCATTACCAATAACCAGCATCATTCCTGCCTCCTTCTTTAATACTTAAATTAAATGTTGTAACTGTTCAGAGCCAACCTCCAAAATGCTACGCATTTCGTCGGTGTGGCGTATCCGCCAAATAAAATTTCAAAAACAGTTTTAAAAATGCAAGCATTTTATACCTGTTTTTGAAATTTTGCCTGGCTCTGAACAGTTACAAAATGTTTATTTACCTTATAATATACATAAATCTTACTCGGCTTTTTCTTCCGCAGGTTCAACTGCACTGCCCTTCGGCTTTGGAAGAAGCAGATTCAGCACAACAGCTGTAATCATCGCCAATACAACCGGTGATTTACCAAAAATAGTTGTTACCCAAGCTGGGAATGTTGCTAATGCTGCATTCGCCTGTGTCACACCCATACCAAGGGCAATTGCCAGACCGACAATTGTTGTATTACGGAAATCCAATGGCTGAGTTGTGATCAGCTTGATACCTGTCATTGTGATGGATGCGAATACAGAAATTGTTGCACCGCCCAATACACAATAAGGAATCGTTGTCAAAACTGCTGAGAATACAGGCACAAGACCTGCAACAAGCAGAATCATTGCCGCAATACGGAATACCTTTCTTGCTACAACCTTCGTAGATGCTACAATACCTACATTCTGACTGTAGGTTGCCGTCGGCAGACCGCCAAAAACCGCACCCACAACATTGCTGATACCATAAGCCACAATACCGCCCTTTAACTCTTCGTCCGTCGGCATTCTGTCCAGACCGCCTGTTGTAGTAGCCGAGAAGTCACCGATCGCCTGGATCGCATTAATCGCAAACAGTAAACCGATGGCAACACATGAAGACGGCTCAAACTTAATGCCAAAATGCAGTGGCTGAGGAATACTAATCAGTGATGCACCGGTTACAGATGAGAAATCCACCATTCCGAAGAAAATGGAGATAATGTAACCAATGATAATACCTATTAATATAGAAGCAAGCTTGAAAATACCTTTGCCGTAATGGTTCAGGTATGTAACGATACATAATACAATAATTGCTACCAGCCAGTTCTGCCATGCACCGTAATGCTCATTGGATGTACCACCGGCCATATAGTTGATGGCTGTCGGATACAACGAAAGACCAATGGCAAATACAACCGTACCTGTGATCAACGGTGGGAAAAACTTCCTGATCTGTTTAATAAACAGACCAACCAATAAAGCAACAATACCGCCGACTATCTGTGCCCCCAGTATGGTCGCCACATCATACTGAGTCGCTATAGCCTGCATCGTCGGAACATACGCAAAACTGATACCCATAATCATTGGTAAACCCGAACCGATTGCATACGCACTGCCATGGAACAGCGGATAAAGCTGAAGCAATGTGGTCAATGCTGAAACAAACAACGCTGCCTGGATCAAAATAACTGAATCAGAATCGGAAAGACCTGCCGCATTGGCTACAATGATCGCCGGTGTAACACATCCTACTATCATAGCAGCTACATGCTGCAATGACAATGGAAATGCCTGTAAAAATGAGGGCTTACCCTCCATGTTAAATAAGTCATCAGCTGAAAGCCTTCTGCCTTTCTTCCGTCCAAGATCTTCTTTGCTATTCATCTTGTGACACCTACCTCCCTAAAAGTCTATACTTTTATGTATTTTCCTTCTTATCGTGTGCATATGATAAGGACATCATGCATAACCCCCGAACAGCTTCCAGACTATGTCGGGTTGTTTTGACATTTGATTAACAAATAGGGAGACTTCCACTCATTTGCTACACAATAACAAAAATATTTCCCTCCCTCATGGATGCGCATTTATTCAAGTTCACCAAAAGAAATATTCTCTGATTGTCATTTTAACATTATATTAGACAAAACACAAGCACTTTCTAAAAAATTTTTTTGATTCCTAAAAATTTTTTGATTTTCCTCTTGCAATTTTCAAATTATCTGTTATGATGATTACAGGGAGACAAAATGAGACTTATCAAGCATGGTTTTATGGAGGTTCAGCAATGGCTAACAAAGCAGATAATCAAATCAAATGGGTATTAAACAAGATGCCGAAGAGCGATGACAAACAGGTCGCTAACATGTCTCTGGAGGAGATGTCGAAAGCAAACAATTTCCACAAGAGCTTTCCTCAGTATTCAGTTACACCTCTTACAGGACTTCCGCATCTGGCCGAATATCTCGGACTTAAGAAACTTTATGTAAAGGATGAATCCTATCGATTCGGTCTGAATGCTTTCAAGGTTCTCGGCGGTTCTTATGCAATCGCACGATACATGGCACAGCAGCTCGGCAAGGATGTCAGCGAAGTTCCTTATGATGTATTAACTTCTGAGAAACTCAAGGAAGACTTCGGTCAGGCAACATTCTTCACAGCAACAGACGGTAATCACGGCCGCGGCGTTGCATGGGCAGCGAATAAGCTTGGACAGAAATGCGTAGTCAGAATGCCGAAGGGCACAACACAGACTCGTTTAAATAATATTGCAAAGGAAAATGCAACAGTTACTATTGAGAATCTTAACTACGATGAATGCGTTCGTATGGCTGCGAAGGAAGCTGCTGAAACAGAACACGGCATCATGGTTCAGGATACAGCCTGGGAAGGTTACGAAGAGATTCCTACATGGATCATGCAGGGTTACGGCACACTCGCACTTGAAGCTGATCATCAGTTAGAAGCTGACGAATGTCGGCCAACACATATCTTCATTCAGGCAGGCGTTGGCTCACTGGCCGGTGCAGTTGTTGGTTACTTCGCCAACAGATTCAAAGAGAATCCGCCGATCATGACAGTTGTTGAAGCCAAGGCTGCAGACTGCCTCTTCCGCTCTGCTTCCAAGGGTGACGGCAGCCGCGTAGATGTTACAGGCGATATGCTCACAATCATGGCTGGTCTTGCCTGCGGCGAACCAAACACTGTATCATGGGATATTCTTCGCAATCATGCAGATGCATTCGTATCTTGTCCTGATTGGGTAAGTGCCAACGGTACACGTATTTACAGCTCACCAATGAAAGGTGACGAAAGAGTTATCTCCGGTGAATCCGGTTCCGTTACAATGGGTCTGGTTGCAGCGATCATGACAAAACCTGAATTAAAGGAACTCAAGGAAGCACTGAAACTGGATGAGAATTCTCAGGTACTTCTTGTTTCTTCTGAAGGCGATACAGATCCTGACCGTTATCGTGAAATCGTATGGGAAGGCTTATGCGGCACAGACAAAGAACCATTTGCTGATCTTCAGGAAAACTAAGCATTCGTTTTAACTGCCTTTGACAGTTATTACATATAAATAGAGAAACAATTTTGCTGCATTACAATATATAAACATTATGGAGGGTAAAAAAATGTTAGACTTTAACAAAATCAAAGAAGTAGCACAGGGCTATCAGGCTGATATGACAGCTTTCTTACGTGCCATCGTTAAGAATCCTGGCGAAAGCTGTGATGAAAAGGCTCATGTAGAGACAATTGCTGCTGAGATGAAGAAACTGGACTTCGACGAAGTTGTCATCGATCCACAGGGCAACGTCATCGGTTACATGGGTACAGGCGACAAGATCATCGCTTTCGACGGTCATATCGATACAGTAGGTATCGGTAATATCAACAACTGGACATTCGATCCATATGATGGTTATGAGAACGAAACAGAAATCGGTGGCCGTGGTGTATCTGACCAGTGCGGCGGTGTTGTATCTGCTGTTTACGGCGCTAAGATCATGAAAGATTACAACCTGATTCCGGAAGGTTACAAGATCATGGTTGTTGGTTCTGTTCAGGAAGAAGACTGTGATGGCCTTTGCTGGCAGTACATCATCAACGAAGACAAAGTTCGTCCTGAATTCGTAGTATCCACAGAGCCTACAGACGGCGGTATCTACAGAGGTCAGCGCGGACGTATGGAAATCCGTATCGACGTTAAGGGTGTTTCCTGCCATGGTTCTGCTCCAGAACGTGGTGACAACGCAATCTACAAGATGGCTGATATCCTTCAGGATGTTCGTGCGCTGAATGAAAATGATGATGCAGACGAAACAGAGATCAAAGGTCTTGTTAAGATGCTGAATCCTAAGTACAACCCTGACTGGGAAGAAGCTCGCTTCCTTGGCCGCGGTACAGTTACAACATCTCAGATCTTCTACACATCCCCAAGCCGTTGTGCAGTTGCTGACTCCTGTGCAGTATCTCTTGACCGTCGTATGACATTCGGCGAAACATGGGAAAGCTGTCTGGATGAAATCCGCAACCTGCCTAGCGTAAAGAAATACGGTGATGACGTTGTTGTTTCCATGTACAACTATGACCGTCCATCCTACACAGGCTGTGTATACGAAATCGAATGCTACTTCCCAACATGGGCGATTCCAAAGGATCACAAGGTTACAAAAGCACTGGAAGCTGCTTACCATGGTCTTTACGGTGATAAGAGAATCGGTGCTGCTGACACACTTGAAATGCGTCAGGCTCGCCCACTGACAGATAAGTGGACATTCTCCACAAACGGTGTTTCTATCATGGGTAGAAACGGTATCCCATGTATCGGTTTTGGACCAGGTGCAGAAGCTCAGGCTCACGCTCCTAACGAAATGACATGGAAACAGGATCTGGTTACATGTGCTGCTGTTTACGCTGCTCTGCCAATGTCCTATTGCGAATAATTTCAAAAAAGACTATACTATAAAAGTTAACGTATTATAAACCAATAAAACTTCCGTGCATCGGACAATTTTTAACCGGTGCACGGCACTTAATCAAACGGAGGATTATTATAATGGATGCTAAATTACAGGCTTATATCGACAAATTAAACGCACTTAACTTCAAAGAAATGTACAACGGTGACTTCTTCCTGACATGGGAAAAATCAGACGACGAACTTGAAGCTGTTTTCACAGTTGCTGATGCGCTTCGTTACATGAGAGAGAACAACATCTCCACAAAGGTATTCGAAAGTGGTCTTGGTATTTCTTTATTCCGTGATAACTCTACACGTACACGTTTCTCCTTTGCTTCCGCATGTAACCTTCTTGGTCTTGAAGTTCAGGATCTGGATGAAGGCAAATCTCAGGTTGCTCACGGCGAAACAGTTCGTGAAACAGCTAACATGATCTCCTTCATGGCTGACGTTATCGGTATCCGTGATGATATGTACATCGGAAAAGGTAACAAATACATGCACGAAGTTGTTGACGCTGTAACAGAAGGAAACAAAGACGGAATTCTTGAGCAGAAACCTACACTTGTAAACCTTCAGTGTGACATTGACCACCCAACACAGGCTATGGCTGATATGCTTCACATCATCCATGAGTTCGGCGGAGTTGAGAACCTGAAAGGCAAAAAACTTGCTATGACATGGGCTTACTCACCATCTTACGGAAAACCACTTTCTGTTCCACAGGGAATCATCGGTCTGATGACACGTTTCGGAATGGACGTTGTTCTTGCTCATCCAGAAGGATACGAAGTATTCGAGGATGTTGAGAAAGTTGCTGAAGAGAACGCTAAGAAATCAGGCGGATCCTTCACAAAGACAAACAACATGGCTGAAGCATTCAAAGATGCTGATATCGTATATCCAAAGAGCTGGGCTCCATTTGCAGCTATGGAAAAACGTACAGAGCTTTACGGAAACGGAGATACAGAAGGTATCAAAGCTCTTGAGAAAGAACTTCTTGCTCAGAACGCAGAACACAAAGACTGGGCTTGTACAGAAGAGCTCATGGCTACAACAAAGAACGGAAAAGCTCTTTACATGCACTGCCTGCCAGCTGACATCTCTGGTGTAAGCTGCGAAGAAGGTGAAGTTGACGCTACAGTATTCGATCGTTACAGAGATCCACTTTACAAAGAAGCTAGCTTCAAACCATACATCATCGCTGCTATGATCTTCCTTGCTAAATTCGAGAATCCACAGGAAATCCTTAAGAAACTTGAAGAAAGAGGAATGTCCAGAATTTTCGATTAATTATTTGATTAATTAATTTGATCGTATAATATCAAAGTCATGCGTTTCATGTAGGTGAAATTGCATGACTTTGATAATCACAAAAACGGAGGATCCTATAATGGAAAAGAAAAAACGTATTGTCATCGCCCTTGGTGGAAACGCCCTCGGCAATACTCTTCCTGAGCAGATGGCTGCTGTTAAAATTACAGCACGCGCGATCGTAGACCTGATTCAGGAAGGCTGTGAGGTAGTCGTTGCTCATGGTAATGGCCCTCAGGTTGGTATGATCAACAATGCGATGATCGCATTAACACATGAAGACGAGAAACAGCCAAACACACCACTTTCTGTCTGTGTTGCTATGAGCCAGGCTTATATCGGATATGACCTTCAGAACGCTCTGAGAGAAGAGCTCTTAAACAGAGGCATTACTGATATCCCTGTTGCTACAATGATCACACAGGTTCGTGTAGATGCTGATGATCCGGCTTTCGAAACACCATCCAAACCAATCGGTAAATTCCTTACTAAGGAAGAAGCTGATGTAATGGCTGAGAAATATGATTATATCATGAAAGAAGATGCTGGACGCGGATATCGCCGTGTTGTAGCTTCTCCGAAGCCGCAGGAGATTGTAGAGATCGGAACTATCCGTACAATGGTTGATTCCGGAGACCTCGTAATTGCCTGTGGTGGTGGTGGAATCCCGGTTATGCGTCAGGGAAATCACCTCAAAGGTGCAAGTGCTGTTATCGATAAAGACTTTGCAAGTGCTCTTCTTGCAAAAGAACTTAATGCAGACTTTCTTATCATTCTGACTGCAGTAGAAAAAGTTGCTATCAACTTTGGTAAACCAGAAGAAAAATGGCTGGATGATATCACTGTTGATGAAGCAAAACAGTATATGGAAGAAGGACATTTTGCTCCTGGTTCCATGCTTCCTAAAGTTCAGGCAGCTGTAGACTTTGCTGAGTCCAAACCTGGAAGACAGGCTCTGATCACACTGCTTGAGAAAGCAAAAGATGGTATTCTTGGTAAAACAGGAACACAGATCCATCTGTAAATTGTAATTTGTTTACTTTTATATAAGCCCATAACGAAAAAATCCTAAAATAAATGAAAAAACATATCCTACTAGCCCGGGATATGTTTTTTCATTTATTATAATTTCATCTCATATTATTTCATAGATTCCTGTCTTTCCACTATATATTTCTCAGATTACATTTATTTTATGATGTCGGTTACTGTTCACAGCATAGCTGCAAACAGTAACGTATCTCGTCATTTAGAATCGCCTTTGGCGATGGACGAGATACATTCAGTCCAAAACGTGCATCCTCATAGCTAATCAGCAAAGTGATTAGCTATGGTCTGAACAGTAACCGATGTCTTTCAGATCTTCTCGGTAATCTACGTCTCTTAATTCTTCCTGTTCTGTCTGGATGATCCTTACATTCTCTGCATATTTTGACATCAGACGGCTTCCGCCTTTATCTCCTGTGAGTGTCAGAAGTTCTTCAAAGTATTTTTTACTCCATAATACAGGATTTCCTGTCTTCTCTCCTTTGCCTGCACATACAATACTTCCGCGATGCCAGGATGCTGTATTCAGGATCTTCTGCATTGTGGCGATGGAAAGTTCCGGCTGATCACATACACTGAACATCACTCCATCTAGCTCCGGATTCTGCTGCATTGCGCGCCCCAATCCAAGATGAAGGGAAAGTGCAATTCCTTTCTCAGGTTCTTTATTACATACAGCCTGGATTCCCAATGCTTCTGCTTTCTCTGCAATCTCTTCTGATCCTGTCACAACATAACTTCTGAACCCTGAAAATGCCTGAAGACGTTCCAACGCGATCTCATACATTTTCTTTCCTCGTATCTCTTCCTGAAGTTTATTTCCTTCAAAACGACTGCTTTTTCCTGCTGCAAGCAAAACCAGTGCATACTTTCCTTTCTGTCTCTCATAACAAGTCACAGCTTCCAGCACGCCGCCTCCGATTGCTCTTGCTTTATCAGAAATTGTAAAACAATGGGAACGCTCCGCTCTTGCATCGATATCGCCGATTTTCAGCCCTGTCTGTACAGGAACATTGTCCTGAAGCATTCCTCTGATAATTCCTGTCATTTTGGCTTTTACAGGTTCTCCACCGGTAATTGCAACCGTCTGGCCAAGTTCTACATAATCTCCGATCTGGGCAAGCGGTTGAATCTCACCATCTGCTGTAGCTTTCAGAAGACGCTCGATCGTAAATCCTCCTACATTGCCCGGCACACCGGTATTCGGGATTGCAGCTCCCTGCCAGATGATCTTTCCAAGTGTATGTCCACGCTTCGTCTCCACAACACAATTACAGTCCTCACCTGCTGAAAATCCTGGACCAACTCCAATTACAAATGGAGCATCTGAGATCTTCGTTCCCAGATTTCTTTTTGCAAGAATCGCATCTACGATCACATCCGGCTGATACCATTCCCTGCAGGATGCCTCCGGATCTACCAATACCGGAATTCCTCCCTCTGCCAGAACAGCTTCCGCTTTTTCCTGATTTTCCACTCTGAATCCTTCCAAATTCTCTACTACTGCTTTTCCATCATACACTGCTCTTGACAGCGCAACGGTTCTTCTGACTGTAAGTGGTACAGCAATATCTGTCATAATAATCTTATGTCCGGCTCCATACAGTCTCGATGCAATTCCCGTTGCCAGATCCCCTGCACCTCTGATCAATATCTTCATTTTCTATTTCTAACTCCTATCACTCCGCGGGAAATACTGGTTATTGTCTTCTCCACGAATTCTTTTTCATACTTCCTCAACTATCATTTTTCTTTATATGAATTCAGCTTCCTAATTTTCTTTTTTAATCAACTTAGATATACGATGTAACCACAATTCTGTGAATCCCCTGATCTGAAAGCATTCTGCTGATTTCCAATGCCTGTTTTCTTCTCTCTTCGGTGTCTGCTTTATTCAAAACAACAACGTATTTGGCATCTGCAGGGCATCCTTTCTTTCCGCCCTGCTCCGATGCTGCAAAGAATGCAATATCCTCCGTTGTCACTCTTTTCTGTCCGTCACATCCCAGCAATTCCTCCGCCAGCTCACAACGGCAACAGCATTCTTCCAGTGTTCTTCCAATAGAATCCATTCCATATATGGCAAGCACATGCGTTGTCTGAGGTAAGATCACTGGTTCATGCCCTGCAGGCACTTTCAGCGGCAGACGCTTTGCACCATCTGCTTCGATCAATACTGGAATCTTTCTAGAAAGGATTTCCTTCTGGCACCATTCCGGCGGCTGACTCATCTTTCCGGCCCTCGCCGGGCTTCCGATCCATAACTGATCATAGGTACTGAGAAGTTCCTGCATCTGGATTCGGACATGCTCCTGCTCACTTTCATTTTCCACCATGCAGACCCATGGATGATTCTCCCTCATCATATGGGTAGTTGACATAACAGCAACCGGAAACCGCTCCTGTACATATTCCTCAGCCAGCCGGTGAATCGTGGTTGTCTTTCCCCCTGCTCCGATCACAGATACAACCGGAAACGGCTCATTCAAAAGCAAGGCTGCTTCTCTGAGTGTCCCCACCTCGCAAATTGTATCCATTTTCTGATCATAATATCCAATCCTGTGTTTCATTTCAAACACACTCCAGCATTACTTCTACTACTCCACCACAGACCATTCCTTCATCTTCCGCTGCATCCGCTGTCATATCAACTCTGCACATCTGGAATTTCGGAGTTCCTGTTCTCATCATCAGAAGTGCTTTCTGCATTACATCGCTCTCAATGCAGCCGCCTCCGATAGTATCAATTGCCGTTCCGTCTTCAAGGATCAGCATTTTGGTCCCAATCCCACGCGGTGCAGAACCTTTTCTGGATATGATGGTTGCCATCACTTTCTTTCGCATATCCTCTTCCTGAAGAATTGCATCTAATATTTCTTCTGAATAACCGCCACTCTTCACTCTGGCATGTTTGATCTGAATCATCTCTGCCATAATTGAGACAGCAATCTCTTCCGGTGTCTCGGCACCGATCTTTAGGCCGATTGGCGTATGTACGCTTTCCACCAGTTCCTGATCTGAACCTTCCGCGATCAATTGTTTCTTTACAATGGCTGTTCTTCGTCTGCTTCCCATCATTCCTATATAAGCATGTGGTTTCTTCAGGATTGCGCGAAGGCAGTCTGTATCATATCTGTGGCCACGGGTGACAATGACAAACCAGGAATCACTATCTCCCTTGATCTTTACGAGGCCTTCCTCAAATGGCTCACAGTATACCTGATCCGCTTTTACAACACGTGCATGATCCGCAAATTTCGGACGGTCTTCTACTACACTGACCTGATAACCTAACATTTTTCCCATTTTAATAATTGGAATCGACACATGTCCTGCTCCACAGATAATCAGTTTAGACGGACGTCCCACGCGCTCACGGAACACTTTATTTCCACCCTCATCTGTTCCTGCTCCTGAGGAAAGTTCCTGATTCTGTCCTGGTTTCAACAGACGCTTCTCTCCTTGTTTCTCACCTTCAAGAACCGTCTCTGTCCACAATTCTTCTTTTACATCTTCCAGTTCTTCAGCGAGTTCTGCAAAAAATTTCTTCATACCATTCTCTTTTCTTATTCTTTTTCCTCATTCTCAACTATTATTTCTTTACCGCTCTTCCCTCAATGATCCGGATACTCTGAACAACGAGTTTTTTCATTTAATAAGGACCGATACCTTCCAATGATTTTACTTTCCAAAACCACAGTTTGGATAAGTGCATACCGGACAGTTCAGGCACAATCCGCCTTCTCCCAGTACTGTAAAGTCCTGTTCACTCAGTCTTTCGCCGGCTGCAAGTCGCGGAAGTACCAGATCAAAGATGGTACGTTTTGCATACATCACACATCCCGGAAGTCCGACAATCGGAATTTCACCTTTATATGCCAGCATAAACATAGCTCCCGGAAGAACCGGCGCGCCATATGTGATCACTTCATCTGCCGCATTACGGATAGACAATGGTGTACGGTCATCTGGATCCACACTCATTCCACCTGTACAGACTACCATATCAACACCTTTTTGGATCCATTCTTCAATTGCTTCTGTAACCATCTCGGATTTATCATCGCACAGAACATTCCCCATTGGTTCCATGCCTGCTTCCTCCAGTTTTGCTTTTACAACCGGCGTAAACTTATCTGTGATTCTTCCATGATATACTTCACTTCCTGTTGTAACAATTCCAACTTTCATCGAATGAAACGGAAGAATCTGAAAGATCGACTCTTCTCCACAGATTTCTCTGATCTGATTCATCTTCTCTTCTTCGATCACCAACGGAACTACTCTCATTCCAACGATCTTCTCTCCCTTTTTCACCGGGAAATTCCCATGACGGGAGGCAAGCACGATCTGACCAAGACCATTCACTTTGTTCAGTTTTTCTTTATTGATCTTCAACAGTCCATCACATTCAGCAGTCAGCTCGATCTTTCCTTCTTTTGGCTCAGATGCTTTCATATGATTTCCCTGACATACTTCCCGCAATACCTCCGCAGCATCATTCTCATGAAGCATTCCTTCCTGCTTCTCCCATATATACAGATGTTCTTTTCCAACAGAAAGTAATACTGGAATATCTTCTTCCCGGATCACATGTCCCTTGCGGAAAACCGCATCCTTTACCATCCCCGGAATAATCTGGGTGATGTCATGACAAAGTACGCTCCCCACTGCATCCTCTGTTTTGATTAGTTTCACTATTATCTCTCCTTTCGTTTCATCTAGAGCGTGTCTTTCCTTCTCTTCTTTGCTGTCTTTCTATTCTTCCACATTCTCCAGATCTTTCATCCAGACTGTCACACAGGCATCACTTGGCATTCTCCAGTCACCACGCGGTGATAATGCAACCGTTCCGACTTTCGGTCCATCCGGAAGACAGGATCTCTTGAACTGCTGTGAGAAAAATCTTCTGCAGAATGTAACAAGCCACTTTTTGATCGTCTCTTTCTCATAGAGTCCGTCAAATGTCTGGCATGCAATTCGATAGATCTTTGCCGGCTCATACCCAAAACGCAGGAAGAAGTACAGATAGAAGTCATGCAGTTCATATGGTCCGACCAGATCTTCCGTCTTCTGGGCAATATCCCCATCTTTCGGCGGAAGAAGTTCCGGGCTTACCGGTGTATCCAGCACATCATAAAGTACTTCTTTCAGTTCCTGATCCTTTGTATCATCTGCAGCATATTTTACCAGATGTCTGACCAGCGTCTTCGGTACAGAAGCATTGACACCATACATTGACATATGATCTCCGTTATAGGTAGCCCATCCAAGTGCAAGCTCTGACATGTCTCCGGTTCCGATGACCATTCCCCATGTCTTATTAGCAAGATCCATCAATACCTGTGTACGCTCTCTTGCCTGACCGTTTTCATAAGTTACACTGTGGTCTTCCGGATCATGTCCGATATCGCGGAAATGGATGTTTACCGCATCTGCGATCGGCACTTCAATCAGTGTTGCGCCAACCTTTCTGGACATCTCACAGGCATTCTGATAAGTTCTGTCTGTTGTGCCGAAACATGGCATTGTCACTGCATAAATGTCTTTCTTATCACGTCCCAGCATATCGAATGCACGCGCTGTCACCAACAGAGCCAGTGTAGAATCCAGTCCTCCGGAGATTCCCACCACTGCTGTTTTTGCATTTGTATGTGCCAGACGCTTCTTAAGTCCCATCGCCTGAATCGTCAGAATCTCCTCGCAACGCTCTGCACGGGTACGCTCATCTGCCGGAACGAACGGCTGCTTCGGAAATACGCGGGTCAGTTCTGTCTCTGCTCCTTCTATTTCAAATGGAATGCAAATTAGAGAACGTTCGTCCAGTGTCTGGAACGTTGTATTCTTTCTTCTCTCTCCACAGATTCTCTGCAGATCCAGCTCTGAACAGATCATTTCATTCTTATATCTGCTGCTTTCCCTCAGGATTGTTCCATTCTCCGCAATGATATTATGTCCGCCAAATACAAGATCTGTTGTAGATTCTCCCTCTCCTGCATTCGCATAGACATATCCCGCAATCAGACGTGCAGACTGTCCTGCAATCAGATCTCTTCTGTAACTGTCTTTTCCGATTGTCTCATCACTTGCAGAACAGTTGACAATCACAGTAGCACCTTCCAACGCTGCCTGAATACTCGGTGGGACCGGTGACCAGACATCTTCACAGATTTCTGCTGCAACAACCAGTTCTTCCATTGCATCCGCCTGGAATAACAACTGTGGACCAAACGGAATCTGTTCTCCTGCAAATGAGATATATCTTGCACGGTCCGGTCCCGGAGTGAACTGACGCATCTCATAGAATTCGCCGTAATTGGGAAGAAATGTCTTGGTTGTCAGCCCAAGAATCTTTCCGTGATTCAGTGCTGCCGCTACATTATAGAGCTTTCCGTCCACTACCAGCGGTGCTCCGACAAACACAAGCATATCTTTGTCTTTTGTGTAATCTGCGATCTGAAGCAATGCTTTTTTTGATTCTTTCAGAAGAACAATATGATCAAACAAATCACTGCAGGTATATCCTGTTACACAAAGTTCAGGAAAAACAAGAATCTTTACACCTTCCGCAGATGCTTCATCGATCGCACTGCATATATTCTCTGTATTATACGCCACATCTGCCACCCGGATATCCGGTGTCGCGGCTGCAACTTTTACAAATCCATGTCTCATGAATCTTACCATTCCTTTCCGATTATCTTGTTATCTTGCTTTCTTTAACAACGCTTTTAATTCTTCTACTGAATATTTATATGCTGTATTACAGAAATGACATTTTACTTCGATCTCTTTTCCATCGTCGATCATCTCCTGAATATCTTTCTTTCCAATACTGATAATCGCCTTTTCGATTCTCTCCTTGGAACAGTTACAGGAGAACTTCGCCGGCATTGTATCTGTAATTTCAAGATCCAGACCTTCCAGAACCTGCTCCAACATCTGTTCCGGTGTATGTCCGTTATCCAACATGGAAGTTACAGACTGAATCTTCTTGATATTCTCCTCCAGTTTATTGAGTACTTCATCCTCGATAAACGGCATAACCTGTACAATGAATCCACCTGCACAGCGTACTGTATTATCTTTTTCCATCAGTACGCCAAGTCCTACGGAAGACGGTACCTGCTCAGAAGTTGCAAAATAATAGGTCAGGTCTTCTGCAATCTCTCCGGTCTGAAGAATTGTCTGTCCTGAATATGGTTCTTTCAGTCCCATATCTTTAATGATTGTCATAACACCCTGACCAAGTGCGCCGCCTACATCCAGTTTTCCATTCTTCGGCGGAAGCATTACGTCCGGGTTAAATGCATATCCTTTTACATTTCCCTGACTGTCTGCAGTTACGGTCAGACCTTCAATCTCTCCGGAACATTTGATCTGGATTGTCAGCATATCTGTATCATTCTTCATCATACTTCCCATCATCACACCGCCGGTGAGAAGACGTCCCAGTGCTGCTGTCGCTACCGGACTTGTTCCATGATGCTGTCTTGCTTCCTCCACAAGATTCGTTGTCACTGCCGCAAACGCTCTGATCTGTGTGTTCGCCGCTGCTGCCCTTACAATGTAGTCATTCATAATTTTATATTTCCTTTCCTGTCATTTATTTTTTCAGAACCTATTTGTTTGAAAAATCTTTTTCTGCAACATCTCTCATCAAAAACGAACTGTACAGATTTTATAAATCATTTTCAAACATTCTTGATTTTTTAAGTATGCGAAAGTTTTTTGATATTTTTTTGCTTCTATATCGCTTTTATCGTTGCGTATTGTTACTGTTCACAGCATAGTCGCAAACAGTAACGTATCTCGTCATTTAGAATCGCCTTTGGCGATGGACGAGATACATCCAAAACAATGCGTGCATCCTCCGTGCCAATCAACAGAGTGATTGACACGGGAGTGAACAGTAACTGCGTATTTACATTATTACTATGATCCGAATTATTTACTTGCCAGCTTCTCTTGCTACAATATAGACACGTTCGCTCTCCTGATCCGGTGCTTTGTGACTGAATGCATCGTATACTGCAACATATTCCAGTCCGGCGGCCTCGATCAGTTGCGTCATCTCTTCTACTGTATATCCGCGCTGATAGTGCGTCTCATGGTATCTCCGATACAGCGCTCCATCCTGTATCTCCTCTTCCGAAGGTGACTCCTCTTCCTGTTCTGACTCTTCCTGAATAAACAGAGTCAGTTCATACTCATTGATCCGCTCTTCTTCATAATAATAGTTATCCCAGATAAAACTGCATTCTCCACGATCTTCTGCAATGACCGTATCCCCCATCACATCACGATATTTATGCACCGTATTAAAATCAAATATGAAAACACCTTTCGGATCGAGATAATTATTTACCAGGCGGAACACTTCCTGCAGTTCTTCCGGTTCTGTAATATAATTGACCGAATCACAGACACTGACAATTGCATTTACCGTTCCGTAAAGCTCAAACTCTCTCATATCCTGAAGCAGATACAAAATATCATGCCCTGATTCAAGTCTCTTTTCCATGGCAAGTTCCAGCATATCCTCAGAATTATCCACTCCGATCATATCATATCCATATTCTGCGAGGATCTCTGTCATCGCTCCTGTACCACATCCAAGATCTAGAAGCAGTCCATCCTTCACTCCATATTCTTTCAGAAGTCCATGAATATATTCTCCCCATTCTTTATAAGGAACGTTATCCATGAAAATATCATAGACCGATGCAAACCCTGTATATGCCTCCACTTTCTTTTCCTCCATTCTCCCGGATCATCTGTCTTCCTGCCCGGAACCATTCTGCCTGTTTCTGATAACAGCTTTTGCTGATCTGTTCAGAAAACTGCTCAAACTGCTCCAAACAGGTTACTGTTCACAGGTAATCTGTAAACAGTGACCTAAACAAAACATTCTCCGTTATAGTCTAACATATTTCTATAAGAAAAAAAACTAAATCCATCGAAATCTGTCCTCTTCTGATCCTGTTTTTGTCATTATTCCAATATTTTGCACATTTTCCTGTACAATTTTATCATTTTCTTCTTTCTTTTACTACTTTATCATGCTATAATAGAAAAGCTATGCCAACGAAAGAGTTACTGTTCACAGCATAGCTGCAAACAGTAACATGAAAAGCGACTTTTTATGTTTCGGTAAATTATTCTTCAGATTTACCGAAGAGCTATAATGAAGCTTCAGGATTTGGCAAGACAAAACAAAAGAAAGGAAACAGTTCAAAATGGACAACAACAAGAAAGAATTCAAGCCGTATATTCCGGCGGACAAAGTCGTTCCGGAATTCACGGTAACCGCTCTCTTGATTGGTATCCTTCTGGCGATCGTATTTGGGGCTGCGAACGCATATCTCGGACTTCTTGTAGGTATGACCGTATCCGCTTCCATTCCGGCGGCAGTTATTTCCATGGGAATCATTCGTGTGGTTCTCCGCAAGGATTCCATTCTTGAGAACAACATGGTACAGACCATCGGTTCTGCCGGAGAGTCTGTTGCAGCAGGAGCTATCTTCACACTTCCTGCATTATTCCTCTGGGCAGGAGAAGGAAAGATCGAATACCCAAGTATTCTCACAATCTTCCTGATTGCACTGTTCGGTGGTGTACTCGGAGTATGCTTCATGGTACCGCTTCGTCAGGCACTGATCGTAGAAGAGCATGGTACTCTTCCGTTCCCGGAAGGTACAGCCTGCGCAGAAGTACTTCTCGCAGGAGAAGAAGGTGGAGCCAAAGCCGGTACAGTATTTGCAGGACTGGGGATTGCAGCACTGTACAAGTTCCTCGCAGACGGAACACAGCTTTTCCCAAGTGAGATTGGATATGCATTCAAGAACTACAAAGGATCTCAGGTTGGTATGCAGGTTCTTCCTGCTCTTGCAGGTGTAGGATACATCTGTGGACCGAAGATCTCCAGTTACATGTTTGCCGGTGGTACACTCAGCTGGTTCGTACTGATGCCGCTGATTGCGCTATTCGGTGGAGATGCAACCATCTTCCCGGCATCCGTTACAGTCAATGAATTACTCACTATGCCAGGTGGTGGTCCGTCCGCTCTGTGGAGTAACTACATCAAATACATCGGAGCAGGAGCTGTTGCAACTGGTGGTATCATCAGCCTGATCAAGAGTCTCCCTCTGATCATCAGAACATTCAGACAGGCAATGGCAAGCATGACAAAGAAAGCCGGAAAACATACAGAACTTCGTACAGAACAGGATCTTCCGATTCCGGTTCTGATCATTGTTGCACTTTTGATTGCAGTTCTGATCTGGCTGATTCCAACCTTCCCGGTTAACCCGATTGGTGCAGTAATCATCATAATCTTCGGATTCTTCTTTGCAACTGTATCTTCCCGTATGGTTGGTCTGATCGGATCTTCCAATAACCCGGTATCCGGTATGACAATTGCAACTCTGCTTTTTGCAACAGTCATCCTGAAAGCAACAGGAACAACTGGAATTACAGGTATGGTAGGTGCTATCTCTATCGGTGGTATCATCTGTATCATTGCAGCAATCGCCGGAGATGCATCTCAGGACTTAAAGACAGGATTTATCGTAGGTGCTACACCTAAGAAACAGCAGATCGGTGAGATCATCGGTGTTATAGCTTCTTCCGCAGCAATCGGATTCGTTCTCTACCTCCTGAACGAGGCATGGGGATACGGTACGGAAAAGATTCCTGCAGCTCAGGCTACTATGATGAAGATGCTTGTAGAAGGTATCATGAATGGAGAACTTCCATGGGCAATGATCCTGATCGGTGTATTTGTTGCCATCGTTGTTGAGATTCTTCATATGCCTGTTATGCCATTCGCCGTTGGTATGTACCTTCCATTTTCATTGAGTGCAGGTATCATGGCCGGTGGAGTAGTCCGCATCCTAGTTGAGAAGAAAAAAGGAACAGAGAAAGAGAAGAAAGCCCGCACAGACCGTGGACTGCTCTTTACTTCCGGAATGATCGCAGGAGAAGGTATCGTAGGTATCCTTCTTGCAATCTTCGCAGTTGTTAAGATTGACTCCAAGATCATCCTGCCATTCCAGTTACCACAGATTGGCAGTCTGGTTCTCTACATCGCATTACTTGTACTTCTGTACTTCGTATGCATGAAGGCTGATAAGGAAAAATAATTCAATGAAGAAAAAAGACAGTAAAAATTATCTGGACTTTATACCGGTGAAAAATCCGGAAATTGAATATGAAACAGATGAGGACGGTATGATTACCGTCCTTATCGAATGGAAAGGATTTTACCACAAAATTGCACAACGTCTGTTCCACAGACCACGTGTCAGTGATATTAAGCTGGACAAACTTGGAAGTTTTGTATGGCAGGCGATCGACGATGAAAAAGACGTTCACCAGCTTTCCAAAGATCTGGATGCCAAGTTCCCTGATATGGAAAAATCACTTTCCCGTCTGATCAAATATCTGGAAATATTACATGACAATCACCTGATTTACTGGAAAGGGGAAAAGCACAGATGATGGCTTCCATCGCAAAATATATCCCTTATGTCCTTCTCTTTGCTGTAGCGACTATGATCGTATATGGCTGGGGATTATGGCGCAGCATGCGTCAGGGACAGGATCTTGCCAATATGCTCAGTTCCAAAGGCGTCTCTGCTGTGAGAAAAGCTCTGAAAAAGAACGGAGCCATGACTCGAAAAGATCTGGAACCATTCGTAAAAGATCTGACTGCAAAACAGCCTTTTATGAGAGAACAGATCAATGTGACAGATCCAAAGAAATTTCTGGAATCCATTCTTCCTTATATGATTAAGCAGAAAATGATTACAGAAGAACGGATCAAAGGAAAAGTTGTGTATCAGATACGAAAAGACTGATCTGAAAACAGCAGGAAGAAATCGCAGATTCATTTAGAATCCCGGCGATTTCTTCCTGCTGTTTTTGATATATTGGGAGATACGTTACTGTTTACAGGTTACCTGTGAACAGTAACCTTTATGCCAGTCTCTTTAGAATATCTTTCAGGAATTCATAGAATCTCTCAAAAGAGTCTAACGGAAGGTATTCATCCGGTGTATGACAGTTGTGAATCGTTGGTCCGATCGCAATTGCATCAAGTCCTTCGATTGCATCTGAGAACAGTCCACATTCCAGTCCGGCATGGATCCCCTCAATCTTCAGATCTTCTCCAAACAGTTCTTTATAACTCTCCTTGCATACCTCGCGAATTCTGGAATCTACTTTATAGCTCCATCCCGGATACTCTCCACTGTACTCCACAGTAAACCCAAACGTTTCTGCAAGTATGTTAAATCTTTCTTTTGAGTACTCCTGAAGAGATGCGACAGAAGAACGCGGAGAAATAATCATCGTAAGTTTCTCTTCGTCTGTCCGTACAATTCCAAGGTTGGAAGATACAATCACAAATCCATCCATCTGCATATCACGTTTCTGCACTCCGTTCGGAACCAGACTGATCGCATTGATCATTGCTTTCGCTGCTTCTTCTGGAATGGCTTCTGCCGTCTTATTTGTCTCAGAAGTGATCTCGCATTCAAATGCCGGCTCCGCCTGTTCCAGTTCCTCTGCGTAGACTCCTGCAAGATCGCAAGCCAGTTCTTCTGCCTTTTCAGCTTCTTTCTCATCTGTATAGATCAGAACCGCCTCACACTCTCGCGGAATGGCATTGTCCTTTGTTCCGCCTGCAAACTGAACCAGTTTACCGTCTGTCTCTTTCATAAGCTGACGAAGCAGTCTCGCCATCAGGATATCTGCGTTCTGTCGTTCTTTGTCGATATCCTGTCCGGAATGTCCGCCTAAAAGACCTTCCATCTTTACACTTAACAATGTTCCTTCTGCTGCCTCCCGCTTGATCTCACGTTCCAGTTTGATTCTGAGCCCTCCGGCGCAGCTTACTGTGGCAAGTCCCTCTGTCTCTGAATCCAGATTGATCATAATCTTTGCATCCAGAAGAGATTTATCCAGTGCTTTTGCTCCATCCAGACCTACTTCCTCTTCTGTTGTAAACACACACTCAAGAGCCGGATGGTTGATCTTCTCATCATCCATGATCATCAGCATCAATGCCACTGCGACACCATTGTCCGCACCAAGAGTTGTTCCATTCGCTGTCAGATTTCCATCTTTGATCTGAAGATCCAGCCCGTCTTTTTCAAAATCATGTTCTACTCCTGCACGCTTCTCGCACACCATATCGATATGTCCCTGCAGCATCACCAGTTCCTGACTCTTCGCTCCTTCACTTGCTGCCTTCTTAATGATGACATTGTTTGCCTCATCCTGATGCACCCAGAGATCTCTGTCTTCTGCAAATTTTACAAGATAATCACTGATTCCTTTTTCATTGCCTGAGCCTCTCGGAATCGCACTGATTTCTTCAAAAAAATGAAATAATTTTTCCGGCTGATAGCCTGTAATTCTGTACTCCATTTCGTTTCCTCTCTTTGATTAAAATATTTTGTTTCCCCCATTTTTTCAAAAACATGTCCATATCTTGTACCTGTGACACTATGAATCTTCGCTATCCTTGTTTATCCAACAACAGCCTCAGACCACTCCTAACTCTTCCTTGTGTATCGCAAATACGTATTTTCACGGAATGTTCCCCAAACACACCACCTTAGAGTGTATCTCAAGAATCACTTTCCGGACATATTCTGCCAATTGATTATAACAGATTTCCAGTAAAAAAGGAACAAATTTATACTTTACGTCATTTTTTTCTTGACACACCCCGCTCCGTGGTCTACAATGTTCTATGGTAAACAAAACAACAACTACATCATTTCGGTAGGTGAGGTTACCATAGGGATTTGGAGATTGGATTTGTATCCGTTTTATTGTATATGAATCCAGATGTTTTACATCGGCTCCGGAGATTGCTGCCGCGAGATTGTGGAGACACAATTAGTTGGTTAGCAGGCTGTGTCGAGAAGGCGCAACCTAATGCAATTGATATGCCCTGTGATACTAAAGCTTGAACGTTGCTTATTCAGGAATAAAGTCAGTACGACTCCGTCATTGTTCAGGCAATGTCGGAGTTTTTTAGTTTTTTGATTCATACAAAACAAGGAGGTGAGGTTATGGATTCTGGTGCCAGTAGTTACCACATATGTGGCTCCCAAAACGAAAATAAAATAATGAGAGGTAATTATCATGAACAAAGATATTTTTACAAAACTGCTCCAGCAGCGTCAGTTCAAAGCTGTACGCAGTATTCTGGATGTTATGAACGAAGTAGACATAGCCTCACTGCTGTCCGAGCTCAATGACAAAGAGCTTGCGCTTGCTTTCCGCCTGATCCCGAAAGACAAGGCCGCTGAAGTGTTTTCCAATATGGATACTTCCATGCAGACTTATCTGGTAGAGATGTTCACAGAAAAAGAGCTGAAAGAACTGTTGGATGACCTTTACATGGATGATACCGTAGATATGCTGGAGGAACTTCCTGCCAACCTGGTCAATCGTATCCTGAACACAGTCAGCGCCGCTGACCGTACCATGATCAACCAGCTTCTGAACTATCCGGAAGACAGTGCCGGAAGCATTATGACAACAGAATATGTGGATCTCCGCGAAAATATGACAGTTGCCCAGTCCATGGCGCATATTAAAAGAACAGGAATCCATAAAGAGATCATCTATACCTGCTATATTACAGAACGCAGAAAACTGATCGGTATCGTAAGTGCCAAAGATCTGATGACAACAGATGACGATACTCTGATCAAAGACCTGATGGAGACAGAGATTATTTCTGTAAATACTCACACAGACCAGGAGGAAGTAGCCCAGTTATTCACCAAATACGACCTTCTTGCACTTCCTGTCCTCGACAAAGACGGACTGATGGTCGGTATCGTTACATTCGACGATGCAATGGATGTCATGGTTGATGAGGCAACCGAAGATATCACAAAGATGGCTGCCATCAATCCAAGTGAGAAAACTTATTTTGATACTTCTATTTTCCAGCATGCCAAGAACCGTATTCCATGGTTGCTGATCCTGATGCTGACTTCCATCATCACAGGAACAATTATTACAAAATATGAAAATGCATTTGCTGCTGTTCCACTTCTTGTATCCTTCATCCCTATGCTGATGGATACCGGCGGAAACTGTGGTTCCCAGAGTGCTACACTGGTCATTCGTGGAATTGCTCTGGACGAGATTCACTTCAAAGATCTCTTCCGGGTTGTATTTAAAGAATTCCGTATTTCTTTGATCGTAGGAGCCGTCCTCTGCGTGGTAAATGGTCTTCGTATTTATATTCAGTACCGTAATGCCGCTCTTGCACTGGTCATTGCACTGTCTCTGATCTGCACGGTTATTATGGCAAAACTGGTTGGATGTATGCTGCCACTGATTGCAAAGAAAATGCATTTAGACCCGGCGATCATGGCTTCCCCACTGATCACAACACTGGTAGATACATTCTCGATTCTGATTTACTTTAATATCGCAACTATGCTGTTCCGGCTTTAATGAAGTACCTGACAGGAAACAGGAATTAAAAAAATACTTTATGTAAAGTAACACAGAATAATAAAAATAAAATTGATAAATAAAAGAGAATTTTCATAAAATAAAAAGATGACGTGCAAACCTTAAGACTTGAAATTATTTTCTTTCCTGATCTTAAGTTTTACACGTCATCTTTTATTATTATCATACTTCTATCTTCTACAGCTACCTCTCACACCGCCTGCTGTCTCTGGCACTGTGTTACTGTTCACAGCATAGCTGCAAACAGTAACCTGGCACTACTATAAAATGCCTTTAATACTTTTATCCTTTATTTACCTTCTACTCATTTCACAATCAAGATAGCATTTCATACAAATCTAAGGATTTTGCAGGTTTCAAGAATGCTTCTATACATATTATGTCTTACAGCATCTTCCCGTAACTGACCGTTCCAACAAGATTCAGCTTCTCATCCAGAAGTACAAAATCCGCATCTTTTCCAACAGAAAGTGCTCCCTTCTGAGTCAGACCAAACTCTCTTGCCTGATTTCCCGAAGTCATCTTCACTGCATCTTCTATAGATACTCCTGTAAACTGAATCACATTCTGGAATGCTTTTATATAAGTAAGAACACTTCCGGCAATCGTTCCGTCCTCCAGACGGGCTGTTCCGTCTTTTACATAGACCACCTGACCGCCAAGCTCACTTTTGCCTTCCGGCATTCCTTTCGCACGCATGGAATCCGTGATCAGCTCCATCTGGTCGCACCCTTTTACCTTTACAGCAAGCGCCACCATCTCCGGTCTGCTGTGGATGCCGTCACAGATCAGCTCCGTGCAGACTCCATCCGTCATTATACCATATCCCACAACCCCCGGCTCTCTGTGCATCATCCCGCGCTGTGCATTATACAGATGTGTTACATGACTGGCTCTTGATTCCACAAGCTGATCATAAGTCGCATCTGAATGTCCGGCACTTAGAACAATTCCATGAGACAGACACCAGTTTTCAAATTCCTCTGTCGCCTCTTCCGGTGCATATGTCACCACGCGAATTCTGCTACCGCTCAGCTCATTCCAGTGTTCCAGAACTTTCTCATCCGGTTTCTTAATATAAGAAGCATCCTGTGCTCCCTTATGATTTACCGAAATAAACGGTCCTTCCACATGAATTCCCTGAATAACCGGATTCTTCTCTGCTGCCTCTTTGATTCTGCACATCGCCTGCTCAATCTTGTCATACGTCTGTGTCATGGTTGTACAAAAATAAGACGTAATTCCCTCTTTCTGCGCCATCTGCTGCACCATCTGATCCAGCTCTTCCACAGAAGCATCCATACAGTCCTTTCCATATCCTCCATGACTATGCACATCAATAAATCCAGGAATAACATACTGTGCATCCGTCTCTACAAGTTCATCTAAATCTCTTGGTACAAAATTTCGCATTTCGCCCGTTTCTGAAATTCTCTCGTTATATCTGATGAAGCCATTGTCAATTTTACCGTTTCCCGTGTAAATTATTTTGTTTTTTATTAACTTCATTTTCTTCTCCTCTTCTATGCAATAAAGCGTATCCAAATTGTTACAGATTCCTCCTTACAACCTTTTTACCGGTGGAATTTTAAAATAGAGCTACCGCTTTTAATACAGTTTATAGAATGCGCTTTCGGAAGCCCAGATATATCTTCCTGTTTTCTATTTGTTACTGAAACTTTTATTTAACCATACATCACCATTTATGTAATGTACCGATCACATAGTTGCAGAACCCATTTCCCTTTTTCAAAGGTACTACTATGCTATTATTTCTATGCTTATCTCTCCATCATGCTGATAGATTCAATTCCGACGCTTCCGCCTCTGACAACCTCAATACTTTTGAACTCTTCTTTCATCAGCTTCACAACCGCATCGTTCTTTGTAGCAGTCTGTACAAATTCTATCAGAAGGCTGTCTTTTCCATAATCAATTACTTTTGCCTTAAATGTACTTGCGATCTGAAAAACTTCTACTTTATCCTCTGGCGTACATTTGAATACTTTCACATAAAGGATCTCTTTCATTCTTACAAACACGTCAGTGAAGTCAATAACTTTGATTACTTCGATCATACAGTTCAACTGCTTTTTGATCTGCTCAAATGTCTCATCATCGCTGACTGTCGCAATCGTCATTCTTG
>OLNW01000848.1_pt1 | contig 33711 bp, 25 predicted proteins | sample 1672121 | NCBI WGS metagenome assembly OLNW01 (sample SAMEA3136648, study PRJEB25190) | human gut metagenome
TGACTTTCTTAGTTCTATTTTTCCCTTTTTCATATGTTTTATTCACTCTTTATAATCACTTTTTGCATTACTTTCAAGTAACTTATTTACAAATTAATTTTAGCATTCATTCACACCAGTGTCAATATCTCTATTCTCTTTTTTCTACTTTTTTCGACAAGGACATTTGGGGACGGGTCACTTTTGTCCTTTACATAAAGCAATAATTTAAATAAAAAAATAAAAACATATTAATTTGAAAAAAGCGCTATTAGAAAGTAAGTAAGCTAGAAATTATTGAGAAATTTGTGGAAAGAGTTCATTTTTTTAATGGAAGGGTACCACAAATTTCGATTATAATTTCTGTGCAACTTAGCTTGAACGAGCATTTTTTGAAAATTCATATGTTTTTATTATAGATTTTTTCTTAATTATGTAAAGGACAAAAGTGACCCGTCCCCAAATGTCCTATGTAGTTTTGATATATTTTATATGTTCTATATTACTTTTTTTGCTTCTTTCTACCATACATTCATACACTTTATTTCTTAACTCTTCTTTTTGCTCTTTTATGCTTAATTTTTCATTTGTAAAAAATGGCCCATCTATATATGTAACTATTTTTATTTTATCATTATTTTTTCCATAGCTTTGATATGTGTTTGTCATGCAAAAGGTTGGCTTTTCTAGTTCTACTGGATATTTAAAAGATACTGATTTGAATGGCCTTATTTTAGTGTAATATGGCCATATGTGTGCTTCTGGGTATATTGTAATTGAATAATTTTTTTCTATCTTTTTGTTTATTTCATTTAAGAAATTTTTCATTGCTCCTTTGTTTCCCGGAACAGGTAGTGCCCCAAGCATTTCTATTATAGGTCCAAATGGCTTTACTGAAATATTTTCTGGGTTTACTATAAAAAAATTTCTTTTAGGATATATTGAAATGCTTGGTATGAAAGTATCTGCAAATTGTTGAGTATGATTTACATATACAAAATAGCCTTCTTTTTTATATTTTTTTATTTTCTCTTTTCCTATATATTTTATTTTGAACTTAAATTTAGCATACCCTATTTTTATGGGCATGCTTAATATATTTTGGAAAATCCAAGAACAAAAATCCCACAAAAAGTTATGTGTATATTTATAGTTTTCATCAATTACTCTTGGTGTTATTTTTGCTCCTGAAAATTCATCATTTAATTCATCTTTATAATAAATTACTTTCTTACTATTCATTAACACTTTCCTTATTTTCTAAAGTATCGTATTCTAGTGGCATTTTGTAAAAGTCTTCATACACATTTTTCCAAACTTCATAATTTTTTTCTTTCATTGCTTCTGTATTTTCTTTTTCTGTTAAATTCTCGTCTGGATAAATTGGCTTTTCTATATTAACAGTATATTCTTGAATAGGGAAACCATCTTCTCCAATTATATCACTATCTTCCATTGTTATAAAAATAGGTATAACTGGTACATGGTTTCTAGCTGCAAAATTGAAAGCTCCATTTTTTAATGGCTTTGGTTTTCTATAATTCCACCACATACTTTGTTCTGGATATATTAATATGAAATCTCCTCTTTTTAGTATAACATCTACTGCTTTTATAAATTTTATCATTGTTCTTTTATTTGAACTTAATGGCAATGTGTCACAATTTCTAAAGAAGAAGCCATACATTCCTGGAAAATTCGTGTAATTTCCTTCTCTTATTACTTTAAATAGTTTTCTTTTTTTATCTTCTCCTGCCATTCTGAAAACTTTTTCTACTGTAAAAGAATCGTATGGATTAAAATGGTTACAAGTTAAAATTGCACCTGTTTCTATGTTTTGCAAATTTTCTATACCTATTACTTCTTTTATTATTAGTTTGTTATCTCTTAACAAATCTTTTAGGAATTTTTTTGCCATTTGATTTGCCATTTTGCTTTTTATTTTGCTAGTTTTACTTGTTCTTAAATAGTCAATGTCATCAGGCTCTAATGTTATTGTTGGTGGGTCATTTTCTACATCTTTGTCAAAAATACCACTCTCTTCTAGTTTCTTTATTTTTTCTAGTATTTCTAATCTGTCTTTTGACTTTTCTACCATTATGATATCTCTCCTATACTTTCTGTCATCTCCAACGCAGTCTGCTTCTTTTTGAGCTAAGCTTTTAAGGTTTTTATATTGTTGCATATCATTAAAGCGTTCTTCTTCTGAATAATTTTCTTTTATTTTGCATATCTCGTTATAATATTCTGTTTTTTTAGCATATTTCCAAAAATATTCTTTATATTTTATATTATCATAGTGCCAAGGTTTATCTGCTAAATTATAATGAATAATTTTTAAATCTTTTTCTTCTAAAGTTTCATTTCCTATAGGCATTGTATCCCATGCTTTGTCTATTATTTTTACTTTGCCCTTGCATAATCTATTTAAATAGTCTTGGTCTTGTGCTACTGTAAATTTTATAGTTTCTAACAAATATAAAAATTTATTTTGAAAATCAAATTTTCTAAATTCATCTAAATTCATTAAAAGAATTCCTGCGTTAAAATAATTTCTATAATCTGCAACTCCTACAACCTTTTCAACATATTCTTGGAATACTTTTGTAGTTTGAATTACATCGTCTGGTGCTGCCGCAATTAAATTATCTCCCATATCTTGATTATATAATTCCGCTATATCTCCTAAAACTAAAATATCACTATCTAAGTATATTGCTTTATTATATTGTGGATATAAATTTGCTATAAATAGTCTAAAATATGTTGTATTTGTATAATAATCACGTGTATATAATTTGTCTTTTACTTTTTCTATATAATAATTTAGGTCTACAAACTCAATGTTCACATTTTCCCTTTTATATTTATTTATCTTCTTTTTATTTTCTTCACTTATATTTGTATATAATATCTTGATTGAATAGTAATATTTTTTTGATGAATTTTCAATTAAAGATTCTAGTGCCACCGCCAAAAATGGCATGTATCCATCGTCTATTGCAAAAAATATTGGTATTACTTCTAAATTGTTTTCCATTTTTTTCTCCCTTTTATTTGTATATTTTTTCTGTATTATATTTTTCTTTTAATTTCAAGTATTCCTCTAAATCTTCATCAAAAGAATGACATTTTAAAACTTTATGGACTTCTTCTACATTCCATTGTTTAAAATTTTCTGTGTGAGGATATGGTAAAAGCATAAGCCTTTTGCAAAAATGACAAACTACTGTATCTTTTTTGTTGAATTTTGATTGTTCATTAAATATGCGTGGAAGTAGTAGTTTATTTGTTGTTGCCCTAAATATTGCATCTTGGTCTGCAAATAACATCTTTTTAGTTTTTATTAAATTTCTTGCTTTTTTTAATAGTCCTGTTTCTTTGATTTTTTCCATATTAAGTAACAACATTCCTGCATTTATATAATCTGGCCTTATTAGCCAAGAACCATATTTTTCCTTTACTGCTGCATATTCATAATCTGAAACATCTATATTATATAGTTTTACTATATCATCACCTATCATCATATCTATATCTAAATATAATAATTTACTTGGCATATTTGGAACCAAATCGGCAAGTAGTCTAAGCAAAGTATATGGTGTGCAATATGCGTTTTCGTTTGCACAGTTTGCAAATTCTTTTTCATATAACCCGAGTAACATCGACTTTTTCTACAACATTGTTTGGATTTTTAAATTTTACAACTTCATCTAAAAAATCTATTTGTTCGTCTTCAATACATGTAAAATCCGGATTCAACCTTGATATATCCATTGTAAATATAATGCATCTAATATCTTCTTTAGTTCTATTAGTCATTGATATAAGTTGAGTTAATGCCCCGTCAAAAACCTTTTTGTTTCCACACAAAAGTATATTTATCATCTTTCTCCCCTTTTTCCCTCATTTGGTACATATTATATATTATTTTTTACTTTTTGACAACACCCTTATCTAAAAAGTCGAAAAAAGTTACAATTAGGGACTGTCCCCAATTGGGAAAAAGTTGCAATTGGGGACTGTCCCTAATTGGGAAAAAGTTGCAATTGGGGACTGTCCCTAATTGCAACTTTTTATTATAAATGTTGTACCTTCATTTTCTTTTGAGGTAACTGTTATATATCCATTGTTTTTTTCTATAATTGCTTTGGCAAGTGCTAGCCCTATTCCAACGCTATCTTTTGAAGCATTTTTTCCTTTATAAAATCTTTCAAATATATGTTTTAAGTCTTCCTCATTTATTCCTATTCCATTATCTTTAATTTTTATTTTTGTGTATGCTTTATTTTGTGTGTAATTTATATCTATTTGTGAATTATTTTTTGAATGTTCTGCTGCATTTTTCAATATATTTGTTATTGCTTCTATTTGCCACCTTTCATCACATAATAGCTTTTCTTTGCTATTTCCTGTAATGTTTATTTTTATATTTTTTAAATCACATATCATAGCCACATTTTTTACTGCTCTTTGTATTATTTCTTCTACTTCAACTTCCTTGTTTATGAATTCTACTGAGTTTGCATCTAATTTTGATAGTTTTAATAAAGTTTCTATTAAAAATTGAATATTCGTAATTTCTCTTTTTATATCTTTTATAAATTCTTCTCTAACTTCTTGGCTCATTTCTTTGTTATCTAAAATATTGTCTAGCATAATTATTATTGAAGTTAATGGTGTTTTTAGCTGATGTGAAATATCTGATAATGACTCTTTTAAATTTTGCTTATCTTTTGTTTCGTTTTCGGCTATTTCATTAAGCATTACTGTAGTTTTATAAATTTCATTTTTTAATATAGAAAGTTCATCTTCTGAGTTTTCTTCTATATCTAAACTGTAATTTCTTCTATTTATCTGCTCTATATATTTTGTAATTTCATTTATTTTTTTCTTATTATCTTTGCTGTAGTTTGCAATAATTAGTGTGGTACTTATTGCTAAAAATATTACTAGAAATAAAAGTAAATTTTCAAATTTGGCAAATTCAATATCATTTTTTAAGATTGCTGAATCTTTTTTTATATCTATTCCATAATTTTTTAAAATATTTTCTTCATTTGCTTCAATATTTTCACTATTTAATATTTCTATTAATTCATTTTTTTCAACATTTGGATATTTCTCTACAATTTTACTTATAATTTGCTCCACTTTGCTATTAAAATTTCTTGTATAATTTTGATATTCTACATAATTTACGATTAAAATTGATATGCAAAATATAATAAGCACTATCATATTGGTAATTAAGACCTTTTTTAGATTCATTTTATTTTTCATCTATTCTATAACCTATTCCTTTTATTGTTATTATAATGTCTGTTTGTAGTTTTTCTCTTATTCTTTTCAAATACACTGTTACAGTATTGTCATTTACATCGTTTCCTGTCCATTCCCATATTTTTTCTATAATATCATTTCTTGTAACAACTTTATTCATATTTAAGAAAAGCATATGTAATATTTTAAGTTCTAAGCTCGTTAACTCTAACTTTTCTTCGTTTTTATAAACTACCATTTTATCTATATCAAAGCTTATGTCTTGCACTTTTAATATTGTGTTTTTCTTTTGTCTTAATAAAATTTTCTTCATTCTAACCATCAATTCTTTGGCACTAAATGGCTTGGTAATATAGTCTTCTGCTCCAAGCTCTAAGCCTTTAATAATATCATTTTCTTCGTCTTTTGCGGTTAAAAAGATGGTTGGAATATTTAATTTTTTTATGTTTTTTTCGTATAATTCAAATCCGTTTCCGTCTGGCAGTGAAACATCTAATATTATTAATGCTATCTCTTCATTTAAACTTTGCAAAGTTTCTTTTACATTTTCTGCGCATGTTACTTTATAATTTTCTTGTTCTAACGCATATTTTAGCGCCTTTGCTATTGTTTCATTATCTTCTACTAATAATATTTTCATTTTTTCACTCCTTTTTAAGTATTAGTTCTATTTAAGATTAACTATAATTCTTGTTCAGTCTTTTACTCCTTTTATTATACAAAATTAAAGAGGCATGAGCAATATCTTTTCAAAGTTTTCATACCTCTTCTTTCTGGTAGAATATATTTTTTGTGACGCAAAAGGAACTTTATGACGCGAAAGGAAACGTCCCCAATGGTAATAGTCATTTATATGTTTTCGTTTCTTATTGTTTCTATTGTGTTTTGCTTATTTATTTTGTTTATTGAATATTTCATTATGCAGAATATTAGAGCGAATACTGCTATTATGCTAATTAGTATTCCTACTACTGGCACTTCGTATTTTATTACTACTAAACCTGCTGTTAATGCTTTATATATTAAGTATGATAATCCTATTCCGATAGGTATTCCTATTAGTAATGATTTTGTTCCATAGAATAAACTTTCTAAACGTACCATTCTATTAAATTCTTTTTTAGTCATTCCTATACTTTTTAGCATTGCAAATTCTCTACTTCTAAGTTCCATGTTTGTTGTTATTGTGTTAAATATGTTTGTTATCCCTATTAATGCTATTACTATTATGAAGCCATATAAGAAAATTTGAATTAAAGTATATATTGATTGCATATTTTTTTCTTCTTTGGCACTATTGAATAAGTTATAATTCTGTCCTTCTACTATTTTTTCTATTTTATCTTGAAGTTTTTCTGGATTTGATGAATTTATATATATTATTCTACTGTTTCTTGGAATAAAGTTTTCCATATTTTCGTCACTTACAATTATATATGCTGTTCCTACTGCATTTTCTAAGCCTAATGGTCTTATATTTGTTGTTTTGGCAATTTCTAAATCTTTTTCTATATATTGTGCTACATTTATTCCAGATGCATCCATTTTTATTATGTTTCCCTTTAATATATCTCCAGCTTTATATGTGTATATATCTATTTCTTCTTGTACAAATATCTCGTTTTTATCATCATATACTTGTGCAAAACTATTATTTATTAATATTGCTTTATCTTTTACATTTTCATATTTTAAATTTAATTTTTTTAAGTAATTTTCATATTCTTGCTTGCCAAGGCTTATAACTGTAATCGCATTTTCTTCTTCTCTGTTTTCTATTCCTTCATATTTAACAAATTTCTCTGTATATTTTGGTGCTTTAATCCTATATATTCCCGATTTTTCTATAGCAATTCTGTCTATATCTTCTAATGCAGCTATTTCTTTTGTTATTTCCTCATTTTCTTCGTTTTCTTCATCTAAATATACGCTAATATTATATTCTTGTTTTCCATAGTGAAATTCTATCATTCTGTAGCCTAAATTCATAAAAGAATATAAGGCTATAAATACTGATGTACAAACAATTATTGAAACTACTGTTGTTCTATATTTCTTTTTATTTCTTTTTAAATTTTTGTATGAAATTTCTCCACCAATTCCAAATATTTTATTTATTATTTTAGGATTTCTTACTTTTTTAGCTTTTATTTTTATATCTTCATTACTTCTAATTGCAGATATTGGACTTGTTTTTGATGCTCTTTTTGCACTTTTTCTTGCTGAAAAATATATTGTTATACTTCCTAATAATACAGATATTAATATTGCTAAAGTTGAAGTGCTAAATATTAATTCCATGTTCATCATACCTTTTAATAAAGCGTTTGAAATTTGTATTAAAATGAACGTAGCCAGTAAACCACTTAAAATTCCTAATGGTATTCCTATTAATCCTAATATTAAAGCTTCAAAATACACATTTTTCTTTATTTGTTTTTTAGTTGCTCCTATACTTGCAAGCATGCCGTATTGTTTTATTTTTTCTGTTATTGATATATCAAAACTATTTTTTATGCAAAATACCGATGTAACTATTATAATTGTAACAACTACTCCTGCTGTAGAATATAATGCTTTCATGATACTTTCACTAAAGCTTAAAGTTTCTAGTTTTATTAAAGTTTTATTTATATTAATATTATATTTTGCTTTTTCAAGCTCTTCTTCGATTTGTTTTTCTTCATCTTTGTTATGAACTTCAACTCCACCTTTTGTCTTATCATATATGTCTTCTTTTATCCCTAGTATATTTGCTGTTACTTTATATTCGTTTTGCAATCCATTTTTTGTATATCTTGCATATACATTATAAATTCTTTCTGAATTATTATTATCAATTAATGTTATAAAGCTATATCCAGGTGCCGTATATGGCTCTATTCCATAGTTAAGTCGTTCTACTCTTCCTACTATTTTATAAGTTTTTGTTTTACTTGCCTCAAAAGTTTCTTCTTTATTATATGGATTTTTTTGTGTAAGCTTATACCCATCTATTACTCTATCACCTATGTTTAGTGTTATAACATCTCCTACCTTGTAATCTACTCTTCCATTGGTTTTTAAGCTTGTAGGAATTACTATCTCGTTTGAATTTTCTGGCATTTTTCCTTCTACTAGTTTTATTCCTAAACTTTCTAATGCTTGTTTATCCATTTCCATTATAAAGGCATATGGTTTATATTCATTTTTACTTTCTTCTATTTTTGCATATCCAAGTTGTTTTGTTAAATAATATTTCTCTATTGCTCTATTATTTTTAAAATCTGTTAGTTCTTCTTGCTTTACATCAAAAAATGCATAATGATAATCTCCGCTACTAGATTTTTCAAACTTTATATAGCTTTCTTTAAAACTTACAGCCATAGATGCTACTGCTGTGATTAATGCAACAGATAGTATTATTCCTATTATTGTAACTATTGTTCTTTTCTTGTTTAATTTTAGGCTTTTAGTAGTTAATTTGTTTAATAAATTCATTTTATACCTCCTTAACTATCTTTCCGTCTTCTATAGTTATAATTCTATCTGCTACTTTTGCAATCTCTAAGTTATGTGTAATCATTATTATTGTTTGTTTGAAATCTTTGTTAGATTTTTTCAATAATGCTACAACTTCATCACTTGATTTTGAGTCCAAATTTCCTGTTGGCTCATCTGCTAGAATTATTGCAGGATTTGTTATTAAAGCTCTTCCTATTGAGGTTCTTTGTTGTTGTCCTCCAGATAGTTCGTTTGGAAGATGTGTTCTTCTTTCATTTAGTCCCAAAAGATTTATTAACTCATCAAGTCTTGATTTATTTACTTCTCTACCGTCTAAACTTAACGGCAATGTTATATTTTCCTCTACATTTAATATTGGAATTAAATTATAGAATTGATATATTAGTCCTACTTGTCTTCTTCTAAAAATTGCAAGTCCATCATCATTTAATTTGTAAATTTCTTTTCCTTCTATAAAAACTTTTCCACTAGTGGGTCTATCTACTCCACCTAGTAAATGTAGTAATGTAGATTTTCCACTTCCTGAAGCACCTACTATTGCCACAAATTCACCCTTCTCTATTGAAAAAGACACGTTGTCTAAAGCAGTTACTTTAGTTTGACCTTTTCCATATTCTTTACATAAGTTTTCAACCCTTAATATTTCCATATTTTTTCTCCTTTTCTGTTTAATTTAAAGATATTATAAAATATTAAAAGTGACAAGTAAGTGACTTTTTTCAAAAAAATTTTAATTAAGCTCTGTCCCAAATTGGAAAAAAGTTGCAATTGGGGACTGTCCCCAATTGCAACTTTTTTAAATTTTTAAAACTCCACCTATTGTTCTGTTCATAGCTTCCTCTCCTAAGTCTTTGCTAGAAACAATTGAAGCTCCTCCTGCTATAACTACTATATCTCCTTCTTGTACATAGCCTTTCTTTTTAGCTTCTTCAATTCCTGCTGAAATTACATCATTTGGTTTTGTTTTATCTTTTATTAATATTGGTGTTGTATCCCAACATAATGATAATTGTCTATATGTTTTTTCATTATTTGTTATTGCATATATTGGGCAGCTTGGTAAAAAGCTTGCTACCATTCTTGGTGTATTTCCTGTTTGTGTATATGCAAATATTGCTTTTGCTTGCATTTCCATTGCTGTTGATGTTACACTATGGCTTAAATTGAATTCATAATTCATGTCTTTTAAGTCATGTTCTCTTCTTGTGTATCTTTTCCAATATTTAATATTTTCTTCTACTGCTGTTGCTATTTTATTCATGGTTTCTACACATTTTACAGGATATTTTCCCATTGCACTTTCACCTGAAAGCATTATTGCTCCTGTTACGTCAAATATTGCATTTGCAACATCGCTTACTTCTGCTCTAGTTGGGTTTGGATTTTCTGTCATTGAATCTAACATTTGTGTTGCTGTTATTACCATTTTTCCTGCATTGTTACATTTTTGTATGAATTTCTTTTGCATAATTGGAACTTCATAATATGGAATTTCTACTCCTAAATCTCCACGTGCTACCATTATTCCGTCACTTATTTCTATAATTTCGTCTAGGTTGTCTATTCCTTCTTGGTTTTCTATTTTTGAAATTATTTTTATGTCTTTTCCACCATTTTCATCTAATACTTTTCTTATTAGTTTTACATCTTGTGCATTTCTTACAAATGATGCTGCTATAAAATCAAAATCTGCCATGCAGCCATCTTTTAAGTCTTGTACATCTTTTTCTTTTAATGATGGTAAATTTACATGTGTTCCTGGTAAGTTGATGCTTTTTCTATTTCCTAAAAAGCCTCCATTTGTTACTTTACATACTACATCTTTATCTTTTATTTCTATTACTTCTAGTTCAATTTTTCCATCATCTATAAGTATTTGTGTTCCTACATTTATATCCTTATATAGTTCTTTGTAAGTTACGCTTACTCTTTCTTTGTTACCAACTATATCGTCGTTTACAAGTGTAAATACGTCATCTGCTTTTAGCTCTACTGGCATTTGCTCTAATACTCCAGTTCTTATTTCTGGACCTTGTGTATCTAATAATAATGCTACTGGCATGTTTAGTTCTTCTCTTGCTTTTTTTACATTTTCTATATATACTTTTTGACTTTCGTAACTTCCATGTGAAAAGTTAATTCTCGCTACATTCATTCCTTCTAAAATTAATTTTTTTAAGGTTTCTACTTCTTTTGTTGCTGGTCCTATTGTACAAACTATTTTTGTTTTTCTCATATATTTTCCTCCTAGCTATAATTCTTTTTATTTACAGCTAATTATTATAGCACCTTTTTTTAGTTTGCACAATAGTATTTTTTTATTTTTCTATCCATTTTACTAAATTTAAATTTTCGCTATCTAATAGCATTTCGTGTTTTGGCATAACTCTAAATGTATATCCATAGTTTCCGCCTGTTGTAAGCTCTATTTTTGCCTTATATGTAGCTACTTTTTCTTCTTCATTGTAAGTTTCTAAAATCATTGGAATTATTGCAATTTTTTCTAATACTCCATTTTCCTTTATTCTTCCATAATACACTTGTACTTCTACATTTTCTGGTTCAATGTTTGGTAATGTTACCATACAATGTGCTTCTATATTTTCGCCTGCATCTATCACTATATTGTTTAAATTATTTTCTTCTGTTATTACTATGTTTGCCCAATTTTTATACATTTCTTTTTTCCAACTATTATAGTTTGCTACATTTTCTAAACTTTCATAATATTTATGATAAAGGTTGATAAGTGGCATATATAATTGATTTGTATAGTCTACAAGCATTCTAGCTGTACTATATTTTCCTCCTGTAGAAATTATAGAATTTTTCATATATTCCATCCATTTATCTGATATTCCTTTTTCATTTTTCTCATAATATGCTGGAATTATCTTATTTTCTAATATTTGATAAATACTTTCGCTATCACAGTTGTCTTGAATTTCATAGCTTTCGTATTCGGCATTTGTTCCTATTGCCCAACCATTTTTTTGATTGTAACCTTCTGCCCACCAGCCATCTAAAATGCTAAAGTTTACAGCTCCATTTACAGATGCTTTTTGTCCGCTAGTTCCTGAAGCTTCCATTGGCCTTCTTGGTGTATTAAGCCATACATCAACACCACTAATTAAGTAACGTGATAATTCCATGTTGTAGTTTTCTAATAAAAATACTTTTCCTTTAAACTGTGGTTTCATTGATATTTCATGTATGTATTTTATTAAATTTTGACCTTCTTTGTCTGCTGGATGTGCTTTTCCTGCTATTAGTATTTGAACTGGTCTATCTGCATTATTTAGTATTTGTGTTATTCTTTCTAAATCTCTGAATAATAGTGTTGCTCTTTTATAGGTTGCAAATCTTCTTGCAAATCCTATTGTTAATGCATTTGGATTTAATTTTGATGTTATTTCATTAATTTCTTCGTAACGATATCCGCTTCTTTTTAATCTTTCTAAAATATTTTGTTTTGCTTTTTCCATTAATTTTTGTTTTCTTTGCATATGAGCATTCCAAAGTTCTTCGTTTGGAATTTCTGCTATTTTTTCCCAAGTTGAATTTTCATAAATATGGTCTTGCCAATATGGCATTAAATATTTATTGTATAACTCTTTTAAATTTGGTGAAAGCCATGAGCAAGTATGTATTCCGTTTGTTACATATGTAATTGGTGACTCATCTGGTGCAATTTCTGGCCATACATCACTAAATAGCTCTCTTGAAACTGCTCCATGAAGTTTGCTTACTCCATTCTTTTTGCCTGCTACTTTTAGAGCTAATATTCCCATATTAAAGCCTGAGTTTGGCTTTGGATTTGGTTCCATTCCCATTTTGAAAAATTCTTCTTTTGAAATTCCAAGTCTTTCCCAATAGTCTTTAAAATATTTTTCTACTAGTTCTAATGGGAAAATATCATTTCCTGCTGGAACTGGTGTATGTGTTGTAAACACTGTTTTTGAAGACACTATATCTTTTGCCATGTCAAATGATATTTGTTTTTCTTTCATTATATTTTTTATTAATTCTATTATTAAAAATGATGAATGTCCTTCATTCATATGGTATAAAGATGGTTTTAGTCCTAAGGTTTTTAATAGTCTAACTCCTGCCATTCCAAGAACTATTTCTTGTGATATTCTCATTTCTTGGTTTCCACCATATAATGTCGTTGTAATATCTCTGTATTCTTCATTATTTTCTTCTATGTCAGAATCCATTAAATATAAAGTTACTCTTCCTACACTTATGCTCCATACTTTTAAATATAATCTTCTTTTAGGAAACTTTACAAATATTATTAAATCTTGTCCATTTTCATCTTTTACTGGCTTTATTGGAAGTGAATATATATCTATTTTTCTATATTCTGTTTCTTGCTCGCCATAGCCATTTATTTTTTGGTGAAAGTATCCATTTTTATATAATAAGCCTACTGCCACTAATGGTATTCCTAAATCACTTGCTGATTTTAAATGGTCACCTGATAATATTCCAAGCCCACCTGAATATATAGACAAAATTTGATCTAAGCCATATTCTGCTGAGAAGTATGCTATTAAATCATTTTTGTTTTCTGGATATCTTTTTGAAAACCATGTAGACTTGCTATTTTGATATGATTCAAAATTTTCTACTATTTTGTCATATTGTTTTAAGAACTCTACATTTTTTTCCGCTTCTTCCAATCTTTCTTGAGATACTTGTTTTAAAAATTTTACTGGATTTTTTTCTACCCTTTCCCATAAATCTGCATCTATTTGTTTAAATAGATTTAAAAATTCTGTATTCCATGACCACCATAGGTTATTTGCAATTTTTTCTAAATCTTCTATTCTTTTTGGTAATTGTGGATTAACAATTATTTTGTTAAACACGTACATTTTTTATTTTCCTCCTTCGTAAATTATGATTTTTTTCTTCAAGTTTTCATTCTTAATTATCTATTAACTTTCTGTTTTTGTCAAACCTTTTTTTAATTTTTACAAAATTTCTTTTTTGCTATATTCTTCTGGCTTTAAACCTACTCTTGTTTTCATTTTATCTAATAATAATACAAATGTAATTATAAAAATGCATCCTAATATTATTAATGTAAATTTTATTTGGGCAATTTCCAAAATCCATGACGCTAAAAATATAAGTATAGAAGCTATTCCATTTTCAAATACATTGTTTGCTGTAGCTATTCTTACCCTTTTTTCACTATTTGTAAAATTATTAAAATATTGTTTTATTAGTACATAATATGGACCTTTTACTACATACTGAATTGTAAAAAGTAATAATATTATTATAGTTGTTATTGTATAGTTAAAGTTACAAAATAGTACAAGTCCTGTTATCAATCCTGATACAGCCACAGGAAGAGATAAAAAGGCTAACGTTCTATTTCTATATCTTTTATGTATTCTTCCTTGATTTCTAGCCCCGATTCCTGTAACAATTCCAAGAAAAGCAAATATAATTCCAAAATATTGCTCTGGCATTCCAATTTCTATTAAAACTGTATTTCTTAAATTTTGTAAAATTTTTATTAATGCCACAAAAATTCCATTAAATATTAGTAGGCTTTTTAGTCTTTCAGATTTCAATATATTTTTAAAAGATACTTCTATGTTGTTTATTTCCTTCTTTATTTGCATTTTTCCTTTTTCTTTATGAATTTCTTCAAATTTTGCAGACATGAAAAATGTAACTAAGGATATTGCGAAGCAAAGAGCCATAGGTATATATGGATTTATTACAAAAAGGAAACCTGAAATTGCCGCCGAAATAGCATCTATATAATAATATAAAGATGTTGATTTTCCATCTATTTTTGCAAATTTTACTCCTCTTTTTTCTTCATGTTTTAAGGAATCGTATAACATATCTGTTTCGCAGGTTGCCTTTATTACAAATGAAAATGCACAAAGTACTTGTGAAAATACCAGCATTTCGAAATTAGTTGAAAACATTATTATAAGCACATGTATTGCTAAAACAAAGTTTGCTAATATCAAGCTTTTTCTTTTTCCTATTTTTTGTATAATTAATGTAGATGGTATTTGTGTTATAAATTTAAACAAAATATAAAAGGCATCAAATTGTAAAACCTGAGCTGGTGTTATTTTCTTTTCTATTGTTAAAAATAAGTAAATTATCGCATAATAAAATAACAAATCCCATGAAAAAACACGATATTTTTTATATACTTTTATATTGTTGTTTTTCTTTTCTTGCAGTTTTATTTCTTCTTTTGACATTTTTTGAAGTTCTTGTACCGTTTCCATTCAATTCTCCTATTTTTTTCTAATTATACCAGACCTATTTTTTGACTGCAACATTTTTTATTATATTCTTTATATTATCTTTATTTTAAAATTCTTCCAATATGTCTTGCATACAGGTTACACATTTAGCACCTTGCTTAATTAGCTCATTTGTTCCTTCTGAGTTTTTGCTAGTTATATTTCCGAGGAATTGTAAATACTGTTTTTCCTTGCTCTAAAGCAAAATCTACAGTTGTCATTGTTCCACTTTTCTTTTTAGCCTCTACTACTATAACTCCATTTGACAACCCACTTATAATTCTATTTCTAGCCGGGAAATTCATTTTTTCTGGCTTAGTTCCAAGAGGATATTCACTTACTATACATCCTCCGTTTTTTACTATTTCTTCTGCTAACCCTTTATTTTCAAAAGGATATATTATATCTAATGAACTACCTATAACAGCAATTGTTTTCCCTTTATTTCTCAAAGTTTCTTTATGGCAAATACTATCTATTCCTTTAGCTAAACCACTTATGGTTACTACTTTATTTTGAACAATCCCTTTCGTAACTGCTTTTGCCACTTTTTCACCATATACTGAATTTTCCCTACACCCTATTACAGCTAACGAAAAATCTTTTAGTATTTCTATATTCCCCTTTGCATATAAACTAATTGGCTTATCATAAATATTTTTTAACTTTTCTGGATAAATGCCATCCTCTATATTTATTAATTTAATATTTTCTTTTTGCATTTTACTTATTATATCATCTAAACCTTGCTTATATTTTTTATCTAATATTTCGTCTGCTGTTTTATCGCCAATTCCACTCACTTGTAGTAATTCTTCTTTATCTAAATTCCATATTTCTTCTATTTTATATCTTTTTAGTAGTTCTTGCTTCCTTATACTGCCTAAATTATTTATTCGTGAAAACCACACCCAATATAATGTTTTTTTCATTTTCCCTCCTTTTTTCACACTCTATATATTGAAACTATAAATACTATCCATTATTTTAATAAAAATATAGAAATTTTAAAAAAATGCTCGTTCAAGCTAAGTAGCGCAGAAATTATAATCGAAATTTGTGGCACCCTTCCATTTGAAAAATGGACTCTTTCCACAAATTTCTCAATAATTTCTAACTCACTTACTCTCTAATAGCGCTTTTTTCAAATTAATATGTTTCTATTTGAATTTGTACTTTATGTAAAGGACAAAAGTGACCCGTCCCCAAATGTCTCACTTTATATGTAAACTGGAATCAGAGGTCAGAAGCCAGACTTCTGACCTCAGCCTAAAACGTCTTGACCAAAATAGTTCCGCTATTAGTTTGGGGAATTTTTTAACAAACTCTTGTATTTTATGCTATTTTACGATAAAATAAGTAAAAACAAATGAGAAATACAAAATAAAATAAAAAAATATATCACAAGTTGTAAAAAACTTTTTTAATTTTCGGCACTAAAACGACAAATAATTAAAAATATTTGTACTAAAATAGGACAAGAAAAGTAAAAGAATAATTAAAAAAGTATGAGGTGGTAAAGGATGTTTCAAAATATAGCAAAGGATTTTGAAGAAACACAAAATTCTTATGAGGATGTTGAATTAAATAAAAAAGAAAGAATAAAAGAAGTAATAAAAAAATGTATATCTAAAAAAATGTTAATAGTGTATGCAGTGTCATTTTTGCTTTCTTGTGTTAGCTTTAACATAAATAAAGAACTAGCACCATTTGGAATAGCAGCTTTAGTTGCACTTTTAAGCAACTGCATTCCAATAGGAATAGCTAGCATATTTACAATAGCTGGTACAAGCCTTGCATTTGGCGGAACTGCAGTGCTTAATCTGCTATTAACACTATTTTTAGTATTTTTTAGCATTTTAATAAAATCTCCAAAATATGAAGAAGAAAAAGGCGAAAAAAGAAAATTAGGAATGCGCCTATTTGTAAGCACTTTAGTAGTTCAATTAGTACCATTATTTTTCAAAGAAATAATAATTTATGATATTTTATTTGCAGTGATATACAGTATAGCAGCCTACATTTTTTATAAAATATTTTCAAATAGTATAGGAATACTTATAAATGCAGGCGAGAGGCGAGCATATTCAATAGAAGAAGTTATGGGAGCAAGTGTAACTTTAGCAATTTGCGTATGTGCAATAGGAAATGTAAATGTATTTGGCTTTAGTGTAAGAAATATATTGTGTATATTAATAGTACTAATAATGGGTTGGAAAAATGGAGTTTTAGTAGGAGCGACTTCAGGAGTTACAATAGGAAGCATAGTTGGAATTATTGGGGGCGGAGAGCCAATAGTAATTGCTACATATGCACTTTCAGGAATGCTCGCAGGAATATTTAATCATTTAGGCAAAGTGGGAGTAGTAATAGGCTTTATATTAGGAAATATACTTCTTTCTTATGTTTCAAATGGAAATGTAACAAACATAATATCAATTCAAGAAATATTAATAGCATTTTTAGGATTGCTTGCTGTGCCTAAGAGTGTAAAAATAGACATAGAAGATTTATACGGAAATGTAAAATTGTTGGCAGATGGCTCAGAAAAAACTTTAGAAGAAAATAAAGAAAAAGTGTATAAATTAAATAATATGTCAGCAACCTTATATGAAATGGCAAAAACATACAAAGAAGCAGCAGCTACAATAGTAGATGAAGAAGAACTAAAAAAACAAGAAGAAGACAATTTGACTATTTTTGTAAAAGAGCTAGAAAATAACCTAGAAGGTTTAGAAGAAAATATATTATTTGATGATATATATTCAGCAGAAAATGAGCTAATAGAAGATATATTCAATATTTTATTAGAAAACGAAACAATAACAAGAAGAGATTTATTAAACACATTAGCAGCACATAACAATTACATATTAGGGTATGAAAAAGAATATATAAGCGATTCAGTAGAAAAAGATATAGCTCAAATAGTAAAAACAATAAATTATTCATACAAAGTAAGCAAAATAAACTTTATATGGAAAAAGAAGTTAGACGAAAGCAAAAAAGCAGTATCTAGCCAATTAGAGGAAGTTTCAAAAGCAATAGGAAATCTCGCAAATGAATTTGACATGCAAAGTGATGAAAATAAAGAAGACGAATTTTCAAAACAAAAAGAAGAAATAGAAATACTTTTAAAAGAAAAAGGAATAGAAGCACAAGTTGCAAGCTATAAAAAAGAACAATCTGGAAAAATAGATGTAACTTTATACACACCTTCTTGTGAAAATGTGGAAAAACCTGCCTGCGATATAAAGAAAATGGCGAAAATTATTTCCAAAGTTTGTGAGCAAAATATGATTTTGCAAAAACAAGAATGTGGATTAAGAAAAAAAGTTTCAAACTGTATGTACAATTTTACTAGCCAAGACAAGCTAAAAGTAACAGTAGGAGTAGCAAAGGCTACAAAAGCTGATTCAGTAATGTCAGGAGATACTTGCATACAAACAAAATTGGAAGATGGCAAATATTTATTAGCACTTAGTGACGGAATGGGTTCTGGAAAAGAAGCAAGAAAGGCAAGCAAAACAGCTATAGGAATGTTAGAAAACTTACTTGCATCAGGCTTTGACAAAAACTCATCATTAAGAATGATAAATTCGACATTAAATGCAGTAGTTGCAGGAAAAACAGAAGAAGACATGTATGCCACATTAGACATAGCAATTTTAGACCTATATGCACAAAATTTAGAATTTATAAAAAATGCGGCCTGCCCTACATTTGTAAAAAATAGGAAAAACGTAGAAGTATTAAAATCAGTAAGCTTGCCAACAGGAATTTTAGATGATATAGATTTAATTGTATATGACAAAGACTTACAAAATGGAGATATTTTAGTAATGTGTAGTGACGGAATAATAGATTCTACACAAGAGTACACCAATAAAGAATTGTGGGTAAAATTCTTGTTAGAAGAAATAGAAACAGATGATGCTCAAAAAATAGCAGATATAATTTTGCAAGAAGCAATAGACAATAATTATGGAAAACCAAAAGATGACATGACAGTTATTGTGGCAAAAGTAAATGAAAAATAATCCTTGTTATTTTACAACTAAATATGTTATAGTATAAAAAATAAACCTTAAAAGAAAAAGGGGAGTAATATGAGTAGAGGAAAAAGATATAGTAATGATGATAGAAAATTAAATTTAAAAAAAGTATTTGCAGTAGTTATAGCAATAGTAGTTATGATAATGTTTGTAATAGCTATGAAGCAAATACTTAAAGAAAAGCCAAAAACTAACGAAAAATCATTTGCCCTTGCATATTATGCAGTATATGAAAACGGGAAATGGGGAGTAATAGATACAAAAGGAAATACTATAATAAAACCAGAATACAGTGAAATGATAGTAATTCCAGATAATACAAAACCAGTATTCATCTACATGAAAGATGTAGACTACGAAAAAGGAACATATAGCTCAAAAGCAATAAATGAAAAAGGAAAAGAAATATTTACTTCTTACGATAAAGTAGAAGCAATATACAATCATGACGAAAGCAATAATATGTGGTATGAAGCAAATATATTAAAAGTTCAAAAAGACGGAAAATATGGGCTAATAAATTTAGACGGTAAAGAAATATTATCATGTACACAAGATAATATAGAAGAAATGCCGGGAGTAAAATCAGTGTATATTACAACAGTAGATGGCAAAAAGGGAATAGTAGACAACATGGGAAAAGTAATAATAGAAAACAAATACACAGAAATTACAGCACTTACAAGCAAATATTCAAACGGCTTTATAGTAAAAAATGAACAAGGAAAATATGGGGTAATAAACAGTGACAAAACAGTAGCACTAGAAGAAAAATACGACCAAATAAGCAAAGTTTGTGGAAATAAAATGTATGTAGTAAAAGAAGAAAATGACTTAAAAATAGTAAGCACAGAGGGAAAAGAATATTTAAAAAATGGATTTGAAGAAGTAAAACAAATAAATACACACGATGTAGTAATAAAAACAAACGGAAAATATGGAGTAGAAACAATAGATGGAGAAGAAAAAATTCCAGCACAATATGAAGACTTAACATATACATTTGGAGAATATTATATAGCTAAAAAAGATGGAAAATATGGAATAATAAATGATAAAAACGAAGAAAAATATCCATTTAATTATACATATATAAAATATTTAGAAGAAATAGGAATACTACAAGCAGAAAAACAAAATTCTGAATCAGAATTATTAGACAGCAATTTAAAAGTAAAAGCAAAAGGAATAATAGCACAAATAAATGACGAAAAAAATTATATAAAAATTAGAGAAAATGACGAATACAAATACTATAACTTTAAATTAGAACAAAAAGAAAGCAAAGAAATACTTGCAACAAACACATTATTTTTAAGCAAAAAAGATGGAAAATATGGATTTGTAAACGAAAAAGGAATAGTAGTAGTAGACTACCAATACGAAGATGCAACAGAGCAAAACAAATACGGCTATGCAGCAGTAAAAAAAGACGGAAAATGGGGCTGTATAGACTCAAAAGGAAAAGTAATAGAAGAATGTAAAAATAGCTTAGAAAATGCCTTAGTAGTAGACTTTATAGCATCATGGCACCTAGCAACCGACATAAACGCAAACTACTATACAAAATGACGCTATTTAGGACGTTTCTTTTTGCAACTGTTTTTAGGAACGGAGCAAAAAACAGTTACATTAAATTACACTTAATAAAAACATATAAATTTTTAATAAGAGTATATATATTATTTGCAATACCGCGTAAGTCGACCAAACGGGCTATAGCGAGTGCGATTGGAGCGGCCAACGTACTAGTAATTTTATAAAAGGAAGGCCACGACACCAAGGTATAAAAATAATATATATACTCTTGTATATATAAAAGGATAAAATGGAATAAGTCACCAGACGTCCTTTGTTATTTTATGGAAGGAATAAAAAATGAAAATAAAATGTGGCACAGATATAATAGAGGTTAGCAGAATAAAAGAAAGCATAGAAAAGCTAGGCGACAAATTTTTAAATAAAATATATACCCAAAAAGAAATAGAATATTGCCTTAGTAAAAACAATATGAAATATCAACATTTTGCGGCTAGATTTGCCGCTAAAGAGGCAATATTTAAAGCAATTTCAAGCCTTCTAAAAAACAAATATGAAATAACATGGAAAGATGTAGAAGTACTAAATGACGAAAATGGCAGGCCATATGTGCATTTTTTAAACAACATTTATAATATAGAACAAATAGATATCAGCATTTCACACCTAAAGGAATATGCAATTGCTACCTGCATAGTAGAAATATAAAAATTTTATGGAGGAATATAATAAACATGGAGTTTTTTGATTCACATTCGCATTACAATGATGAAAAATTTGATGAAGATAGAAAAGAAATAATAGAAAAAACATATGCAGAAGGAATAACTAAATGGGTGTGTGCAGGCTATAGCATAAGTTCATCTGAATTTGCTGTAAAACTTGCAAATGAATATGAATTTATATATTCAATTTGTGGAATTTCGCCAAATGATGTGCCTGAAAAGTTAGAAAACATAGAAGAAAGCATAAAGCAAATAGAAGAGCTTGTAAAAAAAGATAAGAATAAAAAAATAGTAGCTATAGGTGAAATTGGGCTAGACTACTATTGGAATAAGGAAAATAAAGAAGTACAAAAAGAAGTATTTGAAAAACAAATAGAACTTGCTAATAAATATAAGCTTCCAATTGTAATTCATACAAGAGAAGCTGTAATGGATACAATAGAAATGCTAAAAAAGCATGAAGTAATTGAAAAAGGAGTATTTCATTGTTGCCCATTAAATCAAGAACTAGTAAAAGAAGCTTTAAAATTAGGATTTTACATATCTTTTGCAGGACCAATAACCTTTAAAAATTCAAAAAACGCAAAAGATGTGGTCAATATGGTTCCACTAAATAAAATTTTAATAGAAACGGACAGTCCATATTTAGCTCCAGAACCTAAAAGAGGAACCAGAAATGATTCAAGAAATGTAAAGTTAGTTGCACAAAAAATAGCAGAATTTAAAAATATTTCTTTAGAAGAAGTGGCAAAAGCCACATATGAGAACGCTTTAAGAATTTTCAAAATTTAAAAATTATTCATTTTTTTCGTACAAGCCACATATAATATATATTAGAAGGCACAAACAATATGTAAAGCTTGCAAAAGTCAAGCGACTGTAAGAGAAAATAAAGAAGGGTAAATTTGACACTAAAGCAAAAAAATGTTATAATTAGACCGCAGAGTTGCAAAGGAGGAAAAAATTTTTATGAATAAAAACGAAAACGCTTCAGTATCGTTAGTAAAAATAATGGCAATTAGCATAATATTTATTTTTATAACTGGAATAGGAGTTATGGCATCAAGCTCAAGAATATCAAGTGTAAAAATTATACTTTCAAGTGGCTATGAAATGACAGTTTTAACAGCTAAAACAAAGGTGGCAGACATATTAAACGAAAATCATATTTCTTTAGAAGAGGATGAAGTGGCAGTGCCAGGTCTTGAAGAAGAAATTTCAGAAAATAAAACTATAAGAATTGTAAATGAAACAGATGCAATATTAGAAAAGGCAGAAGAAGAAAAAGTAATTTCTTCAGAAGAAATATTAAGTTCATATGGAACTATAGTAGAAAAGCTAGTTACAGAGCAAGAAGTTATTCCATTTGAAACAATTACAAAAGAAGCAACAGGAGAAGGAACAAAACAAAATAAAGTAATTCAAAAAGGAAAAAATGGACTAAAAGAAGTAACTTACAAAGTAAAATACCAAAATGATGAAGAAATAGAAAGAACAGAAATTTCTAGTACAATTATAAGTGAACCTGTAAATAAAATAGTAGAAGTAAGAACAGTGCAAGTTACCTCAAGAAGCTCATCAGAAAGGATTGCAACTACAAACCCAGCAACAACAGCCTCAACAACACTTGCAAAAAAAGTTGAAGGAATAACACCAACAGTAAGAACTTTTAATACATCAGCATATTGTTCTTGCGCAAAATGTTGCGGAAAAACTAACGGAATAACAGCATCTGGGGCAAAAGCATCAGCGTGGTATACAGTAGCAGCAGGAAAAGGCTATAAATTAGGAACAGTTATATACATACCAGCTTTAAAAGATAAGCCAAATGGAGGATGGTTTGTGGTACAAGATAGAGGTGGAGCAATATCAAATAGCAAATTAGATATTTATATGGGCTCACATAGCAGTGCACTTCAATATGGAAGAAGAAGCGTAGAAGCATATATATATGAATTTTAAGAAAAAATGACGCTATTTAGGAAGTTTCCTTCGGCGTCATTTTTGGTTAAAGCAGATTGAAGAAAGGAACATAAAAATGAAATTAATATCATGGAATGTAAATGGATTAAGAGCAGCAATAAATAAAGGATTTATGGATTTTTTTAAGCAGATAGATGCAGATATATTTTGCATTCAAGAAACAAAAATGCAAGAAGGACAAGCAGAGCTAATACTTGAAGGATATTACCAATACTGGAATAGTGCTATAAAAAAAGGATATTCAGGAACAGCTATATTTACAAAAATAAAACCAATTTCAGTAAGTTATGGCATAGGAATTGAAAAGCACGACCAAGAAGGAAGAATAATAACTTTAGAATTTGAAGAATTTTATATGGTTAATTGCTATACTCCAAACTCAAAAAGAGAATTGGAAAGATTAGAATACAGAATGGAGTGGGAAGACGAAATAAGAAAATATTTGCTTGCATTAAATAACAAAAAGCCAGTTATTTATTGTGGAGATTTAAATGTTGCCCATGAAGAAATAGACTTAAAAAATCCAAAAACAAATCACCATAACGCAGGTTTTACAGACGAAGAAAGAAGCAAAATGACAGAGTTATTAAATTCAGGCTTTACAGATACTTTTAGATATTTATATCCTGAAAAAGAAAATGCATATACATGGTGGTCATATATGATGAAAGCACGTGAGAAAAACGTAGGGTGGAGAATAGACTACTTTATAGTTTCAAATTCAATAAAAGAAAAAATAAAGGAAGCAAAAATTCACTCAGAAATAATGGGAAGTGACCATTGCCCAGTAGAACTTGAAATAGATGTAGAAAGCAAAAATTAATAAAAAGAAAGGAAGAAAAAATGGAAAAGAAAACACGAATATGGACAAAATGGATATACTGGTTCACCTTTGCAATAGCAGTAATTGTAGTATATAAAACAGTAGATAATATCGGACAAATTGCAGAATGGTTTAAAAATCTGTTAGGAATTTTAGCCCCATTTGCAGTAGGAGTATTAATTGCATATATCTTATATATTCCTTGTGCAAAAATAGAAGAAATGTATAGAAAAGTAAAGAAAGTAAAAGCAATTAGCAAAAAAGCAAGACCACTTAGCATTTTTACAGTATATTTAATTGTATTTATAATATTAGTCATATTAATAAATTTTATAGTGCCACCAATTATACAAAGCATTATAGATTTAACAAATAACATACAATCTTATTATACAGAAGCAGTGGCAAAAATAAATGAGCTACCAGAAGATTCATTCTGGAAAACAGAAGTAATAACAAGAGTGATTGCAGAAGTCCAAAACATTGATTTAAAACAAATAATTAATGTAGAACAATTAGCAGGATATGCACAAGGAGCAATAAGCTTTGCAGGAAAAATATTTGACATATTTGTAACAGTAGTAGTATCAATATACATTTTAAATAGTAGAAGAGAAATATTAAACTTTTTCAAAAGACTAGCAGGAGCAATTTTTAAAGAAAAAACCTACAAAAATATAAATAAATATTTCCACCAAACCAACGAGATATTTTTCCATTTCTTATCAAGCCAATTTATAGATGCAATTGTAGTTGGAATATTAACATCAATAGCAATGAGCATACTTGGCGTAAAATATGCAGTATTACTTGGCTTTATGATAGGGCTATTTAACTTAATTCCATACATAGGAGCAATAATAGCAGTAGTAATAGCAGGAATAATTACCCTACTAACAGGCGGAGTATCACAAGCCATATGGATGCTAGTAATAGTTACAATATTACAGCAAATAGACGCAAACATCATAAATCCAAAAATAGTAGGAAATTCATTACAAATAAGCCCATTATTAGTTATACTTGCAGTAACAGTAGGAGGAGCATATTTCGGAATAATAGGAATGTTCCTAGCAGTACCAATAATAGCAGTTATAAAAGTAATAATAGAAGACTTCATAAACTACAGGGACGGAAAAATAAGCTAATGTCCCTTTGGGGACGTTTCCGTTTGGTTAATCTGTCCCTTTTGGTAAACTGACGCTATTTAGGACGTTTCCTAATGCGTCAAGTGTCCCTTTTGCGTCACTTATTATATAATGAGATGCAATAATAAAAACTAAGTAAAAGCCAAATAGTGCAATAAAAAAGACTTTTTCTAAACTTTACATTTTAAAGTAGAGTTTAAGAAAAGTCTTTTTTGTATTAGAATAGTTAATTATTGTCGCTTGATTTTTAATTGTTAATATGTTAAAATAAAAGTGGGAAAAATGAAAAATAAATAAAAAAATCAAAATTCCCACGGGGTGATAATATGAAATATATAGAAATAACCAATGAATTAAGAAATAAATACGTACATGGAAAGATATCTAAAGAAGATTTATTTGACTTATATAAAAAGATTTATTCAAATGATAATATTAAAACTTTTGAAAATATGATTGGATTATTAAAAAAATATGAAGTAATAACGGATTATTCAAATTTATATTATATGATTATGAAAAAAGATTTATATAGAATTAAAGATGAGGAAAATCTTATAAAAATAAACAAAATTATTTCAAAGGAATATAAAAATATAAAAACAATTGTATGGAATACAAAAATTTTAAATGAGTTTAGTAGGCATTATATAATGAACAATTATACTATAGTTGAAACTGAAAAATTTGCAGTAGAATTAATAATTGCATTACTAAAGGAAAAATTAATGAAAAAATATACTATAGTTACGGAGAGTATGTATAATGAAAATAAAAATATGTTTTTAAATAATGAAAATTTGCTAATTGTTAAAGCATTGAATTCAAGAGCACCATTACAAAAAAATAAAGATGGAATTTTAGAACCTACAATAGAAAAAATAATGGTTGATTTATATAAGGATAAACTATATGAAATAGTTCAAGGAAAAGAACTGGAATATATATATACTAATATATTTGATAATTATAGTATAAATTTAAAAAAATTATATTCATACGCAAAAGATAGAGGAAATTTAGAACAATATAAAAATTATATAAGAAAGTTGAATGTTTTAAATGAAGTATAAGGAGGGAAAATGCTAGCAGAGCAAATAAAAAATAAAGAATCTTTAAAAGAATCAATAGGTAATATAAGAAAAGAAAATAAGTCTGCTAATTTAGAATTACTAGAAAAAACTACAGGTGCATTATTTTTGGTTGAATGTTTAGTGAATGAAGGGTTGCATTTTATTTTTAAAGGAGGAACATCATTAGTATTACTATTAGACCAAATAAAAAGATTTTCTGTGGATGTAGATATAATTACTGAAGAGGATAAAGAAAAAGTTAAAACATGTCTGAATAAAATAATAGAACATCAAGATTTGTTTAAAAGAGTGGAAGAAAATATTAGAGAAAATGCAGCAAGTCAGAGAATGGATTTACAACATTTTAAATTTTTCTTTGACTCTGTTACTGATGCTTCTGAAAAATATATATTATTAGATGTTGCTTATGAGAAAAATAAATATCCAGAAACAACAATGAAAAAAATAAAATGTAGTAAAATAAAAGTAGTAAGTGATGTGGAAGTGGAATTGCCAACAATAGAAAGTATTCTTGGTGATAAGCTAACAGTATTAGCTACAAAAACTACAGGAATTAGTTACGATTCTCAAAAAGAATTAGAATTAATGAAACAATTATATGATGTGGACAAGCTTTTTGACAATGCTGAAGATTTAAATATAGTTAAAAGTAGCTTTATAAATATTGCAACTAGAGAAATTGAATATAGAAAATTAAGAGAAATCACTTATAAAGATGTATTAGATGATATACAAGATTTTTGTGAAGATATTATTTTATTAAGAAAAGAACATATAGATAAAATAAATTTAGGCATGAGTAAGATGTCTGGCTTTATAACAGAAGGAAAATTCTTAATAGATAAAGAGGTTTTAACTGCAGCAAGTAAAGTATTATATTTAATTAAATTAATAAAAAATGACGAAAATATAATAGAAAAGTACCATGGTGAAGTTAAAGTTAATGAAGTAGAAATACCTTTAGAGTATAAAAAAAGATTAAAACGTATGAAGCAATTTAATGAAGAGGCGTATTATTACATAATTAAGAGTTTAGAAAAATAAGCTGACGCATTTGGGACGTTTCTTTTTGCGTCAAGTGTCCCTTTTGCGTCACTTATTATATAATGAGATACAATAATAAAAACTAAGCTTTTCTCTTTTTAATAATAACTGAAACAGCTATAATTACAAGTAAAACAGCGATAATTGCAATTACGCCTGCCCAGCCAAGAATTGCTACAATTTTGCTACCTAAAGACATTATAATTCCTGCAAGTAAAACACCAAGAGTTACAGCAGCAATGCTAGTTTTAAAATCAATGTTTAAAAAAGAAGCAGCAAGTGTGCCTGTCCAAGCACCAGTGCCAGGTAAAGGAATACCGACGAATATTAATAAAGCCCAAAATATTCCATTGTTTCCAGCAGATTTTTTCAATTTTTCTCCACCTTTTTCACCTTTTTCTAAACACCAAGTAAAAAATTTTCCAATAATTTTTTTATCTTTTCCCCATTCAAGAACTTTTCTTGCAAACCAGTAAATAATTGGAACAGGGAGCATATTTCCTATAATTGCAATAGGGTAATATAAAAATATATTTAAACCTAAGCTTTCAGCAATTGGAATAGCACCTCTTAGCTCTACAATAGGTACCATACTTACAAAAAATACTATTAAATATTTTAAAACGATTGGTAAAGTTGCCATAAAAAAACTCCTTTTCATTAATAATTTAGTCCAAAACATTGTACTATAAGAAAAATAAAAAGTCAATCACTCTGTGCAGAACTAAAACGGTTTGAACCAAATAGTTCCAAATAGTTTATATGGAAGCCAAAACCCTTGACAAAAACCGTTTCACATAGACATTTTGAGGAAAAAATTGAAGCGAAAAAGATTGACAAAATATGCTAAAAAATTATATTATAAATGCATGAAATAAACGCATATAATATTATGACATGAATAGAAATAAAAAATGAAATAGGAGGTGAACTAATGAAAAAAGTAAGAAATGCAGTAATTATATTATTATCGTTTATAATAATTGGAATACATACAGTAAGCTTGGCAGATGTTGGAAGTTTTGATAGGTATGATAGTGGAGGCTCGTCAGATTGGGGTTCAAGCTCTTCAAGTTGGGATTGGGATGACGATGACGATTATGATTATGGTTCAAGTTCAGGCTCAGGTTCTTTTGGAGTAGGATTTGGAACAATAATTCTTATAATAATTGTAGCAATAATAATAAGTGCAAACTCTAAAAATGGAAAAGGACCAAGAAATTACAATGTTGGAGCAATACCAACACGCCCAATGCCAGTAGTAGACCCAAGCAAATCACATATATATGCAGAAAAAATTAAAGAAATAGATCCAAACTTCTCAGAAGAAAAAATGATTTCATTTGCAAAAGATTTATTTGTAAAATTACAAAATGCATGGACTGCAAGAGATTGGGAGCCAATGAGGCCATTTGAAACAGAAAGCCTATTTGAGCAACACAAAGCACAAGTTCAAGGTTATATAGATACAAACCGTATCAATGTAATGGATAGAATAGCAGTAAACTACGCATATCTTTATAACTTTAGACAAGAAGGAGATAGAGATATACTAGAAATTGCATTAAAATCTACAATGAAGGACTATATAATTGATGCAACAACTAACCATCTTTTAGAAGGAAGCAGAACACAAGATAGAACAACAGTATATAAATTAACTTTTGAAAGAAAAACAGGAGTACTAACACCAGAAGGAACAGCCCAAATAAAAACAACAAATTGCCCAAACTGTGGAGCACCAACAGAAATCACATCTGCAGGAAAGTGCGAATACTGCGGAAGTGTTATAACAACAGGAGCAAATACGTGGGTATTATCTGGATTAGAACCATTAAGGTAAATGTCAAAAGGAACGTTGTATTAAATAAAGTATAAAGTTCCTTTTGAAGCAGATTTTAAAAAAATGACGCAAAAGGGACACTTGACGCAAAAAGAAACGTCCTAAATAGCGTCAATAAGGAGGAAAAATTATGGGATTAATTAAAGCAGCAGTAAACGCTGTAGGAAGTACATTACATGACCAATGGAAAGAAGCAATTCGTTGCGAAAACATGACAAATGACGTGCTAATGGTAAAGAAAACAACACCTACAGGAGTTATTACTAACAAAAGTACAATTATAGTGGCACCTGGCCAATGTGCTATTATATACGATAATGGTAGAGTTATAGATGCAACAGCAGAAGAAGGATTTTACACCTTTGATAGTTCATCATCTCCATCATTCTTTGCAGGACAATTTGGAGCAGTATTTAAAGAAATGTGGCAAAGATTTACTTTTAATGGAGCAACTTCAAAACAGCAGGCAGTATTTTTCTTTAATATAAAGGAAATTACAGACAACAAATTTGGAACAGCTGCACCAATACCTTTCCAAGATTGGTCACATCCAATTCCAAACCAAATGACAAACACATTAACTCCATTAAGAGTTCAAATTAAATGTTTTGGCAAATTTACATTTACAATTATTGACCCAGCATTATTTATGCAAAAATTAGCAGGAACAGCTGATATATACAAAAAAGACCAAGTTGTAGAACAATTAAGAAGCGAAATAATGGCGGTCTTCCAAAATGTAACAAATGAATTAGGAACTTCAAAATATAAAGTGCCAGTACTTGAAATGCCAAGCCAAACAGATGAAATTAGACAAATGATGGACGAAAAGGTATTTGACGAAAAAATTCGTGAAAGAGGAATTAAAATAGAAAGCTTTGCTGTAGAATCAGTTACTTTAGATGACGAGTCTAAAAAGAAAATAGATGACTATGAATTAAGCTCAAATGCATATATGCAACAAGGAAAAATGGTTAGTGCATATTCAGAAGCTGTTAAAAGTGCAGCTGAAAATAGCGCAGGAGCAATGAATGGATTTATGGGAATAGGAATGATGAACATGAATACTGGAAATGTAGTTGGAGGAGCAGTTTCTGGACCATGGAACAATACCGAAAATAGTAAAATGGATTTAAGCAAACAAGAAGAAGTAACAGAAAAAGCAGAAACAAAAACTACTGAAGAACCAGAAGTTGTAGAAGGCGCAAAAGAGGAAGCTTCTAATAAATGGGACTGCGAATGTGGAATAAAAAATGAAGGAAATTTTTGTGTAAATTGTGGTTCACCAAGGCCACGCATATGCAAAAAATGCAATAGCAAATTAGGAAAAAATGCAAAATTCTGCAGCAACTGTGGAGAAAAAGTAGAATAAATATAAAAATGGTGTAAGAACAGCAGGGACGGTCCTTTTCGTTCCGATTTCGGAACGCACGGGACACTCCTTCAAGTTTCAAATATGTGCCTAAGAGTAAGTAAAAAACAAAAGAGGTGGATATAACATGTTAAGAAAAAAGAAAACGAAAAAAGTAAAAGGAGAAAAGCGGAATTACTTTAATTGCTTTGGTTGTGACTATTATAGTTTTAATCATATTGGCAGGAATAAGTATAAGCCTAGTAATTGGAAATAATGGAATAATGCAAAAGGCGGTAAAGGGTAGAACAGATTATGCTGGTGCTGCCATAAATGAGCAATTAGATTTAAATAAAATAGAAGATTATATAGAAGATAATACATCAAATAAAAGTAAAATAGAAAAGCTTAGAGATTCAGGAAAATATTTTGAAAGTCCAACAACTATAAAAGATGAAAACGAAAATGAAATTAAAGTTCCAAAAGGGTTTAAAATAGCAGCAGATAGTGGATTAAATGTAACTGAAGGTATAGTAATAGAAGATAATGATATAAAAGAAGGAATAGGAAATAATAGAGGAAACCAATATGTGTGGATTCCAGTTGGAAACGGAATAAAGAAAAGTGATGGAACAACTGTTAATATCACACTTGGAAGATATACATTTGCAAATGGTACAAGTGATAAAGATACAAAAGGAAATGTTTTAGCTAAGGGAACTCCAATATTAAAGCAAGATGCAGTAAATTATACACAAGAAGTGGAGATAACATACAATGGTTTTAAATATAAAGAATTATCAACTTCAAGAATTGGAACAGTTGATTCTAGTAATAGACTAAATGATACAAATACAACAGCCTTAAATTTAAAAGGATTTGTAGATAGTGTAAAGGCAAATTCAAAAGTTTCAGATAGTTATACTACATCAATGTCAACACCAAATAAAGAAGGAAAATTATGGAATTATATAACCCAAATAAATGCGGCAACAGCAAGTAGAAATTTATATACAGGAGTAAATTCAGATTTAATAAATAGTTATGCATGGGATACAGCAATAGTTTATATTCAAAATTTCTCAGGAGATACAGATTATTCAAGACAAACTCCATTAAATACAAGTTTAGCAAATACTGGAGTAAATAGTGATGAAAAATGTAAAATAAATGATATGGCATCAAATACTCATGAATGGACTACAGAGTACTGTACTAGCGCTCATAGCAGTATTGCTTACCCTTGTACTAGTAGAGGAGGCGGTTACAACGGTAGCAGTTATTGCACGGACTACAGGAATTTCCTCATCCGTACTACGGACAGCCCCGACTACATTTCTTTCAGGTGTGCACTTTATATGTAGTCTGGAATCAGAGGTCAGAAGTCGGAAATCTGAAATCGGAGGTCGGATGTCAGATGACAGAAAAAGTACAATTTAGATAAAAAATAAACCATAGTCAAAAGTTTAAGCCTTTTGACTATGGTTATATTATTATTTAGTTCAAACAACAACATCCGTTATAGCGGATTTTTTAAAATTATGTTGACAATGTAAATATTTTACAGTATAATGAATATACTAAGAAAGAGTAATAAAAATATTATTCGAGTGATATGACACTTAAAATCCGAAATTAAAGTGAACTAAAAGGTTCATCGGTTGGCGGACAACAGAAAAAATCCGAAGTTAAAGTGAGCTAAAAGGCTCATCGGTTGACGGACAACAGAAAAATCATATAAAAGGGGGCTATTTGTTTTTAAATAGCTCTTTTTACATATACAAATAGAAAGAGGAGATGAATAAAATAGAAAAAAACAAAATACTAAAAATAGTATCTGAATGTGCTATAAAATATAAAGAAAATTTAGCAAATAAAAATATTCTTTTTATATATTACGAAAAGAATGATTTGAAATATATAGAAACTAAATTTTTACCAAGTAACTTTTTACACTTGACAGGCTTACAATATAAAAGAAAACAAAATAATAATGCTATAAAATTTTATCAAGATGTTTTAGATAAAAAGGTGAGCCTAGAAAATATAGAAATAAAAGATAAAAAAATAGTTGGATTAAAATTGAGTGTTTTAACTATGTTAATGAATATAAATAGAAACGCTAAAATGCTTGGAGAATACGATTCTTCAACTAAAAAATTATTGCTGACAGAAATGGTTATAGGTACAAGTGTTTATAGTGCTGGTTTTATAAAGATAGGAAAATATTACATACCAAATAGTTCACTTAGGGAAGATATTAGAAATATAACATTAGAAAATAGTAAAATAATAGGAATTTTTTCTAAAGAAATTCAAACTCAAAAATATTGCAATATTGCTTATTTAACAAAGAAAGCTAAATTAGAAGTGATATTAAAAAATAATGAATTATTATCTAAAATTGATACTAAAAATTTAAATCTAAACAATAATCCAAATAAACAATAAAAACACTTAAAAAATCATCAACAAATTGTCCCAAAAGTATTGACAAGCCTAAGAAAAATGCAGTATACTTAAGTGGTATAAGCAAATTTTTGTCTTACAGAAAAATTAATTACGAAAATTTAATTAAAAAAGAAGAGGAATTGCTTTATTTTGTATTGCTAAAATCTTAACTTTAAGTAAGCAGCAAAGTTAAGAAAATAGTAAAAAAAGTATAGCAAGAAGGGCTTCTTTTACCTATAAATTTTATTCACAAAAGCGCATTAAAAGTGAAAAATAAATTCACAAAATGCTAAAAAATTTAAGTCTGCTTTAAATTCAATATGGGGGGTAATTTGTTTTGGTAAAAGATATCAAATACGAAAAGTGCACACGTAAAACGTTTGCAAAAATTGGCGACTTTATTGAAATGCCAAATTTAATTAAAGTCCAAAAAGACTCTTATGACTGGTTTATTGAAGAAGGGTTAGGAGAAGTATTACAAGATATATCTCCAATAGTAGACTATTCTGGAAACCTTGTACTTGAGTTCTTTGACTATTACATGGAAGAAAAAACAAAATATTCTGTTGAAGAAGCAAAAGAAAGAGATGCAA
>OLNW01000855.1_pt1 | contig 33514 bp, 26 predicted proteins | sample 1672121 | NCBI WGS metagenome assembly OLNW01 (sample SAMEA3136648, study PRJEB25190) | human gut metagenome
TATCCATGTACCTGAATTCCGAAATTTCAAAAATCACAAATGCAAATGAAGTATTTGAAGCACTTGCAAAGGGCTTTTCCAAATACAAGGAAATGGCGCCAAATTTCTGCACTTTTGCGACCATGAGCATATAAACGCTTCCGGAGATCAGCGCACAGAATGCGGGTAACACTACATTATTGAATCCCGGAAAAATAAGAACACTGCTGAATGTTGCGACCGCTACCAGCACGAAATAAAGCGCAGTAAAAACGCCGATGGAAATCAGATCAGGTACGGTTAATTTGTTGGTATTTTTCATAAAAACAGCCTCCTCTTAACTGTGTGTTGGTTAGTATTTGCTAACTAATGTACAAAAAATAATGCTGCTCATATCTTTCAGCATCACTAAAAGATATGGCTGCATACTCCCTGCGCCATCCAGCGCAAAATAGTTGCATAATCCGGTCCCAGCTTTTCTCTGCTGTAAACGGTCATAATCAACGCTCGAAGAGAGGTAAATGCAAGTTCTTCGCTCACTGCCAGCGGACCAAACTGATTCAGAAATTTCCAAAACAGCTCTTTTTCCGCTTCCATCTGCGCCGTTTTCTTTTCCTCTGGAATGGCCGCCATAATTTCATGACTGTCTTTCATCCAGAACCGCCGGTAGCGGCTGGTATGTACGCTGTCATAACAGTCAAGCAGCGTCCTGCACAGGGTCTCCTCTGCGGTCTGATCCTGTGAAGCCGTGAAATTTTCCATTGCAGAGGAAAACAGTTCCTCATGAAGAGAACGCAGAATTTCATAAAAAAGCAGTTCCTTTGCCGGATAAAACTTATAGAAAGCGCCTTTTGAAATCCCTGCTGCCTTTGTCAGTTCCTCTACTTTAATTGCATGATACGGTGTATCGATCACCATGTTTTTCGCCGCATCGTAAAGCTTCTTCCTGATTTCAGCCTGCTGTTCTTCTGTAAATGCAACTGGCATATCTTCCTCCTGTGACCAGATTACTTTTTCAGTCACAGAGAATATAACATACCTGATGTTTCCTGTCAATTAGTTTTCACTAATTATTTTTCCCGCAATCTCCTTTGAAAAGCATGAACACATCGCGGAACTAAATGCTTTTTATAAACCTGCCGCTTCAGTCGGGGTATTCCTCTTCATTTTTCAGATGATGATCCCTTTCGTGTGATCCATCTCATGCTGGATGATCTGGGCTGTCCAGCCGTTAAATTTCTGGCGCTGTTTCTTCCAGGCCATATCGTAAAATTCCACTTCGATATTTTCATATCGGAGCGTCTTTCTGGTTCCTTCAAGGGAAAGACAGCCCTCCTCCGCCTCGTAGGGCGTATCCTTGTGAAGCAGTACCGGATTAAACATTACTACATCCATAAAGCCCATGCTGACAATGATCGCATTCTTTCTGACACCGACCATATTCGCCGCCATGCCCACACATTCCTCCCGGTGAGCGCTCAAAGTATCCATCAGATCTTTTCCCAGGGAGAGGTCTGCTTTTGTGGCGGGTTCTGCCTTCTGTGAAAGGAAAAAAACATCTTTCATTATCGGTCTTACCATTGCTATGCCTCCTTTTCGCCTTCATTTTACCACAAGATCTGCCAAATAGCATTTTAAAAAGTTTCTATTCTTGACATCACGATTAGTTCAGACTAATCTATAATTAACGATTATATCTAATTGAGGAAGGTAAAAAATTATGAGTTTGACTCTTCTGAAAATCATGCTGGTGTGGATTCTCCCGATTTAAGGCAAACTTTCAGGGGCTTTCAGGGGCTGCTTTTGAGGCAGCCCTTTTTCTCAGACGAGAGTCACTTTTCCCCGTCCCCAATGGTTCTTGTACTTCTCCAGTACCCTTTCGTAATTCCCCTCATAAATGAAGTAATAATCCAGCTGCTTTCCTTCCATATAAAGATAGGATCCGTACATCGGAATCGTGCAGGCGAGGGCAGTGCCTTCAGAGGCCAGGCCGATGCCATAGCCGTACTCCGATACCACCAGCGGCATGCGGAGCGCTTTCTGGCCGAAGCTGATATAGCGGGCCTTCTGGTTCATGGGCTCCAGCTTGCTGTCGAGGACGCCTTTGGCGTAGAGCTTCTCTTTCTTGGGCCAGTCAAAGTAGAGCCAGCCTTCTGCAACGGAGCTGTACTCCATCTGTCTCGGAAGGGCTGCTTTCTCGGCCAGCAGGCATTTTCCGGTCTTGTCAAGAAAAGTGAGAGCCCCCGTCTTCTTGTCGATCCGCACCGTGAGTTTCTCCGTCGTAAGCTCCGCCAGACCTTTTCCCTCTCTCGCCGACCACTTCACAGGACTTTCCGGCTGGTAATCCCAGTAGCCCGGTTCAAACTCTGCCCGGATGCCCTTCTGGAACTGTACCCGGATCAGGCCGTCCTCCAGAGGAATCAGATGAAGGATTCCATAATTGCTGATGACTTCCAGATATTTCTTCGTTTTCCGCAAAATCCGGACTGCCGTATCAATGCGGCTGTGGCCTTTCGGTCGTAAAACGCTGCTGTTTGGGATGCCACCGAAGGGATAGGAAGAGGGATTGATGGGCGCTGTGGTCCGCACTTTGCTCTCCAGCGCCTTTCGCACCGGCACCTCCCGTTTCGGCGGCTGTCCGTTCTTCGGAAGGTTCAGTTTCGGAGGCGCGGGCTGCTCTCCCACAAAGCCCAGCTTCATCGGGCGGCTGTAGGAGGATAGAGCCTTCTCTTTTCCGGCCTCGGACACCTTCATGCCGCCGGCGATCTCGACCTTTTCCTCCGTTCTGTGGGCCGCTTTCACCAGAAGGCCCCGCTCTTCTGCTGTAGAAACCTTCTCCGTTGCCGGATCAGCTGCCTTTTTCTCCACAGGGGCCGGCTTTTTCCGGAGTGCCTGAGACTCCTTGTGGACCTGATTTTCCAGCGAATGGAGCCTTTTCTCCTCGGAAACCTTCGTTCCGATGAGGTCTGTCAGATCCCCTGTATGGACCACCGCCAGCTCGTGGAGGGCACGGGTGGCCGCCACATAGAGAAGCTTCACATAGGCATCCTCGCTGGGATAGTGTTCCTCGGAAGGATGGTAGAGAAGAACCGCGTCAAACTCCAGGCCTTTCGTGTACTCCACGGGCAGTACCATGACGCCGCTTCCAAATTCAGCCGTGGTGAGATCGCTGTTTACCAGTGTGATCTTTTCGCCAAGCCGGGCATCGACTTCCTTAGTCTCCTCCTCGTCCCGGCAGATCACAGCGATGGTCTCATGGCCCGCCTGCTGCCATTTCCGGATGAGTTCTACAGTCTTTTCCAGCATGGCTTTTTCATCCGCACAATCGCAGATTTCTACCGCGTTTCCGTGACGGATCACGGGTTCCACCGGGTAAATGGGAAAATTTCCATGGCGGAGGATCTCCGTCGCAAAATCCGAAATCTCCACGGTATTTCGGTAGCTCTTTTTCAGTAGGCCGAAGCTGTCAAAGGGGCCTGTGAGGATCAGCTCCTGAAGGTCCTTCCAGTCGTTGAGGCCATAGCCAAAATGGATATTCTGGGAGACGTCGCCCATGATCGTGTAGGTGCAGCCCCTGAGACAGTAGGCCAGCACACCGTAGGCCATCATGCCGAAATCCTGGGCCTCGTCGATGATCACATGGCTGGCCTCCCGGATGCCGTCGTTCTCCTTGATCCGCTTATAGAGGTAAGCGAGCGCCGCCAGGTCGTAGAGGTCGAACTCATTTTCCGTGAAGGGAACCTTCTTCCCTTTCTCCTTCTGCACCTCCAGAAACTCCTGATACACCTCAAAAATGGATCCTTTCCACTCTTTTTTCCCGAAATGCCACCGGTACAGCCGCTGAAGCTCTTTTTTCTCCTCATCCGTGTAGGAGACAAATTTTCCGGTGAGCTCATTTTCCAGCCTTGCATGGAGCATCTCGTTGAGCATGTCAATTTTTCCTTGAACGGAAACCGTGGGGTTGTCTTTCCGGTAAGTGCGGATCACATTTTCATCCATGAGAAGCACGCCGTTTTTCTCGATCCGGATCTCCTCCGACGGGATTGTCCGCTCCTCGTACTCCTCGCAGAAAGCCTCAAGCTCATGGAACCAGTCGTAGCTTCCTTTCATCCAGGCTTCCTTATCTTTCGCATCCAGCGCTTTGATTCGATGAAAGCGCGGATCCCAGTCTTCATATAGAAAACGGACAAACAACTGCTCCATCGTCATCTGGGAAACGCCGTAGACGTCCAGATCCGGCAGAACGCTAGTGATGTAGTTCAGAAGAATCCGGTTGCTGCCGATGATGTAGAAATCCTCCGGACGAAATTTGTCCTCATAGTTGTAGAGAATGTAAGAGATCCGGTGCATGGCCACCGTGGTTTTTCCGGAACCGGCCACTCCCTGAACGATGATGTTCGTCTTCGGCGAGGTCCGGATGATCGCATTCTGTTCCTGCTGGATCGTGGCAATGATCTCTCCCAGCACCGCCTTTTTGCTCTTGGCCAGATACTTGGTGAGAAGCTCGTCGTTGGCCACCACATCCGAATCAAAGAAATCCTTCAGCTGGTCGTTTTCGATCTCATACGTCCGTTTCCGTTTCAGATCCACCTCATAGCTTCCGTGATTTTTCACCTCATACTGACAGAGTCCCGTACTGTTCTCGTAATAAATGGATGCCACCGGAGCCCGCCAGTCAATGACAACAGGCTCTGAATCTTTGTCAGAAATGCCTACCCGTCCCACATAGTAGGATTCTTCCTGTGGAAGCTTCTGATCACGGAAGTCGATCCTTCCGAAATAAGGCTTTTTCCTCGCCTTCTCACAGCGCACCAGATTCCGCTTCGTATCCTCAAGCTGTGCCTGAGTGTTGCGAAGGAGGGAAAGAGCCTCCTTATCCTTCGGTCCGTAGGTCTCCATGAGATCATAGACTTCTTCAGAAAGAGACCGGATCTGCTCCCTCGTGTGCTTCAGATTGCCCTGTGCGATGGTAAGAATGTCAGCCAGCTGTTTTTCTTCTTCCTCCCGGCTTAATCCCGGGATGGAACGAAAGGTCTTTTTTTCTTTCATTTTCTTCTCCTTTTTCGATAGATTCATCCCGATAAGGAATATCTTACCATCCCTTGCTGAAAAAGTATATATATAAACGTAACTATTCAGCCCCATCTCGATTCCGCTTCGCTACATCTCGATGTGGCTTCTCGCCAAATAGATTTTCAATCAAAAGTGTTTATTCATGCGAGCATGACTCACACTTTTGACAGAAAATCTGCTTGGCTCTGAATAGTTACAAAAAGACACCGCAGTATGTTTTTCTACTGCGGTGTCCCTGTTTTTATCTGTCAAAACGAATTTTTACATAATCTTTGATGGCCTCCACACATTTTTCAAAGCCCAGCTTGCTGCTGTCCAGGCAGAGGTCATAGTTTCTTGCATCATTCCAGGTCCTTCCTGTGTAATAATGATAATAATCACCACGGAATCTATCGGTCTTCAGAATGAATTTTTCCATTTCTTTTTCAGAGGTGATCGATGAACGTTCCAGACTGCGGGCAATGCAGTAATCCATAGGTGCATGGACGAAGACACTGACCACATTCGGATAATCCTTCAATACAAAGTCAGCACAGCGTCCCACAAGAACACAGGATTCCTGCTCCGCCAGCTGCTTGATTACCTTCGCCTGATAGTTGAAGAGATTCTTGTCAGATACAAAATCATCACTCTCCGGCGGGATCAGATCTCCCTTGTAGACCTTCTTGGCCCAGCCGAAAAGTGTAGTCCCTTTCAGGCGCTCATCCGCCTGATTGAACAGCATCTCATTGATCCCGCTGTCGTCGGAAGCCATCCTAAGGATCTCTCTGCTGTAACAGTTGATCCCCTGATCCTTCGCGTACATCTCACCGATGGTCTTTCCACCGCTTCCATACTGTCTTGCAATGGTTACGATCACATTCTCCATAATGAAATCCCCCTTTTATTCACCCAGGTATGCCTTCTTGATGGACGGGTCGTTCATCAGTACATCTGCTGCTGCATCCAGCACGATTTTTCCTGTTTCCAGAACGTAGGCCCGATCTGCGATCGACAGAGCCTTTTTCGCATTCTGTTCCACCAGAAGTACCGTTGTGCCACTGGCACTTACCTCTTTTATTATATCAAAGATTTCGTTTACAAACAATGGAGAAAGTCCCATGGACGGCTCATCCATCAGAAGGATTTTCGGATGGGACATGAGTGCCCGGCCCATAGCGAGCATCTGCTGTTCGCCGCCGCTTAAGGTTCCTGCCACCTGATTTTTTCTCTCTCTCAGACGCGGGAAACGCTTGTAAACCATCTCCAGTGTCTTGGCGATCTCATCCTTATCTTTTCTCGTAAAAGCGCCCATGAGAAGGTTCTCGTAAACGCTCAGGTCCGCGAAAACTCTCCGCCCCTCGGGTACATGGGCCATTCCCAGGGTCACGATCTTGTGGGCGGGCATTTTCGTGATATCTTTTCCTTCAAATTCAATTTTACCGGACTTCGGCGCGATCAGGCCTGTGACCGTATGAAGGATCGTGGTCTTTCCGGCTCCGTTGGCTCCGATGAGGGCGATAACCTCACCTTCGTTTACCTCGAAGGAAACGCCCTTGATGGCCTGGATCACTCCGTAGTTTACCTTTAAATCCGTAACTTGCAACATTGCCATAGTTTCGCTCCTCCTTACTCGCCTAAGTATGCCTTAACCACCTTCGGGTCATTGAGCACCTCTGCGGGGGTTCCGTGGGCCAGCTCCGTACCGAAGTTCAGCACATACAGATACTCGCAGATACCGGACACCAGTTTCATGTCATGCTCGATCAGAAGGATCGTCACCTTGAACTCTTTTCGGATGAGCTCGATGGTCTCCATCAGTTCCTTCGTCTCGTTGGGGTTCATGCCTGCTGCCGGTTCGTCCAGAAGAAGCAGTTTCGGGTTCGTCGCCAGAGCCCGGGCAATCTCCAGCTTTCTCTGTTTTCCGTAGGGAAGGTTGGAGGCGTTCGTGTTCGCATAGGTATCCAGCTCGAAAATTTTCAGGATCTTTAAGGCCTCCTCATCCATCTCCTTTTCCTTTGAAAAATAGGAAGGCAGATGGAGAAAGCTTGTCGCCAGATTATATCTGATGCTGTTGTGAAGAGCCACTTTTACATTGTCCAGAACGCTCATCTGTGTAAAAAGACGAATGTTCTGGAAAGTCCGGGCCACGCCCTCCTGGCAGATCTCCGCCGGTTTCTTTCCCACCAGGCTTTTTCCATCGAGAAGAATCGTGCCGTCTGTCGGCCGGTACACACCGGTCAGCATGTTGAAGGCTGTGGTTTTTCCGGCTCCGTTGGGGCCGATGAGGCCCACCAGAGCGCCTTCGTTAATCGTCATATTCAGTCCGTCTACTGCCCGGAGTCCTCCAAAGGAGATTCCGAGGTTTTTCACTTCCAGTAAAACACCCATGGTTTATACCTCCTCCTTGGAAAGCTTCTCTGCCTGCTTGAGATTCCGTTTTTCTGTCAGATTGCGTTTAAAAGCAGAGTTGTTGAAGAGCATCATTGAGATCAGGGCGATGGCGTAGATCAGCATACGGTAGTCGGAAGCGCCACGCAGGAGCTCCGGAAGCAGAGTCAGGATCACAGCTGCGATGATGGAGCCCTTGATACTTCCCATTCCACCCAGGACTACCATGACCAGAATCTCAATGGACGCATTATAATCAAAGTTTGCAGGCTTCAGGATACCTAAGTTTGCACCATAGATCACACCTGCCATCCCTGCCATAAACGCAGCAATTACAAACGCCAAGATTTTGTATCGGCTTACCGGGACACCGACAGCCTCTGCTGCTATATAATTGTCACGGATGGCGCAGACAGCACGGCCGTGACGGGAATTTACCAGATGTGACACCAGAAGGATGACAAGGAGCATCAGGATAAACACAAAGGTAAAATTCTTATAAGTGGCCACCAGCGGGATTTTGGAAAGACCTTTGGCTCCTCCGGTAATCTTCAGGCTGTTAAAAACGGATTTGATGATCTCACCAAAACCCAGAGTTACGATCGCCAGATAGTCACCTTTCAGACGAAGGACCGGAATACCAATGACGACTCCCAGAAGGGCTGCGGCTACTCCGCCAATAAAAACAGCCAGAAGCAGGCTCACCAGAACCGGCAGGATATCCTTCGTTGCAATCAGGAAAAGGCAGCCGGTATAGGCGCCAATGGACATGAAAGCCGCATGTCCCAGACTCAGTTCACCCAGGAAACCAACAACCAGGCTTAAAGAAACAGACATCATGACATAAACGCAGACCGGAGTGATCAGTGACATCATCTGACGGCTTAAAACACCGCCCTTTACCAGTCCCATAACAGCTGCATAAACCACAAGGGCGATCAGTGCGTTGACGATAATTTTTTTGTCGATCTTCATTTTGGTCACCTACACTTTCTCGATCTTCATTTTGCCAAGAAGCCCGGAAGGCTTCACCAGCAACACGATTACCAATACACTGAATACGATAGCATCCGAAAGCTGTGTGGAAATGTAAGCTTTTGCAAGGCTTTCAATGATCCCTAGGATCAATCCGCCAAGCATGGCTCCCGGAATACTTCCGATACCACCTAAAACAGCTGCCACGAAAGCTTTGATTCCGGGAAGAGCTCCCAGAGTAGGAAGCAAGGTCTCGTACTGGGCAATGAAAAGAACTCCTGCCACAGCCGCAAGAGCCGAACCAACAGCAAAGGTGATGGAGATCGTCTGATTGACATTTACGCCCATCAGTTCTGCTGCGCCTTTATCTTCTGATACCGCTCTCATGGCCCGGCCGGCCTTGGTCTTGTTGATAAAAAGCGTCAGCAGGATCATGGAAATGGTCGTCACGATCAGGGTCACGATCGTAAGCCCTGAAACATGTACGCCTCCGATCTTGATGGAGGGCACTTTAATAATAGAAGCAAAAGGAATCGGTGTGGCTTTAAAAATCAGAAGTGCCAGATTCTGTAAAAGATAGCTGACGCCAATGGCAGTGATCAGAACAGCCAGCGGCGGCGCCTGTCTCAAGGGTTTATAGGCTATTTTTTCGATGACGACTCCCAGCAGTGCACATACCAGTATGGTAATGATCACAGCCAGGATCGGATGCAGATGCAGAAGAGATACGCAGACATACAGCGTATATGCGCCAACCATAATAATATCACCATGGGCGAAGTTGATCATTTTGGCAATACCGTAAACCATTGTATAGCCAAGGGCGATCAGTGCGTAAATACTTCCTGTTCTCAATCCATTCAATAACTGTTCCAGAATTGCATTGATCAGACTCATTTTTCTCCACCTTTCTCTCTTTGAAAAACGGAAGGGAGACAGCCGATGCCGTCTCCCCTGCAAGTATCAGAATCTACTCTTGACCGCTTCTATTTACTCAACATATGTATACTGACCATCTTTTACGGTTACAAACTTAACATCTTTTACAGCTGCACCGCTTGCATCAAAGGTGATGGGATCACCGGTCAGACCGGATACAGAGATCTTGGTCATAGCGTCGATCATATCAGCACTCTCAATGCTGCCTGCTTCTTCCATAGCTGCCTTGAAAGCATAAACTCCATCGTAAGCATCTGCTGCGAACTGATCCGGAGTCTCACCATAGGCATCCTGGTAAGCTTTTACAAAGTTTACAACCTTCTCATCATCGACAGATGCACAGAACGGGCTGGTAAAGATGCATCCCTCTACGGTAGCCGGATCGGTAACGGTCTTCAGCACACCATCCCATCCGTCAGAACCAAGGAACGGAAGCTCCATGCCAAGTTCACTGGCCTGTTTAGTGATGTAAGTAATATCCTGATAGTAAGCCGGAACATAGATGGCTTCTGCATCGGTTCCCTTGATGCTGGTCAGCTGAGAGTTAAAATCAACGTCTCCTGTATTGAAGGACTCTGCATCTACAATCTCAGCGCCTTTTGCCTCAACCTCTGCGGTAAAAGCATCGTAAATACCGGTGCTGTACTCATCAGCTACATTGTAAAGCACTGCGATTTTCTTATATCCAAGAGTATCTACTGCATAATCTGCCATTGCAACACCCTGTTCCGGATCAGAGAAGCAGATACGGAATGCATTATCCGGCTCGATACAGCCCTCTGCGGAACCGGACGGGGTGATCTGAAGGATACCGTCCTGCTGGCTCAGCTGAGCTACTGCGATACAGGAGCCGCTGGTGGTACATCCCAGAAAACCATTGATTCCCTTATCCATCAGTGTATTGTATGCCTGAACAGCTTTATCTTCGGTTGCCTCATCGTCCTCAAAAGCAAGCTCAAATTTATAAGTATCCTCGCCAACCTGTGCTCCACCTGCATCGTTGATCTCCTGAATGGCGATCTCCGCTCCCTGTTTTACAGAGGCTCCATAAGAAGCTGCTGCTCCTGTCAGAGGACCGCTTCCACCAAGCAGAAAGGTCTTCTCATCTGCGGACACTGCAAGGGGTGCTGCTACCAGAGATACCGCTGCGACTGCGCTCACAAATTTCATAAATTTTTTCATAAAAATCTCCTCCTTCTTCTGCGTCTCTTCTATTAAGTAGAATATCAACGCACTAAAATCTTGCTGTTAATCATACGCCCCGGTTTTTTATTTGTCAACCGTTTTTTGTACATTTCTAGCGGATTTTTGTCTTTCTGCGACGGATTTCCGGAAACTGTTTTCTTTTTTTCTCTTTCCGACTTTTGGGGGTATCTCTTTGAACGCTTTTATGATAGAATGATGTCTGGATCTGATCTGCGTATGACTGTCAGGCAGGTTCTGTCTGCCTTCCGCATACGTTTTGATCCTGAAGAAAACAAAAACCTTACAGAAGAAAGGGGTTTTTTCATGAAAAATCTGATCGTTGGACAGTCCGGCGGCCCCACCGCCGTTATCAACAGCAGCCTTTACGGCGTGATCCAGGAGGGCCTTGCCCACAGCGAAGAAATTGGCCATGTTTACGGCATGGTCAACGGCATTCAGGGCTTCCTGAAGGGAAAATATATGGATCTTGCGGAGCTGGATTCCCAGACCCTGACTGCGCTTCGTACCACTCCCGGCGCCTATCTCGGTTCCTGCCGCTATAAGCTTCCCGAGAATCTTTCCGATCCGGTCTATGCAAAACTTTTCTGGAAATTCGAGGAACTCTCCATCGGCTATTTCTTATACATCGGCGGAAACGACTCCATGGACACCGTGAGCAAACTCTCCCGGGCCGCCGAGATCCACAAAAGCAGCATCCGTTTCATCGGCGTTCCCAAGACCATTGACAATGACCTGATCCTCACAGACCACACACCCGGGTTCGGAAGCGCTGCCAAATATGTGGCCGCCTCCGTCTGTGAGATCGGCCTGGACGCTTCCGGCTACGAGGCCAAATCTGTCACCATCATTGAGATCATGGGCCGCCACGCCGGCTGGCTCACCGCCGCCGCCGCCCTTTCAAGGAAATTTGAGGGTGACAATCCCGTTCTGATCTACCTTCCCGAGGTCGCTTTCGACCAGGAGGACTTTATCCGCCGCATCGAGAAGGCTTTTGAAACAAAAAACAGCCTCATCGTCTGTGTCTCTGAGGGCATCCATGACGCGGAAGGTAAATTTATCTGCGAATACACCGGTTCCGCCGGCACCGACACTTTCGGCCACAAGATGCTCACGGGTTGCGGAAAATATCTGGAAAACCTCGTGCGGGAACGCCTCGGAATCAAGGTCCGCTCCGTCGAGCTGAACCTCTGCCAGCGCTGCTCCATCTTCTCCCAGTCTCTCACTGACGCCAGAGAAGCAGCCCTCGCCGGAAGCTCCGCTGTGGAGGCCGCCCTCAAAGGGGAATCCGGAAAAATGGTCTCCTTCGTCCGTACTAGCGATGAGCCCTACGAACTCACCTGCAGCCTCGAGGATGTGAACAGTATCTGCAACCAGGAGAAAAAAGTTCCCCTGGAATGGATCACGAAGGACGGCACCAATGTCTCCGAAGAATTTCTCACCTATGCCCGCCCGCTGATTCAGGGAAACCCGGCGATCCCGATGAAGAACGGACTGCCGGATTATGCGTACCGCCGCTAACCATTATGTTTCTAACACAAAAAACTCCACGGATTTCTCGTCCGCGGAGTTTTTTACATGTTCTAAATCAATAAGCTTTTCCCCAGTAAACCATCTTCTTGGCGGGTTTGCCGCAGTAAACGCAGGTGTCAGCGATCTGCTCCTGATGGAAGGGCATGCAGCGGCTGGTTACGCCGAACTCTTCCTTCATGGCATCCTCACACTCACGGCAGCCGCACCACATAGCTTTGATGAAACCAGGCTTGTTGTCAGCAAGATCTTTCATCTCTTCTTTGTTGTGAGCCTCATAGGTATGGCTGTCACGATGTTTCTTTGCTTTCTCGAAAAGGTCATGCTGGATGCTGGCCAGGATCTCCGGAAGTTTGGCAGCCAGCTCGTCGATGGCAACGGTAATCTTCTCTCTGGTATCTCTTCTTACGACAACAGCCTGACCGGCAGCGATATCCTTGGGTCCCAGCTCTACACGGACGGGGATACCTCTCATCTCCTGCTCGGAGAATTTCCAGCCCGGGCTCTTCTCGGAATCATCCATCTTCGCACGGATGCCGGCAGCCTTGAGAGCATCTCTCACCTCAGCAGCTTTGTCGAGAACGCCTTCTTTTTTCTGCTGAATCGGAATTACCATCACCTGCACGGGAGCTACCTTCGGAGGAAGCACCAGACCGCTGTTGTCGCCGTGTACCATGATGATCGCGCCGATCAGACGGGTGGTCATTCCCCAGGAAGTCTGGTAAACATATTTCAGCTTGTTGTCTTTGTCGGTGAACTGAATCTCGAAGGGTTTGGAGAAGTTGTCGCCGAAGTTGTGGCTGGTACCGGACTGAAGAGCTTTTCCGTCGTGCATCAGAGCCTCGATGGTGTAGGTTGCCTCTGCGCCGGAGAATTTCTCCTTCTCAGTTTTCTGTCCGCGGATAACGGGCATTGCCAGATACTCCTCACAGAAGTCTGCATAGAGGTTCAGCATCTGCTCGGTTCTTGCCTCAGCCTCTTCTGCAGTGGCATGTGCGGTATGGCCTTCCTGCCACAGGAACTCTCTGGAACGGAGGAAGGGACGGGTCGTCTTCTCCCAGCGGACAACGGAGCACCACTGGTTGTAAACCTTCGGAAGGTCACGATAAGAATGAATGTCATTTTTATAGAAATCACAGAACAGAGTCTCAGAGGTCGGACGCACGCAGAGACGCTCCTGGAGATCTTCCAGTCCGCCCTTTGTAACCCAGGCTACCTCGGGAGCAAAGCCTTCCACATGATCCTTCTCCTTCTGAAGCAGGCTCTCGGGAATGAACATCGGAAGATAAACGTTCTCCACGCCAGCCTCTTTGAAACGGCGGTCCAGCTCATTGCGGATGTTCTCCCAGATGGCATAACCAGCCGGTTTGATGACCATGCAGCCTTTTACGCTGGTGTAATCGATCAGTTCTGCTTTTCTTACCACATCCGTATACCACTGGGCGAAATCTTCTTCCATGGATGTGATCGCTTCTACAAGTTTCTTGTCTTGTGCCATGTTTTTTCTCCTTTTTTATTCTTTAAATAGAAGCAAAACGCCGGAGGATTCTCGTCCCCCATGCATCTTGCAAGGGACCGAAAATCACTCCGGCGGTACCACCCTTTTTAACAGCCCAAAGCTGTCCTCTCATTCATTCCGTTAACGCCGGTTCTACGCCGTGGTTTGCACGGGGCTCCGGGCCCGGTTCCAGATCCTTTTCTGCGGAAACCTCTCAGCCGGTGGGTCTCCTCTCTGAAGCAGCAGTCTCTCTGTACTATCTCCCTTCAACGCCAATCTATCTGCATTTTATGTCAAAAGCAATTTTTTGTCAACCCTTCAGATGGTAAACAACGGCTCCCCAGGGTGGAAGAACCAGTTTTTCCGGGCATTTTTCCGGAATCTCCGTCTCACAGTTGGTCAGGAAACGCTCTGTGCCAACGAACTCCTCCGGGCAGTCAAACGTCTCTTCCTCACCGGAAAAGCTGCAGACCACCAGAAGTTTTTCTTTGCCAAGTGTCCGGGTGTAGGCATAAATCGTCTCTGACTCCGGCAGAAGAAGGTCGTAGGTTCCGTAGACCATGATCGGATTCTCTTTTCTCAGGCGGATCAGCTTCTGATAGTAATGGAAAACGGAAGCCGGATCGGCGAGCTCCTCCTTCGCATTGATCTCTTTATAATTGGGATTTACCATGATCCAGGGCGTTCCTGTGGTAAAGCCTCCATTTTCGGAATCATCCCACTGGAAGGGCGTTCTCGCGTTGTCGCGGCTCTTTTTCCGGAGGAAACGAAGCATCTCTTCCTCAGTGAAAACCTTCTGGTCCTTCACGAGATCCCGGTAAGCGTTGATGCTGTCCAGATCCCGGAAGTCAGAAACGGACTGGAAGGGCGCATTGGTCATGCCAAGCTCTTCTCCCTGATAAACGTAGGGTGTTCCCTGCATCATATGAAGACAGGTGGCCAGCATTTTCGCGGAGCGAACGCGATATCTGCCGTCGTCTGCGTAGCGGCTGACGGAACGGGGCTGATCGTGATTTTCCCAGAAAAGGCTGTTCCAGGCGATGCCCTCCAGTCCTTTTTCCCAGCGGGTCAGAACTTCCTTCATTTTTCGAAGATCCATCTTTTTGTCGGTCCACTTGTTCTCGCCGTCGGAGTCCACATCCATGTGCTCAAACTGGAAGACCATGTTGACCTCTCTTCCATCGCGGGAAGCATATTTTTTTGCCTCCTCCAGGGTTACTGCACAGCACTCGCCCACAGTGATCGTGTCTGCCCGGTTCAGAACCTTCCGGCGCATCTCCTGGATATACTCATGAACGCGGGGACCGTTGGCACAGGCATTGTAGACGGCATAGCCGTTGAGTACCGGCCCCAGATCCGGCAGACCAGGCTCCTTGGAAAGCAGGCTCAGAACATCCATCCGGAAGCCATCCACGCCCTTGTCCAGCCACCAGTTCATCATCCGGAAAACTTCCTCCCGGACCTTCGGGTTCTCCCAGTTCAGATCCGGCTGTTTTTTAGAGAAGAGATGGAGGTAATACATCTGAGTCCTTTCGTCAAACTCCCAAGCACTTCCGGTAAAGCAGGAGCCCCAGTTATTGGGAAACTTGCCATCTTTGCCTTCCCGCCAGATGTAGTAATCACGGTAAGGATTGTCAACGGATTTCCGGCTCTCAACAAACCAGGGATGCTCGTCGGAAGTATGGTTTACCACCAGATCCATAACGAGGCGGAGGCCGTGGGCATGGGCAGAGGCCAGCATCTCATCAAAATCCTCCATCGTGCCAAATTCCTTCATGATGGCCTGATAATTGCTGATATCGTAGCCATTGTCATCGTTCGGCGACTCGTAAATCGGAGAAAGCCAGATCACGTCCACACCGAGCTCCTGAAGATAATCCATTTTTTCAATGATGCCCCGGAGATCGCCAATGCCATCTCCGTTGCTGTCCTTAAAGCTTCTGGGATAGATCTGATAAACCACGGCTTCCTTCCACCAGAGGCGCTCCGGCTTCATCAGCGTGACGGTACCGTCCTGATAGCGCTCCCCAAAGGTAAATTGATAGATCGCATCGAGCTTTTCATAGAGGCCGGGCTCGATATCGCCCGTGATCTCTTTTTCGGAAAGGTAGAGAAGCTTCAGGTTCACACCGTACTGACAGGTGTACATCGTCGTATCTTTGACACCGTTCTTATGATAAAAATCCATCCTTCTGGTCCGGATCTCCCGCTCTTCCTCATTGGCCGCGGAAGCGATATCCTCCACCTCCAGAATCCAGAACTCGGGATTTAACTTATGTAAAAGCTCCCGGATAAAGGTGCTTCCGATGCCCTGATCTCTTCCTCCCCTGCACACGGCAAAGAAATCCAGCAGGTAGACGGGATCGTCTTTTTCATGGATCAGGAAGGCGTAAGCGGTGAGTTTTTCCCCTTCAAAATTTCCAAAAGCGCAGTAACGGCCTTCCGCTTTCAGTCTCAGGATCAGGTCGATGGGCTTTAATTCCTCCGCCGGAAAATCTCCGGTCATTTCTTCCCGGTAGATCTTCTCGATCTCTCTGGCTTCTAATTCTCGGATCATCATAATACCTCCCTATAAAAACACCCCGCAGCGCTTTCGCCGCGGGGCATTTCTCATCTCTTTTACTCTGCTGCGGTTTCGCTCTCAGTCTCAGCGGCTGTTTCTGTCTCTGCTGCTGTCTCGGAAGCTGCCTCAGTCTCGGTCTCTGCCTCGGAAGCTGCTTCGGTCTCAGAAGTGCTCTCTGCCTCAGAAGAAGCCTCGGTCTCATCCTCACCCTCTACTTTTACAGTAGTGTTCTCTTTCAGGAAATCGAGAGCCTTGTCCATGATCAGGCTTCTGCGGATCTCTGCCTCAGTGTAGTTGGCAAGAAGAGTCTCTTTGCTCTCTGCGCCGGTGCTCTCCATATATTTCTCAATGCCTGCCTCGTATTCCTCATCGCTGATCTCCATATTCTCGGACTCAGCAACGGCTTTCAGAAGGAGCTCCTGGATCATGCTCTGCTTGATGACTGCCGGGCACTGCTCGTCGAACTGTTCCTCAGTCATCTGGAGCTGATTGCTCAGGAAATCTGCCAGAGTCATATCTGCCTGCTCTGCAATCTGAGTGTAATAATTTTTCATCTGAGCGGTACGATAGTTTACTACTTCCTCGGGATAGCCGTTGATCGTGGAAGCGCTGTAGATCTGATTCAGAATGCCGTTGATCTTATCGGAATTCTGCTGGGTCTCCTTGTCAGCCTTCAGCTGCTCCTCCACGCCCTGACGATACTCGTCTACGGTGGTGTAGCTGGAGATCTCGGAAACGATGTCATCGGTCATCTCCGGTGTCTTTTTCACAAAGTTTACGGTGACTGCGAAAACGGCGTCTTTTCCGGCAACATCGGTATTCCGATAGTTCTCCGGAAAGGTTACGTTTACATTTACCTCTTTGCCGATGGCAGCTCCGATAAGTCCATCCTCGAAGCCCGGAATGAAGGTGCCGGAACCGATGGTCAGATCCACACCTTTATCGGTGCCGCCGTCAAACTCTACGCCGTCGATACTTCCCACATAGTCGATATTTACCACATCACCTTCTGCAACCTCGCCCTCTGTTACCTCAAGAAGCTTGTCGTTGGTGTTGCAGTCATCGTAATACTGCTGCTGAATGTCATCCTCAGTCACATCCAGAGAAGAAACAGTTACTTCCAGGCCTTTATACTGACCCAGGGTCACATAGTCAAGGGCCTTGTAATCCGGCTCATCGCCCAGAGCTTCGGTCTCAGCTGTGGTCTCAGCCTCGCTGGAAGCTTCTGTAGCTGCCTCAGTAGTGTCTTCTGCTGCTGCAGTTTCTGTCTCTGCTACGGTTTCTGTCTCGGTCTCAGAAGCGTAAGCTCCTGTATATCCGGTTGCTGTTACGCACAGGCCCAGTAGAAGGGCCATAATTACTTTCTTTTTCATTGGTTTAGTCCCCTTTTTCTTTTTTATGATCCATACCATTCCCGGGTGGGGATGGTTTTGGCATACATACATATTAGTCTGATAATACCTACGAAGTGCTCCGCTGCGAAGCAGCTCCCGCACCCTGGTATTATCACATCGGCGGCACCGGCGTCGGTCTGGCGGGATCAAAGACTGCCTTGGCGTCGAAAAGATCCTCCACCATCTCCGGATTGTAATACATCCGGTAACCGTCCAGATTTCTGCGGCCCTGACGCATGTACTGGCCGCCGTTGGTCACGTTGCTTCCGAACTGTACCCAGTACTGGGTAGAGTCCACGTTACAGTAAATATCGAAGCCCTGACTCTTCAGGTAGTTGAATTTCTCGTTGTCTGTGGTATAACCGGTCCAGTCGCCCAAGTCCGCGCCGAAAGCGAAAATGATCACATCAGTGCCGCCCACAAGAGGCGATACATAGTTGAGCCATTTTTCCGTATCGGTCTGGATACCCTCCAGGGATTTCTGTCCCACATTGATGTGACCCCAGGTGTGACTGGCAAATTCCCAGCCCGTGGCTTTCATGGCGTCCGCCACAGCTTTGGCATCCTCACATTCCTTGTTGTAGGCTGCCTCGTCAAAATCCGGATGCTGCTCAAACCAAGCCTGCTGGAAGCTGTCCAGATTTTCTCTCGTCTTGTATGCGATATCGGTCCGGTAGCCCAAAATGCCGTTATATCCGGTCAGGGCAATGATGCCTTTGTGTCCGTGATAGGAAAAATCCGGATGTTCTTTTACAAAGGTATCAATCCAGGGAACCATATCGTAATCGCCGATCAGCACGTTGCCATCAGCATCGGTGTACTGGTTCTTCACCTCTCCGTTCTCGTCGATGAGAAGCTTGTCTGCCAGACCGTAACCGTCCTGATAGTGATAATAGCTCACATCATCCTGGGAAAGCACGAAGGCTTTCTTTCCTTCCGGAAGCAGGATCGTTCCCCTGGTCACGTTGCCGTTCTCATCCACATTGCACATATCGTGGAGACTCACCATCACATAGCCCTTGTCATACATGGACTGCATGATCTGGGTAAATTCGCTCATCGTTGTCATGACCTGATTGAGGCCGTCTGTCGTGGGATCTCCGGCTCCTTTTCCAAAAGCCCGGTTGGTATCCACGATCATCGAGTGGAAAAATACATGCGTCACCTGGTCGATAGGATATTCCACGAGGGAATTTTTCGCCATGGCATAATCGGTGACTGCCTGCTGCATTTCTGTATTTGATTCGTAATCCGGTGAAGACTTCAGAAGCTCCATGGCTCCGTCGTAATCGTACTGGGCGGCTTTAAGTTTGGCCTTCGCCATCACATCCACGGCTTCCGTCTCGGTCTCCGCGGCGCTTTCGGATTCGCTCTCTGCTGCTGTACTTTCCGTGCCGGGTACTGCCGCCGCTTCCGTGGCTTTGCCCTCCGGCGTGACTTTGTCTTTTTTCCCTCCCACAAGATCTCTGACCACAAAGACGCATAAGGCGGCCAGAATCACAAGGAGCAGCGCTACGATCGTTCTCCCGATCAGAACCTGACGTCTCCGCTTCTTCATCCGAAGCCGGGCGCGACGCTGTCTTTCGTTCTCGTCCATAGTTCGTTTCCTCCATACTGCGTAAGCTGACACCCATTCATTATATCATAATTTCTCCTAAATAGTAGCCCATTTTCCCCGATTCTATGCGTTTTAAGAAAAAATAAAGAATTATTGCACTTTCCCTGAAACGATGGTACAATAAGCTAATGTAATATTTTTAACAGGAGGGAAACTATGCATACCGTCTTAAATGTATTCCTGATCATTCTGACGATCGTAGTTGTCCTGCTGGCTGTTCTTTACTTTGTAGGAAGAAGACTGCAGAAGAAGCAGGCGGTACAGCAGGAACAGATGGAGGCTGCCAAGCAGACGGTTTCCATGCTGGTCATCGACAAGAAGAAGCTAAAGATGAAGGAAGCCGGACTTCCTCAGATGGTGCTTGACAGTACGCCGAAGATCATGAGAAGAACGAAACTTCCCATTGTCAAAGCAAAGGTCGGCCCCAGGATCATGACCTTCATCGCCGATGCCAGAGTTTTTGAGATGATCCCCGTGAAAAAGGAGGTCAAAGCCACCATCAGCGGTCTTTACATAACTGATGTAAAAGGCGTGCGCGGTACGGTTTTAGAGACCCCGAAAGCCAAAGAGGGATTCTTCAAGCGCATGAAGAACAAAGTTACCGGCAAGGACAAGAAAGCAGAAACCGCTTCCGAATCCAAAGCTTCCGCACCGGCAGCAAAACAGACTGCCAGTAAAGCGCCGGCTCCGCAGAAACAGGCTGCCGCAAAAAATACAGCCAATGCTTCTAACGGAAAGAAATCAGGTTCCAAGAAAAAGAAGAAAAAGTAAAAAAAATCCATCTGCCTTAGTTTTTTCAGCAGATGGATTTTTTTATGCGTTTTTTCGGGAGCGGATCGTGACCGCAATGCGGTTCTCCGCCGCATGGGCGCCGTTCATTTCCAGCGCGTAATCGACTTCCAGCCGGATATTTTCCTCCGTCCGAAGAATCAGAAAACGGGAAACCAGCGTTCCCACCTCCAGGTCGCCGAAGGGCGTGCGGTAAAGGCTCCGGAGCTTTTTTCCCTTCTCAAAACTCATGGAGGATTCCACGGCTCCGTGCCGGATCACCGTAAGTTTCGTATCGCTGAACTTCAGGAGATTCCTGATTGTCTCCCCGCCTTCCTCCACGATCTCATCGTATTTTACAAAACTCAAACCGTCCCTCTCAAAGAACTGGCCCGGCAGCATCAGCTCCGTAGTGTCTGACTCCTGGCCCTCTGCGTACTGCAATCCTTTGATCCGGATCATCACATCTTTTGTCATTTAGTACTCCTCAATGGGGATTTCCTGCGTCGTATCAATATCATACGGAAGGATCGAATTGGCAAATTTATTGAATTTGTCCGCCGCGTCGCTGACATAGAAGCGGTGGCTCATCTCGCTGGGATCAGTCTCCGTGTCCGGATTGGAAAGATTTTCCCGCTCCAGAAGCTTCTTGAGATCCCGGGCAGTCTCATAGGCCGGATTGACCAGATTTACCTTGTCTCCCACAATTTTCTGCACTGTAGACCGGAGCAGCGGATAATGGGTACAGCCAAGAATCAGCGTGTCGATATCATACTGAAGTAGCTCCTCCAGATAACGCCTTGCGACCTCCATCGTGATGGGATCCTTGAGCCACCCCTCTTCCACCAGCGGAACAAAGAGGGGGCAGGCCTTGCTCACCACCTGCACATCCGGTTTCTGCCTGCGGATAAAGCTCGTATAAATGCCGGAATGGACCGTCGCCTCCGTACCGATGACGCCGATGCGGTCATTCACCGTGGTCTCACAGGCCACCCGGGCTCCGGGCTCCACCACGCCGATGATGGGAATATCCAGTTCTTTCTTGATGGTTTCCAGCGCATAGGCACTGGCTGTATTGCAGGCGACCACGATGGCCTTGACCTCCTTGGACTGAAGGAAACGGACGATCTGCCTCGAATAGCGGGTCACCGTCTCCTTGGATTTGCTTCCGTAAGGAACTCTAGCCGTATCGCCAAAATATACAATCTCCTCGTTGGGAAGATTCCGCATGATCTCGCGGACCACGGTCAGTCCGCCAACGCCGGAATCAAACACACCGATGGGTGCTTCACACCTGTTTTTCATTTTCTTACCTCCTGAAAAGGAATCGTCTCATTGTACACCGGCTCCCCGGAAAATGCAAGCGCCATAGTTTACTGCGGAAGCTCTTCAATCAGCGGCGTGCCGTCGCTGAGTATCGCGTAAAGGACAGCCTTTTCTTCCTGGTAGACGGTCCTGCCGCTGGTTCCTTCCGTGATCTCCTCTTTGAGGCCTTTCTCTTCTTCCTCTGGAACCAGAACCTCCAGCGTCACGTCGGCCCCGTACTCGGAAGCGATCGTGGGGAGGCCTTTTTTCCCGAGGATGTACTGAATCTTTCCGATGCCGTTATAATCCGCAGCCATTTTCAAGAGGAAACCGCTTCGTTTTTCAATGACCTCCGAGGCTTCCAGCCCCACCTGGACAGATTTGGAATAAGCCCGCACAAGACCACCGGTACCGAGAAGGGTGCCGCCGAAATACCGGGTTACAACTACGGCCATGTTGTGGATATCTTCCCCCAGAAGTACATCCAGCATGGGACGGCCCGCGGTTCCCTGGGGCTCGCCGTCATCGCTGCAGCGCTGGATCTGCTGCCGGTCGCCGATGACAAAGGCGGAGCAGTTGTGGGTAGCATCCCAGTATTTTTTCTTCATCTCCGCGATGAAGGCCAGAGCCTCCTCCTCGGATTCCACCGGCCGGGTCGTGGCGATGAAGCGGGATTTTTTCTCGATGAGCTCCCCTTCCCCGCCTTTATATAAAATTTTCTGCGTTTTCATCTATTTCCTCCCATGCATAATCACCTTTTTTCTGGAAACAGTATATCAGACAAGAGAGTATATTTCAAATAGGGGTTTTGAAAAGGATTTACTTTTGGTATAATGAAGATGCCAGGGTCAAAAGTTCAAAAAGCTGTTCGTGCTTGCACGATAAAGCTTTTGAACTTGGAACCCGCCAAACATGAGGTGCAGAACATCCAGTGGATGTTCGCTTTGCACCGACCGAAGCGGAGCGTAGACAGTAGCGATTTACGCAGTAAATCAGCGGATTTCGAATGTTTGCAGGTGCTGTGTGCCAGTGGCACACGTTTAGCACCGACCGAAGCGGAGCGGAGACCTTGCGTAAGCTGCTTTGCAGCGGAGCAATTCGTAGGCATATGAAGATAGCAACGCATCCAAGGAGTATCATTCATGAATTTCAGCAAATGGAACTTACCTAATTTAAAAAAGACGGACCTCAACACCAAAGCCGGGCGGAAGCTGGCTTATACCTGCCTCAAAATCTTCCTGCTCCTGCTTCTCGTGGGCGCGGTCTTAGGAACGGCGGCAGGCTTCGGTGCCTTAAAAGGCCTCATCGCCACGGCGCCTGATATTTCCAACCTTTCCGTGACCCCCTCGGAGTCCGCCACCTACATCTATAACAGCGATGGTTCCGTCATGCAGAAGCTCTCCCTCGGCTCCTCCAACCGGACCATTGTCACGATCGACCAGATCCCGGAGGATCTCCAGCATGCCGTCGTAGCCATCGAAGACGAGCGTTTCTACCAGCACAAGGGCATTGACATCCGCGGCATTCTCCGCGCCGGCATTCACGGTCTTGCTTCCGGCCGCTTCGACGAGGGAGCCAGCACCATCACCCAGCAGCTTCTGAAAAACAGCGTCTTCACGGGCTGGATGAACGAATCCTCCCTGATCGACCGCTTCCGCCGGAAATTTCAGGAACAATACCTGGCCCTCCAGCTGGAGAAAAAGGTCAGCAAGGAGCAGATTCTGGAGGATTACCTCAACACCATCAACCTCGGCGCCGGCACCTACGGCGTTCAGGCCGCCTCCCGCCGTTACTTCGGAAAAAGCGTTTCCGAGCTGAATCTCTCCGAGTGCGCGGTGCTGGCCGGTATCACCCAGAACCCCACCCGCTATAACCCCATCACCCATCCGGAGGAAAATGCAGTGCGGCGTCAGACCGTTCTGGACTACATGCTGGAACAGGGCTACATCACCCAGGAAGCCTACGATGAGGCGGTGGCGGACGACGTTTACTCCCGAATTCAGGAGACGGATTCCCAGACTGAGGAGACTTCGATCTACACTTACTATGTGGACGCCATGATCGACCAGATCATCCAGGATCTCATGGAACAGAAGGGCTACACAGAACAGCAGGCCAATAAGATCCTGTTCACCAAGGGCCTGAAAATCTATTCCGTTCAGGATATGGCAATCCAGCAGATCTGTGACGAGGAATTTTCCAACCTTGCCAATTTCCCCTCTGGAACCCAGGTGGGCGTGGACTATGCCCTCAGCGTCCAGACCACGGAAGGCGAAACAATCCATTATGGAAACGACGATTTCCGCTCCTGGTATCGCCAGAACTTTGATTCTTCCTTTAATCTGATGTTCAACGATGAAGATTCCGCCCGCTCTGCCCTCGCTTCCTTTAAAGAGAGCAAGACAGCCAACGGCGAAACGATCCTGGGCGAACGGATTTCTCTGGCTCCACAGCCCCAGGCCTCACTCGTCATCATGGATAAGGCCACCGGCTATGTGAAAGCCATCGTGGGCGGCCGCGGAACCAAAGAAGCGAGCCTTACCCTGAACCGGGCCACCGCCACCACCCGCCAGCCGGGTTCCACCTTCAAAATCATTACCACCTACGCTCCGGCTCTGGATTATGACAATATGACTCTTTCCAGCGTTTACTACAACGCGCCCTACACCTACCGGAACGGAGTCCCCGTCAACAACTGGGACAGCAACAACACCTACACCGGCTACACCACGATCCGCGAGGCCATCACGAACTCCATCAACATCGTGGCCGTCAAATGCCTGACGGAAATCACCCCGGCTATCGGTTTCCAGTATGCGGAGCGCTTCGGAATCTCCACCCTGGAAAACAGCGAGGCCCTGGATGTAAACCAGCCTCTGGCCCTGGGCGGCATCACAAACGGAGTCACAAACCTGGAGCTCACGGGCGCTTTTGCCGCCATCGCGAACCAGGGAGAATACATCAAGCCGAAGTTCTACTCCCACATTGAAAACGCCGACGGCGAAGTCCTCATCGACAACCGCACACCTGTCACCACGAAGGTCTTAAAGGAGGGAAATGCCTGGCTTCTGACCAGCGCCATGAAGGACGTCGTGACCAAAGGAACCGGAACGCTGATCTCTCTCGGCGATATGCCCGTGGCAGGAAAAACGGGAACCACTTCCGATTATAAAGATATCTGGTTCTCCGGCTACACGCCCTATTACACCTGCACAATCTGGGGCGGCTACGACAACAACGACGACCTTCCCACCGTGGACGGCGACACCTATCACACCTACCACAAGATCCTCTGGAACGCCATCATGAACCGGATTCATCAGAATCTCCCGGTGAAAGATTTCGAGCAGCCCGAGGACATCGTCACTGCAACGGTCTGCAAGAAGTCCGGCAAACTGGCCATCGAGGGCATCTGCGACCAGGATCCGAGAGGCAGCCAGGTTTACGAGGAGTATTTCATCCGGGGCACTGAACCCAAGAGTTCCTGCGACAAGCATGTGGCCCTCACGGTCTGCCAGGAAACCGGCCTTCTGGCCAGCTCCACCTGCACCCCCGTCACCCGGGTCTTCATCAAACAGCCCGAGGACAACTATGATACCACCGACGACACCAACTACGCGCCGCCCTCTCAGACCTGTCCCGGCCATAAACCGGCCACGATCCTGGACGGTCTGAAAGACAGCCAGACTCCTGATAGCACGACGGTCATTGATCCTGACAGCACTCAGACCCAGGATACGGAACGACGGGCCGAGGAAGACGGCGACACGCCTGTCACGATTCCCGGAGACGGGGATGTAAGCCTTGGACTCCCCTGAATGAAAAAAGACAGTTCCACCAGATATTTTTCATCTGCATGGAACTGTCTTTTTTACATCCGCAACTTTTTCCGAAACTCCCGTATCGTATCTTTCAAATCAAAAATAAACAACGCTGCCAGCACCAGGAAACTGATTCCGCCACAGATCACCGACGGATAAGTAAATTTCACCAGGCCGGTCCAGACCAGAAGAATCGGCACGCAGCCCGCCATTGCTGCCTGGATAAAATAAAACAGATATTCTTCCCTCTCCAGCCTCTGGACCTTCGCAATAAGCGGCACCGAGCAGAGCACCGTCAGTGCGCCAATCGGAAACACAAAGTCCCCCGACCAGCCCCGCCAGCCCGTGAAAATATCCCAGAGCACGGCGATGGCTGTCACCAGAAGCAGCTGCCACATCTCGTTTTTCAGAAGATTCCGCCGCTTCCTGTAAGCCACAGTCACAATCAGCCAAGTGCAGAGACAGCCTGCTCCCGCGAACCAGAACCAGTTTAAAGTCTCCGCCGTCAGATAATTGATCATGCCGCAGAGCACGGCCGCCGCGATACAGAGGAATGTGAAAAGCTGGAACACTTTTTTATCTTCCTTTTTGTACTGCTCCTTGCAACCCGGAAAATCGTTCTTTTTCTCCCTGCAGGGGATCTCCTCTTTTTTCAGGATCTGCAGGAAATTCCGCTGGATGCTGTCGTCCGGGAGCTTCGAGGTGAAGCCCAGGACCATTTTTCCCTCGTAGGAACAGGAACAGAGCTGAAGGGAATCCGTGCTTGCGAAGATGCCAAACCGCTCGATATAATTCTGGTACTCCTCCGGGAATTTCAAAATACCGATATTGGAATAGACCGCCGTGATACAGCGGCTGCCCAGATTTGCCCCTGCCATCAGGAAATACCGCTTGATCTCAAGGGGCACCATCCGCACAAGAAAATGCTTCTCAATCCGCACATAACCGTTCATGTGCATGGCGATCTTTTCCGGCGTAAGCTCCCGCTTAAACTGCTCCTTCACATCCGTCAGCACATCCTCAAAGGTTGTATCTTCCTGAAAGGCAAAGCTGATCTCGATCCAGCCGAAAAAGTTTGTCATGGACTGGGACGGAAAATAGTTTCTCAAATTTACCGGAATCATCAGGCCAATGGGCCGTTTCTGCTTATTTTTCGGGATCTCTTCGTGAATCGCGCAGAGCAGAACCGCCGTGAGATAGACCGTGATGGAGACACCTCTTGCCCTGGCTTTGGCGTGGAGCTCTTTTACTGGAAGCTCGGCCTCGAGGATGTGCATTTCCTCATGGACCACCTTTTCCCCTTTGAGCTTCACTGCCGCAGGCTTCTTCTCTTTATTTCTCGGAAGATCCGCGGAATAATACTGGGAAAAGCTGTCCTCCTCCTGATCCCCTGGCGTGATCTCCTCCACCGGCTCGATGCGGGGCAGCTTCGCCTCCGGATGGGCCAGAATCAGATAATTCTGCACGAGCTCCTCCAGAAAATACATGGCTCCGGTGCCGTCCGTCAGCGCATGATAGACCTCGAAATTGATCCGGTTCTCATGATAGCTGACCTCGAAAAGCAAGGATTTTTTGTCCGGAATATAGAGCCTGCTGCAGGGCGGCTTTTTCTCCTTTTTCACAACGGGGCGGATATCCCGGTGCTCCAGGTAGAACCAGAAAAGACCTTTCCGTAAAACCGCCTGAAAAAGCGGATATTTTTCCATTGTCTCTTCCAGCGCCTTCTGGAGGATTTCCTCATCCACCGCTTCCCTGAGCTCACAGTAAAAACGAAACACTCTCGTGTCGTCTTTTCCCGTGACCAGAGGAAAAGCCAGGGCCGCATTGTCCAGTTTTCTCCATTTTGAATAACCTGTTTCCACGCTTCTCACGCTTCTTTCTGCAAAAACGCATTCATATAAGTAAAGCTTTCCCGCACATGAAGGAACTGAATCCCCAGCGCGAAAAATCCATGGAGGGCATCCTTAATCCGGTGAATCTCCACCTGATTTCCTGCCTCTTTTAATTTCCGGCCAAAGTCCTCCCCCTCGTCCCGGAGTGGGTCAAACTCCGCCGTCAGGATCAGCGTGTCCGGAAGATTGGAAAGATCTTTTTCCAAAAGGGGCGCAAAGTAGGGATTTTCCCGGTCTTTCGGGCTGCTCTCATAGAGCTTCAAGTAGTCCTCCATCTTGACCGCCGTCAGAAGATAGTCCGTCCCGTTTTCCTTCACCGAAAGGTAAGGGGAGGCTTCCGTATAGCAGTTATTCAGGGCGGGATAAATCAGGATCTGCCGTTTCACGGTAAAATCGCCCCGGTTCCGGGCCATGATGGAGACAGCCGCCGCCAGATTTCCTCCAGCGCTGTCCCCCATGACCGTGATCTTTTTCGGAGAAGTTTTCAGAGAAAGCTTTCCTCCATAAAGGGCTTCCGCCGCCGCATAGCAGTCCAGAAGGGCCGTCGGAAACCGGTACTCCGGAGCCAGGCGGTATTCCACCGAGACCACGATCTGGCCGGTGGACTGGGCCATCCGGGCGCAGACCCGGTTGTAGGTATCAACGCTCTCCGTCACCCAGCCGCCCCCATGGAAAAAGAGAAGCACCGGATATTCCTGCTGCTCCTCCATTCCTTTTTTCATGGCTTCCTCACTCGGAAAATACAGGCGGATCGGGACCTCATAGTCCCCATTGTATACTTTTTCATCCAGTTTCTTTAAGAAAATCCGGATGGCGTCCAGTTTCTTGATATCCACCAGCCTTCTGGAGGATTCCACTTCGATATTGCCGTACGAAAGCGCGTGTAAAATTGCGTGCATGCTCCTTGAAATCATGTTTTTTCTGCCTCTCCTCTTTATCTGCCCTGTACTATAACACAGATCAACCGGCATTACAAGCCGGACTCCTCTCCCGCCAGTTTTCGCTCCCAACAAAAATATCCTGGCAGAACCATCTCTGATCTGCCAGGATACCATTATACTTACAATGCTTATTCCATGGTTCCGTCGTTGGTTGCTTCCGGAATCATTCCTTCATCGTAGCTCTCGTCATAGCTTTCCTGATCGTAATAATCTTCGCTGTAAGCTTCAGTCTCGCCCGGCTCTTCCTCCGTGTAGGTTCCGTCTTCCTCACCGGCATCTACACCGTAAATTTTCTTGAAAAAGGCCTCAGCCTCATCGCTGATGGTCTGGCGGAGAGTTCCGTCGATGCTGGTGAGCTTCTGATCTGCGTCGGTAACGATCAGATCTTTGATTTCCTGAGAGAGCATCTTTACTTCCGGTGCGCCGTACTCAGCGGTATCCAGCTCATCCATGGCCTTATCCTCTTCATCCAGGCCTTTGACCAGCATTTTCAGAAGGAACTTGTCAAACTTATCTTTCAGCTCTTTGGAGGTTTCCTCGTCTGCTTCCAGAGCCGTCACATCCATCTGGCTGATCTCTGCATACTCTTCTTTGTACTGGCCATTCTCTGCTTCCACTCTGGATTCCTCAGTAGTCAGATCCAGCACTCTGTCCAGATACCAGTTGATCTCAGTGTAGATTACTTTCTTATCCTCGGTCAGATCGTCGATCGTGTACTCCGGCTCGGTGGACATCTCCGTTTCTGCAGGAGCTTCGGTCTCTGCGGGAGCTTCGGTCTCTGCGGGAGCCTCGGTATCAAACTCCGGTATCTCGGAATCGGTGTCGCTGTAGCCGTCTGTCTCGACAAGCATCTCTGTCTCTGCCGGCATCTGTGCGTCGATTCCGTCGCTGCTGCCATCGGTGTAGGTCTCAGCGGGCATCTCAGTCTCAAGAACCTGCTCGGGAGCTTCGGTCTCTGTGGCCGGAGCATCGGTCTCTGTCTCCTGGGTAGAACCGGTGATGACATCATCACCAAAAGCATCGTCGTTGGTATTGTCGAGAATACTTACCTCTGTTTCTGTTTCTGCTGCTGCCTCAGACTCGGCATCCTGAGCAGCCTGCTGTGCGGCACTTTCCTCATCGTTGGATTCCTGGCCGTTCAGCTCATCTACCTGACTGGTCACTCCCACGTTCTCATCCACGCGCTCCAGAGTGTCCTTCATATCGTCGTAGTTGTAATCCTCCTGGGAAATCTTATCCAGAAGCTCTGTCACCATATCCAGCTGGTCCTGAGTCAGCTGTGCGTTGTTGTCGCTGGCTGCCTCGTTGACAATATTCTGAATTACCGTGATATCGGTGATATTCTGGGAGATAATCTCTGTCTTCGCCTCGTTGACGATAGCGGTGGCTTCCTTCTGGCCTACATTGTCAGCCAGCTGGCCGGTGATAACCAGCTCCTCTGTGGCAAGCTCTTTTTTCTGCGGGTTCAGGGTCTCTCCGCTAGCCTGCTCGTATGCCATAATGATTCCGGTCAGTGCGCCGGTTCCGGATACCCTGATCGGTGCAGCTGCGATAACGTCACAGTTTACAACGCCGGAAGTGGAAAGGGTGGTTGCGATCATGTTGCAGGTCACCCAGTCCAGGTTTGCTGTCTTTACCTGGATTCCGCCGGAAGATGTCGGAGAAACCAGTGCACAGCTGTATGTGTGGGTTCCGATCTGCTCCAGAGGAACATAAGATCCCAGATGATCTCTCTCGTCCTGGTTAGTGATCGTCAGGATATCCACCTGATCGGAGGTCACACCAAAATAGTTCATTACGATCTGTTTCTGCTGGTCAGTAAGATCAGCTCCAAGGGTTACTACCTTTCTGCTGTCTGCGCTCGCGCCCATGGAAATTCCCAGTGCCAGGCAAAGACCCAGAGCGGCTGCGCCGGTAAATTTTTTCTTCATCATAAAACCTCCTCGCTTGTTCTTTCCTAAACTTCGTTCCCTTATTTGGGAGACTACTCTTATTCTAGCAGATTTTCAGAAAAATGCCTATCTTTTTTATGAAAAAACCTGTCTTTTCTCTTAAGACCTGCTGTTTTTCCCCGTGTCCGCCTCTCTCGAACATTGACGTTTCCTTTTTTATTGATTACAATGGATATAATTACAGCCTTTTACGGCAGATGGGAGTCTTTTTCTGATGGCATCACAAACAAAAAACACCACTTCGATGACCGAGGGAACGATCTGGAAAAGCATCGTCGCTTTCGCCATTCCCCTCTTTCTCGGAAACCTTTTTCAGCAGCTTTATAACATGGCCGATTCCCTCATTGTGGGAAATTTTCTCGGGAGCAATGCCCTGGCCGCAGTCAGCTCTTCCGGCAACCTGATTTTTCTTCTGGTCGGTTTTTTCAACGGTATTGCCGTGGGTGCCGGAGTCGTGATCGCCCGGTATTTTGGCGCCCGTGAAAAGGAGTCGCTCCAGCGCTCGATCCATACCACCATCGCTTTCGGCCTGATCTGCGGCGTCGTTCTCTCTCTCGTCGGCGTGATCTTCGCTCCGAAAATTCTGATTCTCATGGGCACTCCGGATGAAGTGCTTCCAAATTCAACGGTTTATTTTCAGGTCTATTTTGCAGGCTCGATCTTTTTCGTCATGTACAATATTTTCGTCGGAATCCTTCAGGCCGTCGGCGATTCCAGACATCCGCTCTACTACCTGATCATCTCCTCCATCACAAATGTGATTCTGGACCTGATCCTGGTCGCCGGTTTCCGCTTCGGCGTCGGCGCAGCGGCTCTCGCCACCACAATTTCCCAGGCATTGAGCGCCGCTCTCTGTCTCCGGCAGCTCTTAAGAAGCCCCGAGGAATATCGGGTTTCCCTGAAAAAAATCCGGCTGGACTTCTTCATGCTCCGGCAGATCATCTCCAACGGTCTTCCCGCCGGCCTTCAGAACTCCATCATTGCCCTGGCCAACGTGGTGGTTCAGTCCAACATCAACTCCTTTGGAAAAATGGCCATGGCCGGCTGCGGTTCCTACTCAAAAGTGGAGGGCTTCGCTTTTCTCCCCGTGACCTGCTTTGCCCTGTCCATGACCACCTTCACCAGCCAAAATATCGGTGCGAAGAAATATGACCGCGTGAAAAAAGGCGCCCGGTTCGGCGTCCTCTGTTCCATCACTCTGGCGGAGCTGGTGGGTGTCGTCATGTTCATCTTCGTTCCCTATATGATTTCCGCCTTCAACCGTACGCCGGAAGTCATCCAGTATGGAACCACCCAGGCCCGGACCGCCGCCCTCTTCTATTTCCTGCTGGCCTTCTCCCACTGTGCCGCCGGAATCCTCCGTGGTGCCGGGAAATCCATCGTCCCCATGATCGTCATGATGGTCTGCTGGTGCGTGATCCGCGTCACCTACATCACCGTCACCGTCCACTTCATTCACTCCATCCGGGTCGTCTTCTGGGCCTATCCCCTGACCTGGACCCTGAGCTCAATCGTGTTTCTGTTTTATCTCTTTAAGACAAACTGGCTGGGTGCGGAGGAATAATCATTTATTACACAAAAAAGTGTCTTCGACACTTCAACTCCCCTGCCCCTCAATCTTGAGGGGATAGGGGTTTCTTTTTTCTGTTTTTTCCTGCATAATAGCCTTATGAATATTTTACAAAGAATCTTTACTGACTACTATGAAGAAATCAAATGTACACTCCATCTCAGATCTTCTGAAACGGAAAACATTGATAAGATGATCAACTGTGGTGATCCATCTTTTGGCGGTGCCATGTATGGATGTCCGCACTGCGGCAAGCTTAAATTTGTTCCATTCCGTTGTCACAGTCGTTTCTGCCCTACCTGCGGAAACAAATATTCTATGGAACGTACTACTTCCATGTCCTTTAAGTTGATTAATGTCAAACACCGCCATTGTGTCTTTACGATTGATGAAAATCTTCGTGACTTTTTCCTGGAAAACCGTACTCTGCTCAACTACCTTTTCCACGCTGTTACCAGTGTCATTTCACATATGTTCTTCAAAATGAACAAGTCAAAAACTATACACCTGGTTTTATTATGGTTCTCCATACTTTTGGCAGGGATTTAAAATGGAATCCACATATTCATTGTCTCATATCCGAAGGTGGACACAGCGATGATGGGTTCTGGCGTCCAGTCCATCACTTCAATTACACTTATCTGCGTAATGCTTTCCGCACTGCACTGCTTGATGAAATGGAACGCAAGCTTGGATCATCTTTCAAAAAAGTAAAATCCCAGTGCTATACAAACCATAAAGATGGATTTTATGTTTATGCAAAACCAAACAAATGCAACCCGGAAACAGTCGCAAAATACATCGGACGTTATCTTGGGCGCCCAGTCATTGCCACATCCAGAATTGACAACTATGATGAGTATGCCGGCACCGTTACATTTCATTACAACCGTCATGAAGATGATAAATACATCCAGGAAACCATTCCCGCAATGGATTTCATCAAACGTCTGATCCGGCATATCCCGGAAAAGCACTTTAAAATGATCCGCTATGGCGGGCTTTATGCCCGGCACCGCAAAATAGATAAAAATCTTTACCTGGCAGTTTCAAAAGAAAAACGCCATGTATTTCGCAGTTTCAACAGATGGCGGACTGCTATCCTTTCTTCTTTTGAATATGATCCACTGAACTGTCCGGATTGTAAACATGAAATGCTCTTTCTGGAACTTTACTATAACCACAAACGCGTCTCCCTCGAAGAAATGTACGAGAAAGCAATGTCCCGATCTCGTAGAAAGCAGTCTTCTGCATAAATTTCATGGATTCTGTGATATAATCCTCTCAAAGGAGGAAAACACCATGAAACCAGATATCGAGAAACTGCGCAAAAAATACATGGATAACCCACCAGAAGGAATGTCTTCCAGGGACATTCGCCGCATGAGCGAGGAAGAACTTCAATTCAAGAGAGCACCGAAGGCGGTCTTTCCTATAAAGCAAAAAAGCCAAACCACCTGCTAAACCGGTGGTTTGGCTTTGACCTTATTCCTGTTGCCTTATGATTTCCGCTAATGTCGAGAGCAGCTGTTCGACCTGGATCGGCTTTGCTATGTGGGCATTCATTCCGGCTGCAGCAGCCTCTCTCTTATCTTCTTCAAATGCATTTGCCGTCATGGCAACGATCGGTATGCCGGCCTTCTCCGGATCTGGCAGGTCTCTGATCACCCGTGTTGCCTTATAACCGTCCATCTGGGGCATCTGGATATCCATGAGGATCATATCATATGTTCCCGCCGGCATTTCCGTTATCCGTTTTACACACTGAAGGCCATCCTCCACACGTTCTGTTTCAATGCCGGCACGCCCAAGGATTGCTTCCGCGATCTCCGCATTCAGATCATTGTCTTCTGCCAGAAGGATCTTCCTGCCTTCAAGGATTTCTCTGCCTGTTCCAGACTCTTCCATGTGCTTTTTTACATAATAGCTTTCATCCGCTATCCTGTGTTTCAGTGTGACAGTAAAGGTGCTGCCCTTCCCGGGCTCACTCTCTACCTCTATGGTTCCGCCAAGCAGATCCACATATTTCCTGACGATCGACATGCCCAGTCCGGTTCCTGCGATCTTGCTCTCTACCTCTATGGTTCCGCCAAGCAGATCCACATATTTCCTGACGATCGACA
>OLNW01000863.1_pt1 | contig 33330 bp, 33 predicted proteins | sample 1672121 | NCBI WGS metagenome assembly OLNW01 (sample SAMEA3136648, study PRJEB25190) | human gut metagenome
AACGATTTTTCTTACTGGATCGGAACAGTGTTCAGTTTGATTTTACAATCGGCGACTAAATTACTTGAAAAAACGTGACAAAAAAAGTCCCTGAACGAAAATGCTTTCGCTCAGGGACGTATTAGCGTGTTACCACCCATCTTCACGGCCAAAAGAGGCCGCCTTTAAGTACGCTCCGCCTAGGCGTAGTTATACTCGGGCGCGGTATCGGGCGCCTCCCGCGGGAAGCTTGCTGGAGCTCGCCTCCCGTATGACTCAAAGACCATGTTCGCCGGGGCCTCTTCAGCGCTTTTCAGCCACCGCGCCTCTCTGAAAGAAGATTTGACCAGCTACTTATCTTTTCTTTGTCAACGTGTTTTCATTTTTTAATCATAATATAATAACGATAGCCACTTGTCAACCTTTCGCGAAAAAAATTATCCAAGCCGGCTAATTGTCCTGCTTTTGCTTGCCGGAATTAAATTTCCGATCCCGCAGATAGTCGGCAATCGTCGCGCCAATGAAGATCAAGTCAAAGGGGCCTAGAAGGGCCAGGCCGGCGGTTTGAGCGGAAACGTCCAGTCCGCCATATTCCTTAGGAATTTTTGCCCGCAAAAGGCCCAGGTCAACGATCTTTTGGAAAAGGCTGTTTGGCAGCTTGGCCTGGCGGTCGATCTGCAGGTCAAAAGGCGCTACGTCCTTGTCTGCCAATTGCTGAACGGCTTGTAAAAGTTCGGTTTCGTTAGTCATGCCAGTATCCTCATCATTCTTTTATTATATAGAGAAGCAACGCTTTTTATTTTGCACAGCCGAAATAAAGAAAGTGCTTTTATAATTAATATACTATTATGAACTAGTGGTAATGTGCAATAGGGGGAATAAAAAAGGCTCACTTGTGTGAACCATTATAGTTTAATCAAGTTGAATTTCGCGGTCAAAAAGCTGGCGGCTATCCGCGGTCAGATTATGGGCGACAAACATGATCGTTTTATCCGTCTTGAGCAAGCGGACAATAATCTCCCGCGTGGCGGCCTGGTCAATGGCACTGGTTCCTTCATCGATCAAAAGCAGCTGGCTGTGGTAAAGATAGCTGCGGGCCAGAACGATTTTTTGCCGCTGACCGCCAGAGATATTGCTGTCTTCTACGGCAACCCTTGTATCAAGCCCAGCCGGCCACAGGCGCAGGTCCTCACTTAAGTTCACCTGGTCTGCTGTTTGGCGGAGCAAGTCTTGATCGTTTAAAGCCGGATTGAACATGGTCATGTTTTCAGCAACGCTGCCGGGGAAAAGCTGGGGATCTTGGGGGAGATAGCCGATTTGACTCAAGTTGGGCTGAATGACCTGTCCCTTCTGGTCCAGATAGTGAATTTCTCCACTGGCTGCCTTGACTTCACCCAAGAGCAGCTTGAAAAAAGTACTTTTCCCCCGGCCGCTGGCGCCGGTCAGCAGAACTTTTTCTCCGGGCTGCAGCTTGATGGCCGGGTAAGCCAGGCTGAGGCCGTTAAATTAAACGGTTAAAGGACTGCTGGCAAAAGCCGCTGGCGCTTGGCCAGCCTCTTTTTGCTCCGGGACGGCTTCTCTTTGCTTAAGCAGGTCTTGCCGCAGCTGGCGGCTGCCGGAAATTTCGCCTAAGTAGTCAGCCGCGTTTTGCAGATTGCCAAAAAAGTCACTGTTAAAAGAAGCGATGCTGCTGAGCAGGCCAAGGACAGGCAGCGGTGCAAGTCGCCAAGGCCGAGCAGCCAGTCGTCAAGAACCTTGAGATAGGCCTGGTTCTGCGTGGCCAGTCTTTGATTGGCGTGGTTGAGCTGGCGGTCCAGCAGGCGGGGAAGGGAGATCTGCACCAAGGCAAAGATGAGGCAGGCGATGAAGAGGCTCCAGTGAAAACTGAGCAGGGCACCGCCAGAAGCCAGGACAGTCATGCCGGCCTTAAAGCTGCTGTAAATATTGCGCAGGTAGCTGACAGTCAGCAAGTCCCCTTCCTTAAGCAGCTGGTTTTGCGCCTGGGCTGGATCGTGTGCTTGGCCATCATTGAATATATGCAGGGCAAGCTCTTGCCGGATCTGCTGCAGGTAGCTTTGGATCAGCTGTTCCAGGGACAGGTTGCCATAGTAGGTGAGCAGGGCACTGAAGACCAGGCAGGCCAGCTGCAAGGCCAGCATTTGGGCAAAAAGCACGGACTGCCGGTTTCTTAAAGCATTGAATTCCAAAGTTAAGGCGTAAGAAGACCCGACCAGCAGCAAGGAACTTAAAGCCGCGGCCAGGAAGAGCAGGCTGCTTTTGACTGGCTTGCGGAGGTAAAATTCTTTAAAAGTCATACATGCTCCTTCTTAGCTAAGCTGATTTCCCGGTCAAAGCGGGCTTTTTGTTCAGGGCTTAAATTGTGGGCAACGAAAATGACGGTTGCTGGCAATTGGCAAAGGGTCCGCAAAATCTGGTCCTGGCCGGCCCGGTCAACCGCGCTCAGTGACTCATCCAGCAAGAGCAGGGGGAAGCCATGGCTTAAAGTCCGGGCAAGAGCCAGTTTTTGCTTTTGACCGCCGGACAGAGTCAAATCGTCTGGGGTAATCTGGCGCTGGGGATCAAGCTGGAGGCCGACTGTTTTCAGGTAATCTTTTGGATCAGCACTTAGGCCAGGGGTATGCATGGTCACGTTTTCCGCCAAAGTCGCGGGGAACAGGACCAGGTCCTGGGCCTGGTAGCCGATTGAGTAAGGGTCCGGCTGGAAAGCCTGGCCAGCAGCGTCTTTAAAGATGATCTGGCCTTTTTCAGATTGTAAATTGCCTAAAAGCAGTTTTAAAAGGGTGCTTTTACCGCTGCCGCTGTCGCCAGTGATAAGGATTTTTTCACCAGCATGGATGGTCAAATCGGGGTAGGACAAAAGCTGCTTGCCGTGGGTCAGGGAGACTTGTTTGATCTCGATTTGGGCCATCCGGTTGACCGGCTGCAGATTGTCATTTTTCTTGCTTTCCTGCAGGCGGCTAAGCTGCTGGCGCAGGCTTTTGGTCGAATTTAGATAAGAATAGCTGCCGGCGATGTTTTCCAGGACGGAAAAAATACTGCTGGCGAAATAACCAGACGTGATAACGCCACCTAAGGACATTTGTCCTTTAAAGAAGAGGAAGCCGGCGATGAGGGGGATGCTGACTGTGCCTAAGGCGTTGCTAAGGCTTTGCAGGCACTGGATCTGGCTGTTGATCTTGCGGCGGCTGACTTGCCGGTCGGCTAGCTCTTGGCCGGACTTAAGCAGGGGTTTTTGATAAGGGCCTTTGGCAAAGTAGCGGCGAAGTTCTGCCAGGCCGGCAGTCCATTGGGCGATAGTCGCTAAAAAGTGCTGACTAGCGGCAGATAATTGATCGGTGGCCTGGTTGCTGTATTTTTCCAGTAAGCGGGCAATCGCGAAGGAAGTCACGGTAGTTAAGAGGCTGGCCAGGAGCAGGAGCCAGTGAAAAGACAAGAGGCTGGCGGCAACCATAAGCGCGTTGATAACGTCACAGATCAAGTAAAAGAGCACAGTCGCGTAATCGTAAGTCAAAGTGTCAAGGTCTTGGCTAAAATGGTTGGTCATCTCGGAGAGGCCGGCAGGCTGTTGGTAATAGTGGTCAGCCATTCTGTCTCTGACGCCGTGCAGATACTGCTGGGTCTGCTTGCTGAAGAGGTAGTTGGCCCTGTTGAAAGCAAAGTTTAGGACTAAGGCCAGGGCAAACTGGATCAGAAGCAGGCTGCAAAAAATGTTAAAACGGCCGGCGGAAACTTGGTTAACCATTGGCGAGAACAGGTAAGTTGAAGCAACGTCGATGACCTGGGTCATGACCAGCAGGGCAAAGATGATGGCGAAACGGCCCCGGTTGCTGTTGATTAGTTTACGTAAAGTCATGGGCAAAAATCGTGTAGTCTTTTTCTCCTAAAGGATCTTGGGCTTGTAAATAGTATCTTTGTTGTGTAACTTTTATAATCTTAATTTAATATAAAAACTTAAACAACTGGTATAAGCAGAAAACATTAACTATTTTTACTGCTATTGCTTTTTACTTTTTGCTTCTTGCTCATACTTTACTAATTTCTTATAAGCTTTTTTGCTCCCGCGGTTCAAGTCCTTGTTAAATTTATATTCTTGCCAGTCGCTTATGAAGAGCAGGTCCAGGTTATAGCCCTCTGGATAAAGGTCGGCAGCTTTTCGCCATAATTTCAGCCGTTTAACGGGAACGACAGAAAATTGTTTGTTGACGAAAATTTTTGCCAAGGTTTGGTTTGCTTCTAAGGCGTAGAAAATACCCTCTTTTTCCAGATTGCCCGCGTAGACCACGTCTCCTTTGCAAAAATGTGTTTTGACTATTTTGCTAGTAGCTTTTTCTTTCAAAACGACTGTACTGCTGCTGAGTGGCAATTGACCGGCTAAAACTTTTTGCGCCTGGTCGATAATTTCTTTTGGCATCCCTACTTTTTGAGCAATCCAAAAAGCCCGGCTCTGCCCTACTTGGTCTAAGAGCAGACGGTAGGTTGGGGTGAGGGTGTCGGCATTGAAGTCCATTGACGCGGTCCGGTAATTAGGATGCTTAACAGCATAATCTTTAATTCTGCTGTAGTGGGTCGTGGCTAAAACCAAGCAGCCCTTAAGTTGCAGGGCTTGCAAGACGGAAATAGCAATAGCAGCTCCTTCATCGGGGTCAGTGCCACTACCCAGTTCATCGAGCAAAACTAGACTGCGGCTTTGAGCGTGAGTGACAATTTTGGCAATATTGGTCATTTCTGCTGAGAAGGTCGACAGGGAGTTATCTAGGTCCTGTTGGTCACCAATTTGGCTGAAAATCTGCTGGCTGACAGGGATGTCACAGATTTCCCGGCTGGGCAGAAAAAGCCCAATCTCTGTCATCATGATAGCCAGGCCGCAGGTTTTTAAAGTGGCGGTTTTGCCACCGGCATTTGGTCCAGTAATGATCAAGCCGCGAACTGGTGGCTTGATTTCCAGGTCAAGTGGAACGGGATTTCTAAGCAGGGGATGCCGCATCCCCCTTAAAAGCAGCTGATTTGTCTGATTTAATCTGGCCCGCTTGCCATTCAGCTCCTGGCTATATCGCGCCCGGGCCATAATTTGATCAATTGCCGCGACGACATCAATGTTACGTAATAGGCCGGGGCTTTCTTCATAGACGGCAGCGGTCAGCTGTCCGAGGATCATCGCTTCAATAGCTTCAATTTGTCCCTTGACAGCAATCTTTTCGCTGCTCAGCTGGTCCAGTTTGCGTGGAAGAATGAAGGCAGTCTGTCCATTGGCTGAATAAGCGATGATTCGTCCAGCGATTGCCTTTTTAAAGCTGCTTTTGACGGGCAGAGTCAAGTGACCATCTTTTTCTACCAGCCGCTGTTCTTGCAAACTTTGGCTGACTTTCTTGCTTTGCAGCAGCTTACCAGCCGTATCTTTTATTTCCTGGCTTAGTTCCTGTTCTTGCCGCCGCAGCCGCCTTAAGTCGCGGTCAGCACTGTCGGCAACTTGACCATGTTCTATTGACTGATAGATCTGTTCAACCAGTTTTGGAAAAAGCTGGAGTTCTTCACCATAGGAATTAAGGATTGGAACCAGATCTTTTTCTCTGTACAAAAAGCGTTGCAGCAATTCACAGACCCGGAGATAATCAGCAACTTTTTCCAAATCATCTGCTGATAGAAGGAGCCCCTTCTGAGCGCGATTGATCAATGGCAAAAGGGAATCTGAAGAAACAAACGGCAGCTGCAAGCTCCGCTCTAAGAGCCGCGTACCTTCTTCTGTTTCATCGAGCAAGTGGGTAACAGCTGCCGGTTTGGTCAATGGCTGGGCCTGCAGAAGCAAGTTTCTGGCTTCGGGGGACTTGGCGTAAGACGCTACTTGGGTAAGGACTTGTGCAAATTGCAATTGGTTGTTTTCAAAAATTTCAGTCATCTAATTTTCTTTTAATCTGATATGCGTAAAAAAACGGTCTCCAAATAAGTTGGAGACCGGTTGATAATATTCTGCTTTAATTAAGCGAAGTTTTCCTGCAGGTCCTTCACGCCGGCTTCTGACAGGGTGGTGTAGATTGAATACTTAACGCCCTTGAAGGTTTCCAGGCTAAGTTCGACGCTCTTTTCACCATTGCTGCCATCGCTGACTGCCACGCCCAAAAGCTTGTAGGCAGTTGAAGTCGGGTCTGGTGAGAAGTACAGGCGCTTCTTGCCGTCAGTTACTGACTTTTCAGTGTAGAAGTAAACCTTGGCCGGGAAGGACTTGACTGCCAGGTTGAGGTCGCTGGAGTCAACCTTGTTCAAGGTCAGCAATTCGTAGTGCTGAGCCAGATGACCGCCAACGCTTTGGAAGATAGCCAGGAACTTTTCGGTTGCTTCAGGGTCAACTTCACCAAAGTCGATGTTGTCGTTTTCTTGTACCAATGACAAGATCAACAAGTGCTTAGTATCCTTGTCGTAGTATACGCTGAAGTTTTCAACGCCACCTGGCCAAGGAGCCTTGCCCTTTTCATATTGGGTAAAGTAGACGCTTGAGTCGTTCTTGACGACCAGCTTGCTTGCGCCATCAACGGTCTCCAGAATGATGATCGGCATTGGCGGAACATAGCTGTCCTTTTGACGCTGTGCCCACAGCTGGGATCGCTTCTTCTTTTCATTGCGGAAGTTGATGTAAGTACCGACGCAGATGATGATGACCAATAATAAAAGTATCCAACCCATAGTTGTCTAAACCTCCAGTATAGGCATTTCTTCCGAGCTGAAAAAATGCTTGATTAATGCTAAGTTAAAATTTATCTGGCTCAAAGCTAAGTGCTAAGCCCGTTTATATCTTTTAATTTTACTACAAAATAGCCGTTTGGCAAACCTTGTATAGGCCGCAAAGTTATTAAAATTAAGCGGAGACGGGGTTTTTAAGAAAAAAGCAGCTGATCATTATTAGAAATAAATTAAGTTAGCGCTTGGCATCTTTTCAATGCTTTCCCTTAAGTAGCCCAGGTACTTTTGCCCAATGGAAGAAAGCTGGTGCAGGCGGTTGGTCAGGTAGCCGATTTCAATGTATTCGTCGCTGATCAAAGGCCGGGCGATGATGTCGTCCCCGTTTAAGTCAGCGTTGATGATCCCTGAAGAGATGGTATAGCCGCTTAAGCCGATTGCTAGGTTAAACATGGTAGCCCGGTCACTGACAATAATGGATTTTGGGGAATGCTGGTCAGCCAGGGTTTCTTCCCAGTAATAGAAGGAATTGTGCTGGCCCTGGTCGTAGCTGAGCTTGGGGTAGGGCAAGAGGTCTGCTAAGGAGATAGATTTTTTGCCGGCTAGGGGATGGTTTCTGTATAAAAAGACGTGGGGGTGGGCCTTAAAGAGGGGCGTAAAGCTGAGTTCCTTTTCCTGGAAGCTGTTTTCCATGACCTGGCGGTTGTAGCGGCTGAGGTAGACAATGCCGATCTCGCTGTGGAGGTTGGCCACGTCTTCGATGACTTCATAGGTCCGCATCTCTTTGAGGCTGGCTTGGTAGTCGCTCTGGCCGATTTCTTTTAACAGCTGGACGAAGGCGTCAACGGCGAAAGCATAGTGCTGGGCCGCCACGGAAAAAATCTTCGGCGCGCTGGACTGGTCGCCATAGCGGCGCTCAAGCAGCTGGACCTGGTCCAGGATCTGCTGGGCGTATTGCATGAACTCCCGGCCATCTTCGGTCAAGCTAACCCCTTTTTTGCCCCGGATCAGGATGGTGATCCCCATTTCTTTTTCCAGCTGCTTGATGGCACTGGACAGGGTGGGCTGGGCGATGAAAAGTTCTTTGGCTGCCTCGGTCATGTTGCCGAGGGCGACGACTTTTTGCAGATAGAGCAGTTGCTGGATGCGCATGGTTGAACCGCCATAGTTTAAATCTATCGATACACGATAAAAATAGCTATTTTCAATCATAATGAGATCTGGCTAAACAAGCATTAAGAGCAAATTAAAAATGCAATTTAAAAACTTCGGAGGTAATTCAGATGCCATTTCCACGTTATGATATTGTCGGCAGTTTCTTGCGTCCAGCAGCATTAAAGGAAGCCCGGGAAAAATTTGCTCGCGGTGAAATCAGCCAGGCCGAGCTTACGGCCGTAGAAGATCAGGAAATCAAGAACCTGGTGCAAAAAGAAGTCGCTGCCGGCTTAAAGGTAGTTTCTGATGGGGAATTCCGCCGCAGCTATTGGTACTTGGATACTTTCTGGGGCTTTGGCGGGGTAGAACATGTACGGGCTGATCATGGCTACTTCTTCCATGATGAAGAAACCCGCCCAGACGCGGCCAAGTTGGTTGGCAAATTGACTTATGAAGCCGGCCACCCGGACGTGGCAGCTTTCGACTTCCTCAAGCCTTTGGCGGATTCTGCTGGCGTTGAAGCCCGGCAGAGTATCCCTGCCCCGGCTCAGCTCTACTGTGAATTGATTTGCCGCAACGATGAATTGATCGCGGCTACTGATGCCGTTTACCCAGACCGGGCAGAACTGGCCAAGGACGTTTCCAAGGTCTACCGGGAGTTGATTTTGGACTTGTACAAGCACGGTTCCCGCGACATCAAGCTGGACGACTGTACTTGGGGCGTTTTGGTCAACGACAGCTTCTGGCATGCTTTTGACGAAGGCCACCTCAAGCGTGAAGAAATCCTGCAGCTTTACAAGGAAATCAATGAAAATGCTTTGGTTGACCTGCCAGAAGACTTGCGGATCACGACCCACATCTGCCGGGGGAACTACGACTCAACTTGGGCTTCAGAAGGCGGCTACGGCCCAGCTGCTCCTTACGTCTGCAAGGAAAAAGGGGTGGAGGCCTTCTACCTGGAATTTGACGACGACCGGTCAGGCGACTTCGCTCCTTTAGCTGAAGTGCCAGCTGACAAGGTAGTTGTTTTGGGCCTGGTAACCAGCAAGAAGCCGGAATTGGAAGACCCGGAAGCTTTGAAGGCCTGGATCAAGGAAGCTGGCCAGTACCACCCATTGGCTACTACCGCTCTCAGCATTCAGTGCGGCTTTGCCTCAACTGAAGAAGGCAACCACTTGACTGACGAAGAACAATGGGTTAAGATCATGCTGGTCATCGACACGGCTAAGGAAGTTTGGCCAGACGCTGAATAATCAATAGGGATGCCTCCTCGCGCGGGGCTTTTTTTGATATTATAAACAAAGTTATTTGTCCAAATATATGAACGTCTTCTAACAGACATCGTAATACGTTTATGAGCTTGGATATAGATATGATGAAAAGCTTGCTGTGTATATGATATATAAATCTTTTAAAAAAGTAATGACATACATGGACTGTGATGATATTATAACATACGAACAAAAATATATACTTATGGAGGACGTAAAAATGAAAAGATGATAAAAATAATGTTGCTTGCTGTTAGTATGTGTTTAATATTCCCTCTTATTGCGGGATCAGTAGAGGCAAGTACTAATAAATCACTATCAGCCAACCGCTTGAATAGTATTAACACAGAATATAAAATTGACTCTACCAAATGGTCTGATGAAAAAATTGATCAGCTTGTAAAAGCATTAAGTGAGCTACATCCAGAGCTATCGAATGAATACTTAAGAGAGTTAGTCGAAAGTCAACTGAATGACGAAGCTATTCCAAACTTGACAAATCGGGATATATCGCCGTCGTTAGCTCTTAGAGCAAATTTAGCTCGCTCAACCAAGTCCTCATGGAAAGGAATCACTGTTGCCCAAATGGGTGCGGTTATTGATACAATAATTGGCACTGTTATAGGTGGTGGACTTAGTTCAATTACTAAGGCAGGACTTAAAGCTGCTGTTAAAAAGATGGGAAGAAAAAAGCTATCTCGATTGGTCAGACAACATTTGCTCAGGAAATTTAGTGCGGCGTATATAATTAGTTCAAAGGTAATAGAAACAGCACTAAACTATACTTCACCAGGCACATGGGTTGCAAAATATTGGGATAAGCATGATGCATACCCGAACAATGGGAGAATTAACTTTTAGTGAAAATGAAAAATAAATCTGTTACGATTCTGTTGAACATGTTGCTAATCGTGGCTGCCTGCTTGCTGATTGACAAATTAGCCCACAGACAGAGCACTTTTTGGGGGATTCTTCCTTTCCTGGCCTTCTACGGGGCCTATGAGTTCCAAATGAGCGAATCCGTGCCAAAGAAGGTCCACACAATTGTTAACGTGGTCTTGGGAGTGGCCGCTTTAGCTATCGTCTGCGTGCTCATATATATCAGCTTTCATAACTAAACAAACAAGATTAGATGCCTCCTCGCGCGGGGCAGCTTTTTGATATTTGGAAAGAATGTCACAAGTCTGATAATTTTCTCAAAAAAGTCAGCCGAAGCGCTTTCGCAAAGCTGAATTTTTCTTTATAATAGGACTGGCAAAAAGAGAACATTGAAGAAATGAGGCAACTACTTTGAAGAAATATGCATTTGGTGTTGACATCGGTGGTACCACTGTAAAGATTGGTTTGTTTGAAACCAACGGTGAATTGTCCCAAAAGTGGGAAATCCCAACTAGAAAAGAAGGCAACGGGTCCAAGATCCTGCCTGATATCGCTGCTTCTCTGAACGACAAGCTGAAGGAACTGGACATTCCTAAGGAAGAAGTAGCCGGGGTCGGCATCGACGTGCCAGGTCCAATCCTGGACGACGAAATCGTTAACCGCTGCGTCAACCTGGGTTGGGGCGTCTTCAACGTGGCTGAAAAGGTCCGCAAGCTGACTGGCCTGGACAAAGTCAAGGTAGCCAACGACGCCAACGCTGCTGCTTTGGGTGAAATGTGGCAAGGTGGTGGTGAAAGCCACCAAAACGTTGTCATGGTTACCCTAGGTACCGGTGTCGGCGGCGGGATCATCTCTGAAGGCAAGATCGTCGCTGGTGCCTTTGGGGCTTCCGGGGAAATCGGCCACATGCTGGTCAACAAGGATGAAACCCAGCTCTGCGGCTGCGGCAAGAAGAGCCACCTGGAACAATACGCTTCCGCTACTGGCATTGCCCGCAAGGCCAAGGAACTTCTGGCTGAAAGCAGCGAAGAATCAAGCCTGCGCGGGGTAGACCAGCTTGACGCCAAGGCAGTCTTTGACGCGGCTAAGGAAGGCGACAAGCTGGCTCTGGAAATCGTCGACTTTGTCGGCGAAACTTTGGGCACTGCCCTGGCTTCCATCTCCTGCGTCTTTGACCCAGAAGTCTACGTTATCGGCGGCGGGGTCTCCAAGGCTGGCCAAATCTTGCTCGACACTGTGCAAAAGCACTTCGTTGACGCGGCCTTCCACGCTTCTGGAGGTACTGAATTCGCCCTGGCTCAACTGGGCAACGATGCCGGTATGTACGGTGCCGTTAAGATGGTTCTGTAATTTTGAATGTAAAAAAGCACCAGGCTTTTAAAGTCTGGTGCTTTTTTTGTTTATCCTAAAGAGTCCAGGGTTGCCTTTATCGTCGCGGCTGAGGCCCGCATCTTGGCCAATTCGCTGTCATTTAACGGCAATTCCAGTACGTGGCTGATCCCTTGTCCGTTGATGATGGCCAGGGTGCCCAGGTAGATCTCATCCTTGATCCCGTATTCCCCGTGCAATGGTGCGGAAAGAGGCAGGGCCAGGTCGTTGTTTTCCAAAATGGCCGTCACGATCTTGGCCAGCATCATGGCCACGCCATAGTAGGTTGCGCCCTTTTTGACGATAATCTCGCTGCCCTTTTCCCGGACGTGGGCTTCAATCTCATCTAAGGCTGCTTCTGTCATGCCCGGATAGTCAAGCAAGGGCTTGCCGTTGACCACGGCACTTGAGAAGTTCTCAAAGCTGCTGTCGCCATGTTCACCCAGAACCCAGGCGTTGACTGATTCAATTGGCACTTGCAGCCGCTTGGCCAGTTCTACCCGCAAACGAGCTGAGTCCAGGGAAGTCCCGGTCCCGATGACCCGCTTCTTTGGGAAGCCGGACAGCTTCTGGGTCAAAGTGGTCAAGATGTCAACCGGGTTGGCGGAAACGACGAAGATGCCGCTGAAGCCGGAAGCTACGACTGGATCAACGATGCTCCGCAAGATGGCTTCATTCTTCTTGATCAGGTCAAGCCGGCTTTCACCTGGCTTGCGGGGCACGCCGGCCGTGATAACTACCACGTCGGCGTCAGCCGCGTCGCTGTATTCACCAGCTCTCAGCTTGGTCTGGCCCGTAAAGTAGGTCATGTCTTCCAGGTCCAGGCAGTCGCCCGCGGCCCGGTCTTTATTCAAGTCGCAGATGACCAGTTCATCCACCCGCGTTGTTTGCAATAAATCGTTGGCAAAGTTGGAACCGACAGCACCGTCGCCAACCAGCAGGACTTTTCTACTCATTATTTAATCCTCCTTCAAGGAAATCAGCTAACCATATTATAACTGAATTAGCTGAAAAATTTCCCGGAAAATAAAAAACGCGGCCCAGAGGACTGCGTTTCTTAGAAATGAGATGTGATGTGATGAAACTTAAGCTTGCTACGACAAAGTAGTTTGCTTGGCGGCGCCTGTTAGTGATAGGAGTAGAGGCGCCGCATGTGATGAGTAAGGGAAAAATAAGTTTGTCTGTAAGAGACAGGAACCGAAAAATGTTGAAATACATATCTGAGTTCAGAGCCGGCCCTTGCCTATAAAAAGCAAGTAACATAATAGAAAAGCAAAAGCATGGCAACTGGGCTGATCATGAACCTGTTAAGAGCTACACCAACCGGTGGCATGCTCGGATCGCCACCTGTCAGTAGTACCGAAAATTATAACGACTGAAGGAGAAAAAATGAGAAAAATAACTAGCCGCATAACTTTCGAAGAATATAGTACTACGGTTTATGCTAATAATCAAAAAAATAGCTAACTTTTTTGATTATTAAAAAAGTTAGCTATTTGTAAGCGGTTGGATGAAAATGAAAACTGCAAAAAATTAAGCTTGTGACTTGGTCAACTTTCAGAAAAAATAGCTAGCCAAAGAAAAACGGCTCCAGCAGAGCTGAAGCCGTGACATGGTAAATATTTAAATCTTGTTTTTTAGTTTGCTTGTTTTCTTGCTTTTGTCTTTCCAGCCTTAAGCTACCCGCTTCTTGGTCTGGATTTCCCTAAGGCCTGGCAGGCTGATCATGACCAGGAAGCTGATGATGTAGAGGGCGGACAAGAAGCCCATAACCACGTACAGGTTGTAGTGGTCCATCAAGGCGCCGATGATGACGGAAGAGAAGCCCCCGATGGCCCGGCCGGTGTTCATGATCAAGTTGTTAGCCGTGGACCGGATTTCAGTCGGGTAGAGCTGGCTGATTACCGCCCCGTAGCCGCCAAACATCCCGTTGGAGAAGAAGCCGGTCAAGGCTCCGGCCAAAAGCATGGTCCAGTAGCTGGTCACGTTGACGATGGCAAAGACCACGACCGCGCTGCCCAAAAGGAAGATGCCGAAGGCCCAGCGGGGACAGATCTTGTCCATGATCGTCCCGAAGACCATTATCCCAATGCTCATCCCGATGATAGTAGCGATCATCCAGTAAGAAGAGCCGGAAACTGACAGGCCCTGCTTCTTCTGCACGATTGACGGCAGCCAGTTCATCAAGCCAAAGTAGCCGGCAATCTGCACGATCGTCATCAGCATCAAGCCCAGGGTTTGCAAAGCCAGGCGGGGCGTCTCAAACAAGCGGCCGAAGGAGATCTTTTCACCCGTTTCTTCCGCCTTCTTGTGAGCGGCCAAAAATTCGTCGCTTTCCTTGACGTGGCGGCGGACAAAGTAGGTCAAGACAACCGGCACTACCCCAAAGAGGAAGAGGGTGTTCCAGCCGTAAGTCGGAATGATCCAGGCGGCCAGAAGAGAGGCCACGATAGAGCCGATTTGGCCACCCACGGCCGCCACCGAGCTGGCCCGGCCGATTTGATTAGCCTGGAAGTTTTCCGCGATCAAGGCAATCCCGACCCCGTATTCACCGCCGGCCCCGATCCCGGCTAAGAAGCGGAGAGCGTAAAGGGCGGTGATGTTGTGGGCAAAGTAGGTTAAGCCAGTCGCGATGGCAAAAAGAAAGATCGTATAGCTGAAAGTCTTGACCCGGCCGATACGATCTCCTAGCAGCCCAAAGAGCGCGCCACCGAAGAACATTCCGAGGTTGGTAAAGGTTCCGATCCAGCCGCCGGCCGTGGAGCTGACGTGCATCTGCGCGATGATTTCCGACAGGGAGAAAGACAGGAACATGACGTCCATGTTTTCCAGCAGGAAGCCGGAAGACATGGAGGCCAAAACCCACTTTTGGTTAGTGGACATTGGGCTGGTATTATCCATTATTAACTTGTACCTCCAAAATTAATGCTCACGGACATTACTTATTTTGTATCAGTAACAATTATTTACGTTTTTCTTAAGATTGTCAAGGGCTCTTGCAAAACAATCGTTATTTAATTACTCAGCCCGGTCGCTGATGGCCTTCGGCAGGGCAATATTGTGGTGGAGATTATGCCAAAGATGCTGGTCAGCCAAGGCAATCATCGGCCGTTGACCAGGAGGCAAAGGAGGGTGCCAATATTGACGGCATAGACTTTGCCCGTTGCCAGCCAGCAGATGCCGGTAAGCAAAAGCGGAACGCTGAAGTTGATCAGCTGGGCCCGGACCACCTTGTTCTTGCAGTACATGAAGCGGAGGATGTTGGTCGTGTCGTCATTCGGGTGCATGAGCAAATTTGCCCTTTGGCAAAAGGAAATGGAGCAGCCCAGGGTCATGATGCCCAAAAGCCCGGCTACCAGCCGCCAAGGCAAAGGCAGGTCCGGCAGGCCAAGGGCGGAAAAGAGGCTGGTGAACAAGTTGATGAAGTAGCTGAAGCAGGCGATAAAGACGACTTCGTCCAGGAAACGGGGCAGGTCAAAGCGCCGCATAAGCAGCTGGTTGATGACGGCTACCAAAAAGCCGGTCAAAAACATGGCCAGGGCAATGCTGGTATGGAAAATATGGGCCAGGTTGACCTCCGACGCCCCCCAGGGAGCCGTGCCGATATTGCTGGAAATGGTGATCCCGTTGCCAAAAGCATTCAAGACCAGGCCAGAGAATTACTGATATCCAAGAGATGCCTTGCATAAAAATTTGTCTGCTGTTTAAGTATCACAATTTTACTCTATTGATCACCAACATTCCAATAGATTTTCTCTAATCACAATTTGCCGGCGATAAACTGCTTTTTAATCAGACAAATCTATTAATAAAAACGAGCATTCTATTATAAAATGTAAGCGATTTACTGTATACTGAAATTAAGTGAGAAAAATAACAAAAGGAGTGAAAGCAATGTCGGTCAAGAAGCACCGGTATGCCGCTATGGCCAGCACGGTCTACTTTTCATACTTTATGATGGGGATCGGGATGTCTCTTTTGGCCCAGTTCAAGCCCCAGTTTGCCAGCCTCTGGCATTCCTCAATTTCCGAAGTTTTGAGCGTGGTCAGCGCGGTTGGGATCGGGGGGATCGTCTCCATCTTGATCACTGGCCCTATTTCAGACCACTTTGGCCGCCGGGCCTCAGCCGTCATCGGCCACTTATTGTGGGCTATCTACTATATCGGCCTGCTTTACGCCCCGAATTTTGCGGTTGCCTACATTATCGGGATCCTGGGCGGGATCGCCAATTCCTTCTTGAACGCGTCCAACTTCCCGGCCTTGATGGAAATCTTTCCAGAAAGTGCCTCAGTAGCAGGCCTCATGTCTAAGTTTGCCATCAATATTGGCCAATTCTGCCTGCCTTTAGCTATTTTGCTGGGGACGGCCCTGGATTCAGGCTACCGGACCGTCTTCATGCTGGCCGAAATTTTGTACATCGTCATGGCCTTGATTCTGGCCTTTTCACCTTACCCAGACCAGGTCACTGGCCCGAAAAAGCAGGAAAAAGCCAAGCACGACTTTAAGCCAGTTGCCAACTTCTACGCTGCCGGTGAACTGGTTGGCGGGGCCAACGGCAAGGACTCAATGCCGTCAATGATGAACTCCTGGTCCTACGCTTCCGGTTTCGTGGCTGGTACGGCAGCTGCTGACAATGCCAACAACTACGCCGTTGACGTTGTTACCAGCGCCAGTCATGCTCCGGCTCCTAAGCCAGAAGCAACTTCCGGCGCCATCCACTATCATTGCTAACAATTCACAAATTTTCTCCCGGGCACAAAATAAGCTATGTGAAAATATACACTTTTCCCTTTTTGGCCGCGGGAACCTTCTTCCTTACAAAAACTTGCTAAAAAAGCCCAAGCTGATGCTTGGGCTTTTTCTTCTTAAACTAGCTTATGTTCGTTATTGTAATGCTTTCGGCAGTATGATTTGATAAATCGTTCGAATCTGGTTACGGCCGGGGTTAGGAAGTGGTCGGACTTTTTCACGACAAAAATCGGGTGTACGCCGAGATTTTCATCAATGTGCAAGAGCTTGACCGTCCGCGGATCCAGCTGGGGCAGGTGGGGCACGATAGCTACCCCGTAGCCCCAGTGAACGAAGCCAATGATGGTATGGTCCTCCATGGCCTCCATGATGATCTTCGGCTTGACGACGGCTTCAGCGAACATCTTGTCCAGGAAGGGGCGCAGGCGGCTGCTTTTGCTATAGTAGATCATCGGGTACTTGGCCAAATCAGCCAGGGAGACAGAGTCCTTTTGGGCTAAAGGATTGGAAAAGGGAACGACAGCCAGCATTTCCTGGTCAACCAGGTGGGAGATGTCGACCTTGTCTTCCAGGCCAGGCAGGTCAAGAGCTGGGGAGACGACTAAATCCAGGTTGTCATTGACCAGCTGGTCTACCAAATCGTCAGTGGTTCCCTGCACGAAGGAGAAAGTGATGTCTTTGGTGTCTTTTTCCTGCTTGAACTTGTAGATCAGCTGGGGAATCAGGTCCTGGCCCATGGTGAAGCCGACCCTGATATGGCCCCGGTTGACGTCCAGCAATTCAGCAATGTACTCGCCGCCCCGGTCCAGGTCGCTCAAGCCGCTCTTGACGTATTCCAGGTAGATCTTGCCATAGTTGGTCAAGCGGATGTTCCGGCCCTCTTTTTCAAACAGGGGCACGCCGAGCTCTTCCTCAATGCTGCTGATGGCGTAGGAGAGGGAAGGCTGGGAGATGCCCAGCTTTTCGGCCGTCTTGGCCATGTGTTCCGTTTTCGCCAGTTCGACGAAAAAACGCAAATGTCGAATGTTCATATTTGCCTCCAAATCATGCACAACAGGTTTCCATACCTACATTGTACCGTTAATCTAGAATTAATAAAATGCTTTTATCGATAATTTTACTTTGCTTTGTTCATCACTAATGGTGAAAACGATAACATAATAGTGGATTGAGAAAAATGTAACTTGTTGTAAAAGCTTAAAGGAGATTCCAGAAATGGCAGACGAAAGAAACAACGAGATCAAAGAAACGAAGATTCAAGGCGTTAACGGCCCAATCACCGGCTGGCTTGACGGGCACACGATTTTGGTCGGTTTTATGGCTTACCCAATCCGCCACACCATGTCACCAACCATGCACAACAACGCTTTTGCCAAGTTGGGCTTGAACGGGGCTTACCTTTGCGTTGAAATCGACAACGAAAAGCTTCCAGGCGCTATCGACGCTATCCGGCCCCTGGACATGCGGGGCTCAAATGTTTCAATGCCTAACAAGAAGAAGGTCATCCCTTACCTTGACAAGCTGGACAAGACTTCACAAATGTGTGACGCGGTAAACACTATCGTCAACGAACACGGCATTTTGTCCGGCTACACCACTGACGGCATGGGCTGGGTGCGGGCCTTGAAGAAAGACGGCCAAGACGTTAAGGGCAAGATCATTACTTTGGCCGGTGCCGGCGGGGCTGGTTTAGCCGCTGCTACCCGGTCTCTGCAGCATGATAAGAAAGTTGTTATTCTGGAAAAGTTCCCGCAACTGGGCGGTAACACTGTCCGGGCCGGCGGTCCAATGAACGCGGCTGAACCAGACTGGCAAAAGGGCTTCAAGGCCCTGCCAGGTGAAAAGGGAACCTTGCAGGAACTGGCTGAAACGCCAACCAGCGAAATCGACCCGGAATACGTGGCAGACTTCGAAAAGCTGCGTGACCAGATCAAGGACTACCTTGACTCAGGTGAAGACTACCTCTTCGACTCAGTCCTGCTGCACGAAATTCAAACCTACCTCGGCGGCAAGCGGGTGGACCTCAAGGGCAACGAAATCCATGGCAAGTATGAACTGGTAACGACCTTGGTTAACAACGTTTTGGACTCAGTCAACTGGCTGACCGACTTGGGCGTGAAGTTTGACCGCAGCGACGTGACCATGCCCAGAGGCCACAAGCCGGTTGAACCAATGGGCTTTGCCTTCATCCACGTTTTGGGTGACTGGGTTAAGGAACATGGGGCAACCGTTTTGACTGAAACCCGGGCCAAGCACTTGATCATTGAAGGCGGCAAGGTGACCGGTGTGATCGCGGAAAAGACTGACGACTCAAAGGTAACTGTCCATGCCAAGAGCGTGATTTTGATGGCCGGCGGTTTCGGGGCCAACACCAAGATGGTGCAAAAGTACAACACTTACTGGAGCGAAATTGCTGACGACATCGCCACGACCAACTCACCAGCCATTACCGGTGACGGGATTGTCTTGGGCCAGGGAGCCGGCGCCGCTTTGACGGGGATGGGCTTCATCCAACTCATGCCAGTTTCTGACCCGGTAACCGGGGAACTTTTCACCGGCTTGCAAACTCCGCCTGAAAACTTCATCATGGTCAACCAAAAGGGTGAACGTTTCGTCAACGAATTTGCTGAACGTGACACTCTGGCAAAGGCAGCGATCGACAACGGCGGCCTCTTCTACCTGATCGCCGACGACAAGATCAAGGAAACTGCCTACAACACCACGCAAGAATCAATTGATGCCCAAGTGGAAGCCGGCACCTTGTTCAGAGCTGACACTTTGGAAGAACTGGCTGAAAAGGTGGGCATGGACCCGGCAGTTTTGACCGACACCATCAAAGAAGTACAACTCTTACGTTGACGCCGGCCACGACCCGGAATTCGGCAAGAGCGCCTTCCACTTGAAGTGTGAAGTAGCACCATTCTACGCAACTCCGCGTAAGCCAGCCATCCACCACACCATGGGTGGTCTGGTTATCGACACTAAGGGCCACGTTTTGGACGAAGCAGGCTACGTGATCGCCGGCCTGTACTCAGCTGGTGAAAAACGCGGGCGGCCTGCACGCCGGCAACCGTTTGGGCGGGAACTCCTTGGCTGACATCTTCACCTTCGGCCGTTTTGAACACGCTCAACACCTTTATCTGTACCGGCGCAAGCATCTTCTACAACGAATCCATCCCTAAGGCAGCGCGGATGACCGCCTACCTTAACGGCTGCAAGGAAGCCTGGATCCCATGCTTAAATACGTCAAGTAATTTTTTATAAAAAAAAGATCATGAAGGAGAATTTTACCTTCATGATCTTTTTGCTTTGAAAAATTATTCTCCCCGCCAGCCGGCAATGTCCCAGCTGGTGAAGTCGTAGTCCAGTTTCTTCTTGTAGACTCTCTCATAAGCCTGGACCTTCAGCTTGTAGTCTTCTTCCATCAAGCGGCTGGCGTTCTCGCTGGCCGTCTTGGTCGGGTCCGGGTAGAGGACGTCCAGAACATGTACGGTGTAGCGGGTCTGGTAGAAGTGCTCGTTCTGCTTTTCCAGTTTTGGCAGGTCCTGGATTTCCACAAAAGTCGAAATCACCGGGACGTTGCACTTGGCCGCGAAGTAGTAGGCCCCGCGTTGCGGCTTGCGGGGCTTGCGGTAGTTCCACCACATTTCCTGTTCAGGGAAGATCAAGACCCAGTGGTTTTGGTTAAAGGCCTGGTTCAAGTGCTGGATGAATTCCCGGCCCAGGTAGTTGGGACTCTGGGTCAGAGGAATTGACCCCATATTGTTCATGATGTAGGAGAAAAAGCCCGGCAGCATCAAGTTGGTATCTTCAATCACTATGTCCATCCGCCGGTGGGCCTTCTGGGCCAGGCGGTTGACGGCCAGGGCATCAACTTGGTTAAAGTGGTTGGCCGTCACGATTGCCCCGCCCTTTGGCAGGCCTTTTAGCTTGCCCAGGCCATTCACCTTGGTTGACCCGGAGATGGTCTTGGTCAACAGCTGTAAAAGCTCGTGGCCCACGGTCCCGTCAAATTTCGTCTTGGCCTGGTCCTGCTTTTGCCAAAAGCCTTCCACCAGGGCCAGCTTTTCCTCGCTGGACATTACCGGGTCGCCGATTTCCGTTTTGGCGGTAAAGTTTCTTTCATTCGCGGCCTGTTTGATATTGTGGATCACGTCCAGGCGCTTATCTCCGATAATCATATCTTTCTCCTTGCCCTATAGGGTAACTTTTATTTCCCGTTTCCCGTGGAACCAGTTTTGCGGATCATGCAAATTTTTGCAGACCATGTCGACCATGCTCTGCATCTTGGCCAGTTCTTCCTTCCGGTCCTGGTCGCTGAAAGCAGCCAGCTGTTTTTGCAGGTCTTTATAAAAAGGCGTCTCTTTAGCGACCTGCCAGAAGTAGCTGCCATACTTGACTTCCTCGAAGTGCCAAGGCTTGTAGGAGAGGTTGTAGTGGATCAAGTACGGACCGGTCATTTCCGGGTCAAAGTCGTTAGGCATGGCGTCCCAGCGGGGGTCCAGCAATTTGATCCGGCCAGAGCAGATCTCGTTTAAGTAGTCCTGGTCCGGCGCGATTGAGTTGAACTGGTAGGTCGAAAGGAGCTGCAGGAACTTGTCCACGAAGCCTTCATCCCGCATGGCCAGGCAGTTCATGACCAAAACGCCGGAGTTAACGTATTTGTCCGGATCGATCCCCAGGCAGTCTCGGATGTAGGTCTGCAAGGGCTCGATATAGTGGACCGACTGGTCATGGCAGGCAGCGACCAGATTGTTTCCCAGTTCCGTCTGGTAGAGGCCGGCGATGTCGGCGTTCACGACCGTGTCAGCGTCGATATAAACAGCCTTGTCGTATTCCGGGAAGAGTTCCGTGATAAAGAGACGGTAGAAGATCGACAGGGTGAAGAAGTCGGCCCGGAGATAGTTGCCCTTCTTATTTTGGATTTGGGCAAAAGCTGGTCATCCAGCTGGCGGAATTCGATCTTAACCTTGTCTTTTTCATAAGCGGCCAGGGCCTGCTGGTTGGCCGGGCTCAGCCCCTGGTGCAGGATGATGATCGTATAGTCCTTTTCCGGACTGGCATGCTTGACCAGGGAGCTCACGAAAACAGCCAGGTAAGGGGTGAAGTCGTCACTGATGGTGTAAAAATTGGAATCGTCATCTTCCTATCCTCCACAAAGCAGTTTTGTATTTGCCTTACAGCTGGTCTTTCAGTTGCAGGTACTCATTAAGCAAGTCATCGTATTCGTGCAGGTTGAGCACGCTGTGGACCCGTTTCACGTCCCAAGGCTTGACCGTCTGGGTGCGGAAATAAGGGAAGAAGCGGAAGCTGGTGGTGAAGTGCTGGATGACCGTATCGTCCTGGAGGGCGTATTGCTCATTGTACTTACGCGGGGCAATCCGCTTTTCTTTGGCTAATTTATTGATGGCCGTCTGGTCAGGCAGGAACATCTTCTTGACCTGCATCAAGTGGCGGACCCGTTTAAAGAGGCCAGTCCGCTTGATTTCCGGCATGTTCAAAAGGAGAACCCCGGAATTCAAGTAGTCAAAAATCTTCTTTTGATTGTGGAAGAAGAAGCGGCCAAAGTAGTCCAGGACCCCGACCAGTTCCGTCCCGGTCAAGTCCTGTGTGTAAAACTGGTCAACCGGCCGGCGGATGATCACGTCATCGTCCAGGTAGAGGATGCGGTCGGGAATTTGCGGCAGTTCGTCGGCAAAAAGCCGGAGCATGGCGTAGGGGGTGAAGCGGGTGCCCATGTTGGCCGTCGGCGGTTCCTTGATGAAGTTTTCGGTGCAGTCGATCAGCTCCAGGCTGCTGTTGGGGTTGTCAGCCACGATGAGCGAGCGGATGAAGTCGGCCGCGTGCTGGCTGAAGGGCTTGAAGGACCTGGATTTGCTCTTGGCCCTCATGGTCAGGATGTAGACGTGAACCTCTTCGCCGCGTTCGGCTTTGAGCAGGGATAAGACGGCAATCAGCACGCCTCTTTCAGCGTTGTGGTCACCGCAAAAAAGAAAGTTCATGGTTTTGCCTCCCTAGTAGAAAAAGTCCTAGTTCTTACTGTCAATTTTAACATACGAGCAATACTCGCAAGTGCTCAGTTTTGCCCGCTCCTGCATGCTTTTGGCGATTTCACCGTGCAGCTTTTCCTGAGCCGCCTTCTTGCCCAGCTTCTCGTCCGGGTAAAAGGGGCCATCGATGTAGACCGTTATTTTCGGCCGCTTGCGCCAGCGGCAGGGCTGGTAGGTGGTCGTCATGGCAAAAGCCGGGGCTTTCAGGCTGACCGGGAAGTTGAAGCTGGTCGCCGGGAAAGGGCGGATCTTGGTGTAGTAGGGCCAAAGATGGGCTTCCGGGTAGATGACGATGGCCGCCTGCTTTTCTTCATAGGCGTATTTAACTTCCTTGAGTAGGCGGATGGACTGCTTGATGTTTTTCCCAACCGGCAGGCCAGCTGCCGGAATCACGTACTTGCCTAAAAAAGGAATCCCCCAGTTGGCCTGGGCGGCCAGGGCATAGTAGTGGTAGGGGTTGACGATGGTCATGGGGTTGAAGGGGTCACCCAGCATCTGGGTGTGGTTGCCATAGACAAAATAGCCCTGCTTTTTAAAAGGGCGCAGCTTTTCCTTGCCTTTGACTTTAACTAGTAAGAAGAGGCGGGAGTAGAGCCAGGCAAAGGCGCAGGCCAGGCTGCGGACCAGGCCGTTCCAGAATTGCCAAGCCGCCCCTTCCCGGAAGAACTGGTAGTCATCTGGGAGCTGGAAGTCCTGCTGGGCGGAACTGACCAGGTCCTCGCTTTCGCTGTGGTAGTAGTAAGTCTTTTTACTCATCAAAAGTCCCCGCTTGCTGTAAAATAAAAAAGCACTGCGAGCGCAGTGCTTAGAGATGATGGGTCGTCAGGGGATCGAACCCTGGACACCCGGATTAAGAGTCCGGTGCTCTGCCAGCTGAGCTAACGACCCGTGTCAACCAATACTTTTATTATGCCATAAATTTCAGTAAAAGCAATCTCCTTTTTTACATTAATTGTAATTTTTTTAATTTCGTGGGCAAATCAAGTATAATAGTCACAGTGAAGGAGGTTCATAATGCCTAAAAAAATTCTCGTCGTTGACGACGAAAAGCCGATTTCCGATATCATCAAGTTCAACTTGATCAAAGAGGGTTTTGATGTAGAGACCGCTTATGACGGCGAGGAAGCTGTCGAGAAGGTTGAAGAATACAACCCTGACTTATTGATTTTAGACTTAATGCTTCCGAAGAAAGACGGGCTGGAAGTAGCCCGGGAGGTCCGCCAGACCCATGACATGCCGATCATCATGGTTACTGCCAAGGGCGGTGAGATCGACAAGGTCCTCGGCCTGGAAATGGGGGCGGACGACTACGTAACCAAGCCTTTCTCCAACCGTGAGCTGGTGGCCCGGGTCAAGGCCAATTTGCGCCGTCGGGACATCGTTAAGAAGGCAGTGGAAGTCAACCAACAGAAGGAAAAAGAACAGGAAAGCAATGACATCCAGATCGGCAACCTGCTGATCAAGCCGGATGCCTACCTGGTTGAAAAGAACGGGGAAAAGATCGAACTGACCCACCGGGAATTCGAGCTGCTCTACTACATGGCCCAGCACATGGACCAGGTTATGACCAGAGAGCACCTCTTGCAGACGGTCTGGGGCTACGACTACTTTGGCGACGTCCGGACGGTTGACGTTACGGTTCACCGCTTGCGGGAAAAGATCGAGGACAACCCGGTCCGGCCGAAGATTTTGGTTACCCGGCGGGGAGTCGGCTACTTTGTCAAGCAGCAAACAGAAGAATAATTTGGGAGCCACTGTTTGAGGTGGCTTTCTTTATGTGGATGGATTAATGAAGAAAGATAAAAAAGCACGCAAAGAGAAAGTGAAGAAAGAGAAGACCTACCTGCTTAAGCGCGCGGTCAGCTCGATCCAGACCAAGATCGCCCTTATCTTCATGCTCCTTTTGCTGGCCACGATTGAAATCATCGGGGCCTACTTTACCCGGCAGATGGAACAGACCAGCATCAACAACTTTCAAACCACGATTCAGCTGCAGTCGATCGTGACCGACCAGCTGACTACCCAGCTGGTCAAGAACGGCAAGAGTGCTGACCGGAAGATGAACCAGATTATCACTGACTACAGCAATGACGCGATTTCTGAAATCCAGGTCGTGGACAGCAAGAACGTGATCCGGGCCGTGTCCAACTTAAGCGACAAGAACCGGGTGGGGCAATTGTCTAACAACGGCGATATCCGGGAAGTGATCAACTCCGGCCAGCAGAAGACCCAGGTTACCAGTGACCAGAAGGGCAGCTTCATGGTTCAGATCGTGCCTCTGACCAGCGGAACCAACATCGTCGGGGCGGTTTACGTCCGGGCCAGCATGGCTGACGTCTTCAATAACTTGCGAAATATTTCGATGATGTTCTTGACGGCCTCACTTTTGGCCGTAGTCGTGGCGGCTATTGCCTCCATGTTTATTTCCCGGGCAATAACCCGGCCGATTGAAGAGCTCCGCCAGCAGGCCATCCAGGTGGCTGACGGGGACTACTCAACCCAGGTTAAGATCTACTCTAATGACGAACTGGGCCAGCTGGGGGCGGCCTTTAACACCCTCTCAACCAAGATCGAGCGGTCCAATGAGCAGTCAGAATCTGAGCGCCGCCGGCTGGACAGCGTCCTGTCCCACATGACTGACGGGGTGATCGCGACCGACCGGCACGGGAATGTGTCGATCATGAACCAGATGGCCCAGGACTTCCTGGACGTCAAGGCCGAAGACGCGATCAAGAAGCCGATTTCTCAAGTTTTAGGCCTGGGGGAGGACTACACTTCCCAGGACTTGATCTCCAACCAAAGCGACATGCAGGTCACGGTCAATGCCGGCACGGATGATGAAATGATCCTGCACGCCAGCTTTACCTTGATCAAGCGGGTCACGGGCTTTGTTTCCGGGGCCGTCTGTGTTTTGCACGACGTGACTGAGCAGATCAAGAACGAAGACGAGCAGCGGCAGTTCGTTTCCAATGTTTCCCATGAATTGCGGACTCCTTTGACCAGTGTCCGGGCTTATATTGAAGCCTTGAATGAAGGGGCCTGGAAGGATCCGGAGATTGCCCCCCAGTTTTTGGATGTGACGCAAAAGGAAACTGAGCGGATGATCCGGATGGTCAACGACCTCCTGGTTCTGTCCAGAATGGACCGGGGAGCCACCAAGCTGGAACCGGAATGGGTTAACTTTACTGACTTTGTCTCCCACCTGCTCAACCGCTTCGACATGATTGTCGAACATGACCAGGGCGAGGCCCAGAGCGATACCAAGGAATACGTGATCAAGCGGGACCTGGGCAACCAGGCCCTTTGGGTGGAAATCGACACTGACCAGATGATGCGGGTGATCGACAACATCATGAACAACGCTATCAAGTACTCCCCTGACGGGGGGACCATCACGGTCCGCCTGACCCAGAACCAGAACCAGATACTGCTCAGCATCAGCGACCAGGGCCTGGGGATTCCAAGGAAGGACCTGGGTAAGATCTTTGACCGCTTCTACCGGGCAGACAAGGCCCGGTCCCGGGCCCAAGGCGGGACCGGTTTGGGCCTGGCCATCGCCAAGGAAATCGTGACGGCCCATGGCGGCCGGATCTGGGCGGACAGCCGGGAAGGGCACGGGTCAACCTTCTATATTGCCCTGCCTTACGAACCAATGGATGAGGAGGATGAATGGGATGAAGTTTAAATTCAAGTTCAAATTCAATGATTTTCTCCTCCACCTGGCGACTTTGGCCGTGATTTTGATTTCGATCGGCCTCTGGGTCACGGTGATGACCAGTGACCAGCGCTTCAGCCGGATCAGCAATGAATCATCCTCCCAGAGCTCGGCTTCTTTGTCGACCCACTACCGGAATGTCCAGTCTTTTTACGCCCCGGGCCAGACCTATGTCTTTCAAAACGGGGTCCGCTACCAGGTCCATGACGCCAAGCGGAACCTGCCTTTGAAGTTTGTCCAGTACCTGGAAAAGGTCAAGCTGGGGACGATCGAGAAAATGTCAACCACGGCCAGTGATTATGAGAAACTGCTGGCTGACCAGAACTATATTATGTTTGCCTACCCGGACCAGATCAATTTCACGGTCCTTTTAGGCAAAAAACAAGCTAATTCCAGCCTGCAGTTCAACCGGGTCTTTGTCCCGGTCAAGAGCAAGACCCGCTACCTCTATTTCGGCAACGACAAGGGCAGCCGGGTCTACCGGGTAAAGATCAAGTCCGGCTCCTTCCGGCAGCTGGCCAAGTACGTCAAGAGCGCCCAAGACCGGCAGGAGGTCAGCTTCCTGCACTTAAAGAAGCTCTACGTGCCTTTTTATGCCAAGGAAATCAAGGCCAAGGAATACAGCTACCTGATCAGCTACCAGTCCAGCAGCTACTATGCTTCCCGGCTCTTGGGCAGCAGCTACCGGAAGTCAGTGGCTAAGAACGGCCGCACTGTCTACACGGCTGGTTATTCCAAGCGCCTGCAGATTCCTAAGGAAGGCAAGAGCAATGACCACCAGTATCTGTACCAGAACTACTTGACCAGCCAGGAGCGGACGGCCACCCAGGAGATGCTGGAAAGTGCCGCCTATGTCAAGCAGCTGGGCCTGGCTGAACAGGACCTGCGCTTTTTTGAAAGAAGCGGCAAGACGGTGTCCTACATCAAATATATTGAAGGCTATCCGATTTTTGCCAACGACGCTTTGGCTCAGACCCAGGTAACCATGGGGACGGAGTCGGTCAGCGTGGCTTTCAGCAGCATGAACCTGCAGATCCCGATCCCGTATGACGGCCGTGTCAAGACCTTGCCGAAAACCGCGACCCTGCTGAAGGAGCTGAATAGCATCGGCATCAAGGAAAGCGAAATTGAAAAAATCACCATCGGCTACCATATCCAGGCCGACAAGAAACGCAGCGACTTGATTACCCTGGTGCCGACCTACTTCATCAAGGTTGGCGGCAGCTGGAACAGCCTGGCCGGCTGGAAGAAGATCAAGGCGGAAAACACGGATCTGTTAATGGAGGGGGCAAGTTCCAGCTCCAGCAGCTACTCGTCTTCCAGCTCTTCCAGCAATGAGTCGAGCAGTGAAGCCAGCTCAAGCGCAAGTTCCAGCGTCAGCCAGGCACCGGCCAGCAGACAGGAAGCATATTCCAGCAGCCGCAGCCAGCCGGCGGCTGAATCAAGCTCCAGCTCAAGTTCCGCCGTATCAGCAAGCTCTGCCAGCTCAAAGGAAGGAGAAAAGTAAATGGATCATCGCAAAATTGAATGGCTTTTTCTGATCCTCTTCTGCTTAGTCGACATCTATCTCTTGATTGAGCTTTGGCGGGCCCCGGTTACCTTGACCTCATCGACCAATTCGGTGACGACCTCAACCAGCTTGAAGGCTGAAATGAAGTCAGACAATATTACGGTTCCTTCCCTGTCCATAAAGGGGGACTCGGGCTACTACCTGGCCACTAGAAGTAAGAGCGACTTGAAGGAAGCTGCCAAGAAGCTCAGCAGCGACGTCTTCACCAGCTACACTGAAGGGGACAAGACCCTGTACGCGACCATGAAGACCGCGATTCCGCTGGAGCGGATGACGGTGGGCGAGTTCAAGAATGACAGCAATTACGTCCCGCATGGCAAGCAGTATGTCTTTGCCAAGAACCTCTCCAGCAACAGCAGCTACGTTTACGTGCAGAAGTCCCAGTACGGCCTGGTTTACAGCAGCCTGGCCCAGCTGGTGGTCAATGTCAGGAACAAGAAGATCACGGGCTACTACCAGACCTACTTGACTGACTTGTCCAGCGTCCGCGAGCTGCAGGCAACTATCAGCCCCTTGCGGGCGGTCACCAACCTCTACACCACCCGGGAACTGGCCGACAACTCCCGGGTAATGCAGGTCAAGCTGGGCTACACCAAATTGACCGAGGTCCGGGGCAGCGTGATTTTCGTCCCGACCTGGCTGGTCTGGATCGAAAACAAGAGCAGCAAGAGCAGCTGCTTGAAGCGGGTCAACGCCGTCAGCGGCCAGCTTTTGCAAAACAGTACATTGGACGATTAAGGGCAGGAAGGAAAAAATTTGCAATTCGCGGTATTATCGAGCGGATCAGCGGGCAACTGCAGCCTGCTGATGACTGACCAGCACAAGATTTTGATGGACGCCGGCCTTTCAGGCAAGAAGACCAAGGAGCTTTTAGCCAAGGTAGGCGTGGCGATCGAGGACCTGGACATGGTCTTTTTAAGCCATGACCACGGCGATCACAGCGGGGGGATGGGGGTCCTTATGCGCCGCTATCCCCAGCTGAATGCCTTCAGCAACACGGTCACCTGGAAGTACTTGGAGGAGACCGGGAAGATCGGCTGCCTGCCGAAAGACCAGATCAATGTGATTGAGCCGGGCCAGACCAAGTGCTATGGGGACTTGGAAGTGACGGCTTTTGCCACTAGCCATGACGCGGCCCAGCCCCAGTACTACGTTTTTTCCAGCGGGGGCAAGCGCCTGGCCTGCTTGACGGACACGGGCTACGTGTCTGAAGAAGTCGAATATGAGATTCAAGATGCGGATGCTTATTTGCTCGAGTTCAACTATGACGACCTGATGCTGAGAAGCGGCCCCTATCCCTGGAGCCTGCAGCAGCGGGTCCGGTCAGACCACGGCCACCTGTCAAACGAGCAGGCGGCTGAGACTCTGGCCAGGGTTATCAGTTCTAAAACCAAGCATGTTTTCATGGCCCACCGCAGCCAGCAGAACAATTTAAACTATTTGGCCCGGGACGTGGCGGAAGAGGTTTTGGCGGCCAGAGACGCCGACGTGGCCAGTGACCTGGAATTGCACGATACCGAGCCGATGACGCCGAGTTCTTTAATTAATTTATAATACATAGGATTTAAAGCTTTTAATTAATACGTTTTGTTCATATATACTTCAAAAAGCTGGGATATGATAATGGCAACGATAAGGAGTGATAACCATGTCTGAAGAACAAGATAAGCAAAGAAACACGCGCAAGAAGGAAAATAACCGTTTGCTAACTAAAGCGGCCATCATTGGGGTCGTTGCCGGTATTTTGGGAGGGGGGATTGCTTACGGCGGCTTGTCAGCAGCCAATTTGAACAGCAATACTTCATCATCCACGGCCAGCTCAAGCAGTAGCAACACTGGTGAAAACGGGTCAGTGACGACTTCATCCAGTGGCACGACCAAGGTCAACAAGTCCAAGACTACCAGCGGGACGATGACTTCCGCCTACAAGAAGGTGCAGAACGCGGTTGTTTCAGTCTTGAACTACAAGTACACTTCCAGTTCATCATCAAGCTCTGACATCTACAGCATGTTTGGCTACGGTGACTCGGACAGTTCAGACTCATCCAGCTCCAAGAAGTCTTTGACTTTGTACTCTGAAGGTTCCGGGGTCATCTACACGACGGCAAACGGCAAGGGCTACATCGTCACTAACAACCACGTTATTTCCGGGGCAGCCAAGGTGAAGGTCATCCTGGCTTCCGGGAAGACGATTGCTGCTAAGGTTGTCGGCAAGGACTCAACCAGTGACCTGGCAGTTCTGTCAATCGACTCCAAGTACGTGACCCAGACCGCTTCATTTGGTGACTCCAGAAGCCTGCAGTCCGGGCAGACGGTAATTGCCATCGGTTCACCGGAAGGGTCTGAATACGCGTCTACGGTAACGCAAGGGATCATTTCCTCACCAAGCCGGACGATCACTTACAACTCCAACCAGATGACGGTCATCCAGACTGACGCGGCTATCAACTCCGGTAACTCCGGTGGGCCCCTGGTCAACTCTGACGGCCAGGTTATCGGGATCAACTCCATGAAGCTGTCCAGCTCCAGCAGCGGCGACTCCGTTGAAGGGATGGGCTTCGCGATCCCGTCAAACGAAGTTGTGACGATCGTCAACCAATTGGTCAAGAAGGGGAAGATCACCCGGCCGCAACTGGGCATCAAGGTAGCAGCGATTGCTGACCTAAACAGCTACTACAAGAAGCAGCTGGGCATTTCAACCAGTCTGAAGAAGGGCCTGTACGTGGCCAGCGTAACTTCAGGCAGCGCGGCAGCCAGTGCTGGGATCAAGAAGGGCGACGTGATTACGGCGGCTGACGGCAAGACGGTCAACGACGTAGCCACCCTGCACAGCATCCTGTACAGCCACAATGTTGGTGACAAGGTCAAGATTACGGTCAACCGGAATGGCAAGACCATGACCTTCACGGTAACCCTGCAGGCAAGCAACTAATTTAAGAACAAATAATCCAGTGGATCAGCAGATCTGCTGGATTTTTTTGCTTCTTTTCAAAACAAAAACAGGGTGAAAGGAAGGAAAAGTTCGGATATATTTCTTGTCAAGGAAAAATTTTAAGGAGACTTTATCCCCAATCCTGTGGAAAAGACTATGAATTGTGCAAAAAACGGGGTAAAAAGCGCTAAAAAAGTTGTGGATAAGCTGTGGATTGTGTGTAAGTTCCACGGGTAAAAGTCATGTTAAAACGTCTGTTCAAGGCGGCAGGCCGGGCTTTTTTGGTGATTGTTTGTGAAAAGGTCCAGTTCACAGTTGCTTTGTGGAATGGTTACACGGGATTTTAGAAATTTTTTTGCAAAAAGCTAGACCTAGATAGAATTCGGCTCTAGTCCACTAGATCTAGAAAAGGACTTTCCACAGCTGTGGAAAAAGGCGGTTGATAAACTGTTAATTGTGGGGATAGAAGTAAAAATGGTAAAATAGGGGCATTATGAATATCAAAATTGTTTGCGTTGGAAAATTAAAAGAGAAGTATTTTAAGGACGGGATCGCGGAGTACCAGAAGCGGCTGAGCCGTTTTGCCAAGGTGGAGATCGTGCAGGTGCCGGATGAAAAGGCGCCGGAAAGCCTCAGCCCGGCCCAGATGGAAGAGGTCAAGAAGCGGGAAGGCGAGCGGATCCTGAGCAAGATCAAGGACAAGGAATATGTTTACGTTCTGGCCATTAAGGGCAAAGAGCGGGCTAGTGAAGAGTTCGCCAAGGAACTGAAGAACCTGGGGACCTACGGGCATTCCGACATTACTTTCGTGATCGGGGGAAGCTTGGGGACCAGTGACGCGGTCAACAAGCGGGCCAACGACCTCTTCAGTTTCGGCAAGCTGACCATGCCCCACCAATTGATGCGGCTGGTTTTGATTGAGCAGATCTACCGGGCCTTTATGATCAACTCCGGCAGTCCTTACCACAAGTAGAATAGAAAGTATAAGCCTCTCCGGGGAAATCAGCAGGAGGGGCTTTTTGTATACGAATCAGTCTAGTGCTAGAATCTAGGGTGAAAGTGTTTGAATAAAGTATTTTAGTCATGAAAGGGATGATTTAAATGACTAAAACAGAGCGTTACATGTGGCTGGCCAATGACCTGCTTTTGACGGCAGCGGCAGTGTCGCTGATCATCAATTTAGTTGGCCAGACGGCTTCGGGTTATGCCTTTAGCGGCAGTCATGGGCAGGCAACTGCTTTATGATGCTTTTATTTTGCTTGTTGCCGCGGCTGCTTTGGGGAGTAAGTGGCTGGCTCCTGCAGCAGCTTGGGTAATTGGCGCCTGTCTTTTGCTGGGCCTTGTAATTGACCGGGTGGTAGGCCTGTATTTTGGCTTGACCTGGTACTGGACTTTGGCTGTTGTCGCTTTGGAGGTCAGTCTGGTTCTGGCCAGCTACCGCTGGCGGGGGAAGGCAGTCTCTAACTATTGGCTGGCCGGCATCCTCTTGGCCGTCAGCCTGGTCAGCTGCGTGATGGCCTGGCTTGGGTGAAAACGAAGGTGATAGAGATGAAATTATTAAAGATTTTAGTCAAAGTGGTTGATGTAATCTTACTATGCTTTTTGACTGTGGTAGTTTGCTCAAATCTAAAGGATTACATCAATGCTTTGAGAACGATCAAAGGGAACGATTTAAAAGTAACTGTTTTTGGCCATGTGGTTTTAATTTTGGTCTTACTGACAGAATTAGCCTTAGCTGTATTTAGCCAAAAAATTCCCCGTAAGCCGTTCTTGATTATTGGCCTAGTTTGCATTGCCTTGACGTTGATAGGACTGATTACGCCAATCGCTTTTGGTCCGGGCAATTTGCCACTTAACTTCTTGGCCTTAGTGTTATTGGCTGTTAGCCGCTTTTTGCAAGAAAACGTAGCTCAGAAGAGAACGTTGTAAAATGCAAAAGTTATTAAGCTTAGCAAGAATCACTGCTCAAAAGTTAAAATTGAGCTTGCAATATAAGTGAATAGCCTTTAAAAAATAGGAGCGTGATTATGATGAAAAACTTTGCAACTAAGCCAGCCGTTAAAACCGTCTTCTTGCTGGCTGGCATCTGTTTGGCCTTGTTTATGGCAGTTCAGTGGATCTTTGCCTTGGGCAACCCAGGTCCGGTTTCATGGGCGATTGCCGGCATGATCGCGATCACTCTGCTGACCCTATTTCTGGGAATCGCGCCTTTGAATAAGCTCAGTCCGGTAGCTGGCTACGTAACTGCTGCAGCATTAGCGGTTGTCGTCTTGATCTTCGTCTTCAATATCCATGAATACATCTCAATCGGCATTTTATACCTAATTTACGCTGCCCTGGCCTGTGGCCTTTTATGGGCGAAAAAATAGAACAGTAAACAAAAATGGCTTCCAGGATTTTCTCCTAGAAGCCATTTTCATTATGCTATGCTGATTTGATTAAGCGAAGATTTCTTCAACTTCAACTACTACGGCAGGAGCAGTTTCCGGCTTGCCAACCTTAGCAGCGTATTCCTTAGCGAAGTCGTCGCCTTCGTGGATAGTCACGCTGCCGACCACGCGCACGCTAGTGTGGCTTGGCACGTCAGCAACTACAACAGCAACCTTGCTGCCGTTCTTGATGTTTTCCCACAAGTGGGAGGAGGTAACTTCACTCCAGACCAGGTGCTTGTCGTCCAAAGCAGTCAATGAACCCTTAGGACCAACTTGTGGGTTGCCGTCCTTGTCAACGGAAGCAACGAAGGCCAAAGCGTCGTTAAAGAACTTTTGTTGGTCAGCAGTCAAAGTAGTAGCGTCTAATTTCTTCATAATGGTAATTTCCCTCTTTTTACTTAAGTAGCAATTCTTTCACTTGATACTTAGTATTATAGGACCTCCCCAGGCAAAAGAAATTGATTTAGGTCAATTTTATAACTTTTTCGCCGATTGTAAAATCAAACTGAACACTGTTCCGATCCAGTAAGAAAAATCGTT
>OLNW01000869.1_pt1 | contig 33132 bp, 27 predicted proteins | sample 1672121 | NCBI WGS metagenome assembly OLNW01 (sample SAMEA3136648, study PRJEB25190) | human gut metagenome
CGTCATACTGCTACGCAGTGATGATATGGTGTTTTGTTATTCATATTGAAGATTTAAATTGTTAGATTTCAATATGAGACACCGAATACCATATAATCACTATGTTTTAGTGTGACGTAAGCCCCTTATTTTTTATGTTTTTATATCCAGTAACATCCGTCATTTCACGCAATAGTAGTCAGACGTAAGCCTCGTATTTTCTAAGCGGGCCCGCAGGGAGGAGTGCAGAGGAGGGCGGCGGGCTCGCGACTCTGAGCCGCCCTCCTTTGCATAACATTCCCCTTGACAAAAAAAATCCCCATTGCTATAATACAAAACTATAGAACAAGGGCGTTCTTACCTCACTAAAATGAGTGGGTAAGTTCGCCCTTTTGTCGTATTACCAGACAGTTGGTTTTAGGAAAAGGAGATTTGATATGGAACAATACAGCAGGGAGGAGATTCTGAATATTGTGGAGGAAGAGGATGTGGAATTTATCCGACTCCAGTTTACCGATATGTTCGGCACGATGAAGAATATCGCCATTCCGGCGGGAAAGCTTCCGAAGGCCATGGATGACCGGTGTATCATTGACGCTTCTTCGATAGAGGGCTTTATCCGGACGGAAGAATCAGAGATGTATCTCCGCCCTGATTTGGCCACATTCAGTATTCTGCCCTGGCGGCCTCAGCAGGGAAAGGTTGCGAGACTGATCTGCGATCTGATACGCACGGACGGAACTCCCTACGAGGGAAGCCCCAGATACCTCCTCAAAGAGGTTCTGAAAAAGGCGGAAAGCCTGGGTTATACGCTGAAAGTGAATACCGAATGTGAATTTTTCCTGTTTCACACAGACGATAACGGCATCCCCACCACCATCACCCACGAGCGGGCAGGCTATCTTGATCTAAGTCCGGTGGATCTGGGGGAAAATGCCCGGCGGGATATCGTGCTGACGCTGGAAGAGATGGGCTACGAGGTGGAGTCCTCGAGACATCAGATCGCTCCCGGCCAGCATGAAGTAGAATTTTGTATGGATGACGCGCTGGAAACCGCGGACAAGATCATGACGGTGAAAACAGCGATCCGGACCATCGCGAAACGCCACGGACTTCACGCAACCTTCATGCCGAAGCCCAAGGCAGGCGTGGACGGTTCCGGCATGCACATCCACCTGTCCCTTTTCAAGGATGGAAAAAATGTATTTTACGATCCGGATTCTGAGGACGGCTTAAGCAGTGATGCCTATGCGTTCCTCGCCGGTATTCTGAAACATATCAAAGGAATGACAGCTTTCTGCAATCCCCTGGTAAATTCCTACAAGCGGCTGACCACCGGATTTGAGGCGCCGTCTCAGATCTACTGGTCCAAATCCGAACGGGCTTCTCTTGTAAAAATTCCCTTCCAGAGAGGTCAGGAAACCAGAATTGAGCTCAGAAGTCCTGACGGAGCAGCAAATCCCTATGTGGTCTTTGCCCTGTGCCTGGCAGCGGGACTGGAAGGCATCAAGGAGCAGATGAAACCGCAGAAAGAAGGCAGGACAGAAGAGACAGAGCTGCTTCCCACGAATCTAAGCGAGGCCCTGAAGGCCATGAAAGAGGATCCTCTGATGGAGGAGATCCTGGGCCGGAGATTTTTAAAGATCTACAATCAGGCCAAGGAAAAAGAATGGATGAGTTACATGGAGCAGATCTCCATGTGGGAGCTGGAGCAGTACCTGTATAAAATTTAGTAACAGTTCAGAGTATCAGCAAAATAAAAAATCAGCCTCAGACAGAAGCTGCGAAAGCAGCGAGAGCGCGTGTAATGCGCGGGGTGCTGAGTCCCGGTGGGACTCGTTTAGCACCGACCGAAGCAGAGCGTAGACCTGTGGCCTGTTAATCTGAACGTTCGGGAGAGAAAAGAGAAAGGGCGAAAAGGTCATGAGCATCATCATTGTAGTTATGCCGAAAGTTGAAGATGCCAAGAAGATCCGCAGAATCCTGGTAAACCACGGATTTACGGATACCATTTTCTGCCCCACTGGCGCGGGAGCGCTCATGGAAATCAACAAATACACATCGGGGCTGGTGGTCAGCGGCTACCGCCTTTCGGATATGTACTACAGAGAGCTTTCCGAGAATCTTCCGAAATACTTTGATATCCTGCTGATCGGTTCCGCATCGGCAGTGAGTGATAATCCCTCGGGGCTTATGTCCCTGACCACACCGCTGAAAGTTTTTGACCTGGTCAACACCGTGGAAATGATGATCCGCCAGATTGACCGCCGATTGAAACAGGATAAAAGAAAACCGAAAAAAAGGAGTGAGCGGGAGGAAAATTATATCCACAACGCGAAACGCCTTTTGATGGACCGAAACAATTTAAGTGAGGAAGAGGCCCATCGCTATATACAAAAATGTAGCATGGACAATGCCACCAACATGGTGGAGACAGCACAGATGATATTGATGCTGATTTATGACGAGTGCTAGGAGAAGAAAAATGTTTACGATCAATGACAATTATCTGAAATTACAGGGAAGCTATCTGTTTTCCAATATCGCTAAAAAAGTAGCCGCCTTTCAGGAGCGAAACCCGGGCGCCGAGATCATCCGTCTCGGCATCGGAGATGTAACCCAGCCGCTGGCCCCGGCCATCATTGAAGCCCTGCACAAAGCAGTGGATGAGATGGGCAATGCAGCGACCTTCCACGGTTATGCCCCTGATAAAGGATATGAGTTCCTCCGCCATGCGATCGTTGAGAATGATTACAAGGCGAGAGGCTGTGAAGTTTATGAGGATGAGATCTTCGTTTCCGACGGAGCAAAATGTGACTGCGGAAATATCCAGGAGATCTTCGGACTGAATAATAAAGTCGCTGTCTGCGACCCGGTTTACCCGGTTTATGTGGACAGTAACGTGATGGCAGGCCGTACAGGACTCTATAATCCGACCAATGAGAATTACGATGGAGTAATCTATATGCCCTGCCTTTCCCAGAACAATTTCGTTCCGGAGCTTCCGAAGGAAGAGCCTGATCTGATCTACCTCTGCTTCCCCAATAACCCCACGGGAGCAGGAATCAGCAAGGAAAATCTTCAGAGATTTGTGGACTACGCGAGAAAGATCGGTGCGGTGATCCTTTATGATGCCGCTTATGAAGCTTATATTTCCGATCCGGATATGCCTCATAGCATTTATGAATGCGAAGGGGCAAGAGAGTGTGCCATTGAGCTTCGGAGCTTTTCCAAAAACGCAGGTTTCACCGGTGTTCGCTTAGGTTACACGGTGGTTCCAAAAGATTTAAAAAGCAGCGAAGGCGTAAAGCTCAACGATCTGTGGGCAAGACGCCATGGCACCAAATACAACGGAGCTCCTTACATCGTTCAGAGAGCCGGCGAAGCCGTTTATTCCCCGGAAGGAAAGGCGCAGCTGAAGACTCAGATCGATTATTATATGAAGAATGCGAAGACCATTCTTCAGGGCTTGAAAGACGCGGGATATACGGTTTACGGCGGCGAGAACGCCCCCTATATCTGGCTGAAAACTCCGGATTCCATGAACTCCTGGGAGTTTTTCGATCACCTGCTTTCCACGGTAAATATCGTGGGAACGCCGGGAAGCGGTTTTGGTGCGCATGGCGAAGGCTACTTCCGACTGACTGCATTTGGAACCTATGAAAATACGCTGAAGGCCATTGAGAGAATCACAAAGATGTGATGAAGGCAGGCAGAAAAGGCCGGCGTATGAAGTAACTGTATAAAAAAACACCGGCTGGATGCTTGCAGACCCAGCCGGTGTTTCTCTTTTAAAAAGATAAATTTTTGGAGGAAATGTGATATGGAATTTGTAACAGGAGTCAGAAAAAAAGAAACTCTGGAGCTTTCCAAAGTGCTTGCTCCGCAATCGCTGGACCAGGAGGTCCTGACAGACGGAAGTATCTACAGCATTCGAAACATGGGTGAGATCGCTTTCGTGATCCTGAGAAAAAGAGACGGTCTTCTGCAGACGGTCTGGGAAGAGGGAAAAACAAATCTTTCCATTTCTGAGCTGAAAGAGGGAGACTGCATCCGGGTAAAAGGAACTGTCCGGGCAGAAGAGAGAGCGCCCCACGGAAAAGAAATCCGTGCGGAGGAGATCACGATTCTCTCCTCTCCAGCAGAACCCCTTCCCCTTGCCATTGATAAATGGAAGCTTAACACTTCTCTGGAGGCCAAGCTGAACATCCGCTCCGTTTCCCTTCGGAACGTCCGGGAGCGGGCCAGATTCCGCATCCAGGAAGGCATCGTGAGAGGCTTCCGTGAATTTCTTCATGAGAACGGTTTTACAGAGATCCATACGCCGAAGATCGGAGCCAAAGGAGCTGAGGGAGGAGCCAACGTGTTCAAGCTCAGCTATTTCCACAAACCGGCCGTTCTGGCCCAGAGCCCGCAGTTTTACAAACAGATGATGGTGGGCGTTTTCGATCGCGTCTTTGAGACCGGTCCGGTTTTCCGTGCGGAGAAGCACAACACCAGAAGACATCTGAACGAGTACACCAGCCTGGATTTTGAGATGGGCTACATCGAGGATTTCATGGAAATCTGCCAGATGGAGACCGGTTTTCTCCAGTACACGATGGAGCTTCTGAAAAAAGACTATGCCCCGGAGCTTGAGATCCTGAATGTCACCCTTCCGAAAACAGATAAGATCCCCTTTGTAAAATTCAGTGAGGCCAAAGAGCTGGTGGCAGAGAAATACAACCGCAAAATCCGTAACCCCTTCGATCTGGAGCCGGAGGAGGAAGAACTCATCGGCCGGTATTTCAAAGAGGAATACGACGCAGATTTCGTTTTTGTCACTCATTATCCCTCCAAGAAGCGCCCGTTCTACGCGATGGATGACCCGGCAGATTCCCGTTATACCTTAAGCTTCGACCTCCTGTTCCGCGGCCTTGAGATCACGACAGGTGGTCAGCGTATTCACGATTATCATATGCTGGAGGACAAGATCGCAGCCAGAGGAATGACCGACGAGGGCATGGAGCAGTACATGGATGCGTTCAAATATGGCATGCCGCCTCACGGTGGTCTCGGAATCGGTATGGAGCGTCTGACCATGCAGCTTCTGGGCGAGGAAAACGTTAGAGAAGCCTGCCTGTTCCCACGCGATCTGAACAGACTGGAGCCGTAAAAAAGGAGGAAGAAAAATGGCAGAGCATAAGATTTCCGATGAGGTTATGGCTAACACCGAGCTTCTGGCCAAGCTGGCCCTCACCGATGAAGAAAGAGAAAAATCCCGCCAGGAAATGGAAAAAATCCTGGGTTATGTAGATAAACTGAACGAACTCGACACCGAAGGCGTGGAGCCGCTGATCTCTCTTTTCCCCGTGGAAAATGTGTTCCGCGAGGACAAAGTGGTAAACGGCGACATGAGAGATGAACTGGTGGATCTGGCGCCCCGCAAGAAGGATGGCCAGTATCTGGTACCGAAGACAGTCGAGTAGGGAGGACCGATATGGATATTTTGGAAAACACAGCCCTTTCACTGGGGAAAAAGATCCGGCAGAAGGAGATCAGCGTGAGAGAAGCCGTAAAAGCCTCCCTTGACCAGATCGACAGACAGGAGCCGAAGATCCACGCTTTTCTGGATGTGGATGAGAAAAAAGTATACGCGCGGGTAAAAGAAGTTGAGGAAGGCATCAAGGCCGGCCGCTACAGAGGCCCGCTGGCAGGCGTGCCCATTGCAGTCAAAGACAACATCTGCACGAAGGGTCAGAAAACCACCTGCGCTTCAAAGATTCTTGGAAACTTCGTTCCGCCCTACAATGCCTCTGCTGTAGAAAAGCTCAACGAGGCAGGCATGATCGTCATTGGAAAAACAAACATGGATGAGTTCGCCATGGGAAGCACCACAGAGACTTCCGCCTTTGGCATCACCCATAACCCCTGGAATACCAACCATGTACCCGGCGGTTCTTCTGGTGGTTCCTGTGCGGCTGTAGCGGCAGGAGAAGCCTTTGCGGCCCTGGGTTCCGACACTGGCGGTTCCATCCGTCAGCCCTCCGCTTACTGCGGCGTTACGGGCATCAAACCCACCTACGGAACCGTTTCCCGTTATGGCCTGATTGCCTATGCCTCCTCTCTGGATCAGATCGGACCGGTGGCAAGAGATACGGCGGACTGCGCGGCTCTTCTGGATGTGCTCATGGGCTACGATCCAAAAGATTCTACCTCCATGGAAAGGAAGCCGGAACAGTTTCTGGATTCCCTGAGAGGCGACCTTCACGGTGTCCGCATCGGTGTGCCAAAGGAATATCTGGATCTCGCAGAAAACCTCGATCCGGATGTGAAAAAAGCCATGGTGGACACGATTCACCTCCTGAGCAGAAACGGCGCGATTGTCGAATTTTTCCAGCTGGGTATGGTGGACTATGTGATCCCTGCCTACTATATCATCGCCTCTGCGGAGGCCAGCTCCAACCTGGCCCGGTTTGACGGCGTTAAATACGGCTACCGCACCCCGGAGGCCGACGGCCTTCACGACATGTACAAAAAGACCCGTGCGGAAGGCTTCGGCGAGGAGGTAAAACGCCGTATTCTTCTGGGCTCTTTTGTTTTAAGCTCCGGTTATTACGACGCTTATTATCTGAAAGCTCTCCGTGCAAAGGCCCTGATCAAGAAATCCTTTGACGAGGCTTTTTACAAATATGATATGATCCTGGCTCCAGCTTCCCCGACCACGGCTCCTGAGATCGGAAAGAGTCTTCAGGACCCCCTGAAAATGTATCTCAGCGATATTTATACCACGGCGGTAAACCTGGCCGGCCTTCCGGGCATCAGCGTTCCTGTGGCGATGGATTCCAAAGGCCTGCCCGTAGGTCTGCAGCTCGTAGGAAACTGCTTCAGCGAGAAAAAACTTCTGAATGCGGCTTATGGTCTTGAGAAGCTTCGCGGAAGTTTCCCCATGGCCTTTCAGGCAAAAGCGGAGAAAAAGCATGGAAAGGAGGGAGCATGATGGAGAAACAGTATGAGACAGTCATCGGTCTTGAGGTCCATGTAGAGCTGGCCTCAGCCACAAAGATTTTCTGCGGATGCTCCACAAAATTCGGAGGTGCGCCCAACACCCACACCTGCCCGGTCTGCACGGGAATGCCCGGAAGCCTTCCGGTTCTCAACAAACAGGTGGTGGAATATGCACTGGCTCTTGGCCTTGCGGCAAACTGCGGTATCAACCAGCACTGCCGTTTTGACCGGAAAAACTATTTCTATCCGGATAACCCTCAGAACTACCAGATTTCTCAGCTTTATGTGCCCATTTGCCACGACGGCTGGCTGATGGTGGACACTTCCGTGGGCCAGAAAAAGATCCGCATTCACGAGATGCACATGGAGGAGGATGCCGGTAAACTGATCCATGACGAGTGGGAGGACTGCTCCCTGGTGGATTACAACCGAAGCGGCGTTCCGCTGGTGGAGATCGTTTCCGAGCCGGATATGCGTTCTGCCGAGGAGGTTATCGCTTACCTGGAGAAGCTCCGGATGATCTGCCAGTATCTTGGCGTATCAGACTGTAAGCTTCAGGAAGGTTCCATGCGTGCCGACGTAAACCTCTCCGTGAGGGAAGTGGGCAGCGATAAGCTTGGCACCCGTACCGAGATGAAAAACCTGAACTCCTTCAAAGCCATCGCCCGTGCCATCGACGGCGAGCGAGCCCGTCAGATCGAGCTTCTGGAGGAAGGAAAGAGCGTGGTTCAGGAGACCCGCCGCTGGGACGACAACAAAGAGTATTCATACGCAATGCGTTCCAAAGAGGATGCCAAGGATTATCGTTATTTCCCGGATCCGGATCTGCCCTCCGTCTACATCGACGACGAGTGGATCAGCCGGGTGAAAAAAGCCCAGCCCGAGATGCAGCCGGAAAAAGCGGCCCGCTACCAGAAGGATTATGGCCTTTCCGAGTACGATGCCAGCCAGCTAACCCAGTCCCGCCATCTGGCAGAGCTTTTTGAGAAGACGGCGGACCTTTGCGGCAATCCCAAGAAAGCGGCAAACTGGTTCTTGGGTGAGACGCTTCGTCTGCTGAAAGAGAGAGGACTGGAGGAAGAAGAGGTTGAGTTTTCACCGGAGCATCTGGCAGCCCTTATCGCTTCTGTGGAAAAAGGCGAAGTGAACAACCAGGGCGCGAAGGAGGTCTTTGAGAAGATCTTTGATGAAGATGTGGAGCCGATGGCTTATATCGAGGCCCACGGTCTGAAAATTTCCCAGTCTGCCGGGGAGGCGGAGGCTGTAGTGGATAAGATCCTGGCAGCTAATGCGGATGCTGTAGAAAAATATAAGAACGGCGAGGAGAAAGTACTTGGCTTTCTGGTCGGTCAGATCATGAAAGAGATGAAAGGAAAGTGCAATCCGGGCCAGATGAAAGAATTGATCATTTCCAAGTTAAAATAAAAGAATAGCTGAGGGGGAAACACTCAGAGTTGCGTAGCCCGTGTTTCCCCCTCAGGCTCCCCCTTCCAGGGCACGCCAGAAAATAAGGGGCGTACGTCAGACTGGGACGCAGTGGTGGGGAGATAGAGAGTGAGTGAGAGATGCTTCTTTGAGAGAGGTATCTCTTTTTTGTTGGAAAAATATAGTTAAAAATAGATTGAAATACATAAATAATAGGATGGTTATAAAAAGATGACTAATAAAATTTGAACATATTGACAATGTAAAACTTAAGATGATAAAATGGCGACAACAGAAAAATAAACAAAAAATAAGGTTTAAAAAAGAAGATATATGTGAAAAAATATGCATAAATTTTGCCTTTTTAGGAGATTTGATTAAATGGGAGAAGAGAATGGCCTTACGGTATCAGGAAGTTAAGTTGGAAATAAAAAAGTTGATTTTGAGCAGCAAAGAGGGGAGCAGGATACCTTCCAGAAATTTTTTGAGCAGGAAGTATCAGGTGGCCAGGAACACGATTGACAAGGCGATCACGGAACTGGAGCAGGAGGGGTATCTAAATTCGGTGAAGGGAAGCGGCACTTATGTGACAGGCCGGTTCAGCAGGAATGTCAACATCGGCGTGATCCTGCCTTCTCTGATGGGCGATGTTTATCCACAGTTTATTTCCGGAATTGAGGATTACGCCACAGCGAATCACATCAATGTGGTGCTTTTAAGCAGTGAGAGCATTCCGGAGAAACAGAAGAGGAACGTTTACCAGATGATCGAGATGGGAGCCGACGGCTGTATCATCATTCCAATTATTAACTCGGAGATGAGCTTTGAAACCCTGGATCTTCTGAAAAAGAAAAAGATTCCTTTTGTGCTCTGTAACCGCAGTATCGACGGACTGAACGCTCCTTTTGTGGGGACCAACAATCATTACGGAGCCTATATGGCGACAAAGCATCTCATCGAAGGGGGCTGCAGGCGGCTTTCTTATCTTTCACAGAGAAAATATTCTACCTCCATCAGCCGTTACAACGGCTTCAAGACAGCACTGCTGGACTGTCAGGAAGAAGTGGAGGAGGGGCCGGTTCTTCTGGGAAATTACGAGGGCGACGCACTGAAAGAAAAGTTGCAGGTGATTTTTTCTGGGGAAAAGATTCCGGATGGGGTTCACTGCTTTGACGATATGATGGCGACGGTCCTGTACAGCGTTTTGCAGGAAAAAGGGCTGGTACCCGGAAAAGATGTAAAGGTTGTGGGATATAACGACAGCAGCATCTGCAATATTCTGCCGGTTCCGCTTTCGTCCGTTTCTTCCCGTTCCAAGGAGATGGGAAAAGAGGCGATCCGGATGATGATGGAAGCCCTGGAAGGCGGAGTGAAAGAGGAAGCTGCCAAATGGATCATCCCGGAACTGAAGATAAGAGAGAGCAGCCGTACAGAAAAAATTTGATAAGCCGTAAGAGGCTGGAAAGGAAAAAGGAGATGAAACTAGGTGGTATCGTCCCGGCATTGGTAACACCATATGACGGGGAAGGAAAAGTCAACTATGAAATGCTGAAAAAGCTGGTGGAAGTGCTTCTGGAGGATGGAGCCGACGGTTTCTATGTGACAGGAAGTACCGGCGAGTGCTTTCTTCTGAGCGAGGAGGAGAGAATCAAAATCACAGCGACGGTGGCAGAGACCGTGAACGGACGGGTTCCCATTGTGACCCATGTGGGAATGATCGGTGCCGCTCAGGCTGCAAAGCTTGCAAAAGAAGCAGAAAGGGCAGGAGCCACCGCAGTCTCCAGCGTTCCGCCTTTCTATTACAATTTCAAGCTGGAAGAGCTGGTTCGTTACTATACGGCGATCTCCGATGCGACAACCCTTCCGGTGATGGTTTACAACATTCCCAGGTATTCCGGCGTGATCATCAATGCCGACAACCTGGGCGAGATTAAAAAGAGCTGCCGGGTGGAGGGCATCAAATATACCGATTCCAATCTCTACGAGCTCGAACGCATCCGCACCCGCTATCCGGAAATGGCCGTAATGTTCGGTCAGGATGAATCTTTCCTGTATTCCCTTCCGGTAGGAGTGAACGGAGCCATCGGAAGCACTTACAACTTCATGCTGAAAAAATTCAAACGAATCTGGAATGCCTATCACGAAGGCCGCCAGGAAGAGGCGGAAAAAATCCAGCATGAAGCCTGCAGAATTATCGACGCTCTGCTTCAGGTGAGAGATATCACGGCGGTGAAATATCTGCTGGGCCGCAAAGGAATTGTTTGTGGCGACTGCCGTTCCCCCTTCTCACCCATAACAGAAGCGCAGAAACAGTTATTAGACGGGATTGGTGATCTGGATTGATGACAGAGACGACAACGATTTTGGAAAAAGCCGGTATCGGCGGCTATGAGGAATACCGGATTCCGGCCATTGCGGTGACGGACAAAGGAACCGTCCTGACGGCCTGGGAATCCCGGAAAGAGACGGGAAATGACTGGGCGGAGTGCCATATCACCGTCCGGAGAAGTACGGATGATGGAAAAAGTTTCGGCGAACCTCAGTATATAAAAGGAACGGTTCCTCCGGAGGAGCGGATCACATGGAACAATCCGGTGCTGATTTCCGACGGAAACCTGGTGCATCTCATTTTCTGCCAGGATTATGAAAAAACCTGGTATACCGTCAGCGAGGATGAAGGCGAGACCTTCCGGGAACCGGTAGAGATCACAGAAACTTTACGAAATATTCCATGGGAATGGAACGTATGCGCGACAGGCCCGGGCCACGGTATCCTGACGAAAGCCGGACTTCTGGTAGTACCGATCTGGCTGGCCATGGGGAAAGTTCATGAGAGAAAAGGCAAATTGGTACGGGACCATTTCCCGTCAGTAGCCGGCTGTATCTATAGCGAGGACCACGGAAAAACCTGGCTTCCCGGCTTTTTCACAAGAGGTGTGGAAAATGCCAACGAGACGACGGTGGCGGAAATGGCGAGCGGAAAGCTTTTATTCAATTTCCGGAATGAACGGTTTGAGCGCTGTCGGGTCATGGGAATCACCCAGGCAGTTCCGACGAAACTCGAGACTGTCTGGAGCGAGACACAGCTTCCGGATCCGACCTGCTGTGGAAGTATGGAAAGTGAAGATGGCACGCTTTATTTTGTAAACTGTGCGAACCATGATATGAATATTTTTTACGCACCGCGAATTCATCTGACTTTATATAGAAGCAACGACGATGCCCGCACCTGGGAGGCTCTGGAGGAGATCGATCCCTGCGGCGGTTATGCGGATCTGGCGATCCACGAAAATGCGGCGTATATCCTTTATGAGCGAACAGTGAACGGAACGATACAGGAGCTTTTGCTGAAAAAAGTGCTTCTGTAAAAATAAAAAAAGGAGGAACAACAAATGAAGAGAAGAAGAGAATGGTCAGCTTTGCTGGCAGGAGTTATGGCCCTTGGCGTACTTGGCGGAGGAATCAGCGTATCTGCGGATGAGGACGTTCCCACCATCGTCATTTACAATAACTCAGGCGCTTTCTCCGTAGCCGGAGCAGAGGCAGGAAGTGACAGCTCCATTTACCAGAAAATGCAGGATTACATTCTGGAGCAGACCGGAGTGAAAGTTGAAATCATCATGCCTCCCTCCGATGCAGGCGCACAGACCGAAAAACTCAACCTTCTGCTGGCAGGCGGCGATCAGATCGATGCCTGGTGGGGAGACTGGAGAGATTATGCGAAAGACGGCATCATCCTTCCGCTGACTGACTACATTCAGGCGCCGGAAGCAAAAGAGCTGTACGATCTCTGGGAGCCCTGGGGATCCTGGGACAGAGTAACAGACACTGACGGAACTATTTGGGCAATCCCCCGTGGAACCAACACCACCCCGTATCAGGTATTTGTACGCAATGACTGGCTGGAGCTCACCGGAATGGAAATGCCCACGACCATGGCAGAGCTGAATGAGTATCTCTATAAGATCAAAGAGCTGGATCCCTATGGAAACGGCGAGACAATCCCTCTGATCCTGGAAAAAGGCGGTTCCACAGAGGTCCTCAATACTGCGGAATCCGTTCTGCTGGGCGGTTTCGTGAAGAGTGGAAACGGCAAGTGGCTGGATGAAACAGATAATAAGGTGAAACCGGAATGGATCGCTGACGGCTATGTGGATTTCCTGAAACAGCTGAATCAGTGGTACACCGACGGCATCATCCACAAAGAGTGCTTTACCATGGATGCTGACACCATCCGTTCCTATATTTCCAAAGGAGCCGTAGGAGCTACCTGCGCCTGGTATTCCAGAATCACCCTGACAGAGCCGACTTTAAGAGAGAATCTTGGAAACTATGAGCGTACAGAAGAGAAACCTTATGTATGGAGCATCAACGAAGCAGGTATCACCGGCGATAACGGAAGCCTGATTCAGACGAAGGCCCTGGGCGGAACCAGCGGTCTGGTGATCAGCAGCAAGTGCAAGAATCCGGAAGCAGTTATGAAATTTGTGGAATGGTCCTTCCAGTGGGAGAATTACACAACAGAAGCTTACGGTCCGGAAGGCGAATACTGGAAATATAATCCGGATGTAGAAAACGCTGAAGAGAACAAAAATATCATCCCCATCGAGGGCGGTCCCACCTACGCAAGAGATTTCCTGGTATCTTTAGGCCTGCCGCTTGAAGTACAGACCTCTGAATATGATGAGGAAGGATATCAGCTCATGCACAACTTCTGGCTTCAGGAGCATCTGGACGATTTCGATGCAACTCTGGATCCGGGAATCGAAGGGGATATCAACTGGGATACCGACGCTCTGGCAGAGAATATCCCCATGCTGAATGACCTGAATACCTACAAAGACGAAGAGCTGATCAAATTTGTAAACGGCACAAGATCTTTCGATACCTGGGATCAGTTCCTGGAAGAGTGCGATGGAATAGGATTACAGGATTACATCAATGAGTATACCAGACAGTATCAGGAGCAGAAAGAAAGCTAAGCGTAATGTTATGAGTGAGCGGGCGGCCGGGCAACCAGCCGCCTGTATAACTAAAGGAGACCTGATATGAAAAAAAAGAAAAACTTGTTTTATTACCTGAAGAAAGACCGTTTTATTTATCTGTTAATGCTGCCAGGCCTGATCTGGTATCTGGTATTCCGCTATTTTCCCATGCTGGGAATTGTTATTGCTTTTGAAGACTATAAACCGTTCTGGGGAATCGAAGGAATCTTTACTTCAAACTGGGTAGGATTCAAACATTTCATTAAATTTTTCCAGTCCCCTTATTTCTTCCGACTGATGAAAAATACTCTCCTGCTGAGTATTTACACTCTGGTATGGAGCTTTCCGATAGCCATTATTCTGGCACTTTTTATCAATGAACTGAAATGTAAAATTTTCCAGAAAACGGTTCAGACTGTATCTTATCTGCCGCATTTCCTTTCCACCGTTATCGTCTGCGGAATGATCCGAACCCTGGTGTCTGTGGACGGTGGGCTGGTCAATGCGATTGTGAAATTTTTCGGCGGAGAGGCGATGCCGTTTCTCGGAATGCCGGAATATTTCCGGACAATTTACACAGTTTCAGAAGTCTGGCAGAGCGTCGGCTGGGACAGCATCGTATTTATCGCAGCGATGGCCGCCATCGACCAGGAGCTCTATGAGGCTGCCATGGTGGACGGTGCAGGCGTTCTCAAGAGAATGTGGCATATAACGATTCCGGGAATCATGCCGGTTATCACAATCATGCTGATCCTCAAAGTGGGAAATATCCTGAATCTGGGCTATGAAAAAGTCCTGCTTCTCTATTCTCCGCAGGTTTACTCCACAGCGGACGTTATCAGCACTTATGTATACCGGGAAGGCGTGGTAAATCAGAATTACTCCTTTGCGACAGCGGTAAATCTGTTTACCTCCGTGATTTCTCTGATTCTTGTTCTCGGAACAAATAAGATCACGAAAAAATTAGGACAGGAGGGCATCTGGTGAAAAAGAAAAAATTATCAGGGGAAACAATTTTTCAGATCGTAGATGTGATCGTGATGTGCCTGTTCATGGTACTGGTCATCGTTCCGGTATTTACCGTAGTTATGACTTCTTTTGTGAGTGAGGCGGAGATCGCCAGAAGAGGAACGTTTATCATCATTCCTGAAAAATTTGATTTTTCCGCTTACAAAATGCTCCTCGCCAGTGGAAAAAATATCGCGAGAGCTTATGGAAACACCCTGTTCCGCGTGGTGATCGGAACTGTGCTGAACCTGGTCTTTACGATCACACTGTCCTATGGACTTTCCAGAGAAGGTTTAAAAGGAAGGACTTTTCTGACAGGCTTTGTATTTTTTACCATGTTGTTTTCCGGTGGAATGATTCCGACATTCATCCTGGTCAAAGGTGTAGGCCTTATTGATTCCCGCTGGGCTATGGTTCTTCCCTGCTTGATCAATACCTGGAACCTTCTGATCATGAGAAATTTCTTCTACGGGATTCCCAAGAGCCTGGAGGAGGCGGCTGTTATCGATGGAGCAAATGATGCACAGGTCCTGGTAAAGATTGTGCTTCCGCTTTCCAAAGCTTCCATCGCAACGATCGGCCTTTTCTATGCAGTAAGCCACTGGAACGCCTGGTTTGATGCCATGCTCTACATCAACACCACGGCTCTGCTCCCCATGCAGAACATCCTCCGGAATATCATCACGGCGGCTTCCAGTATCGGAGACCTGGGCGCAGAAGCATACAACTCCCTGGATGTGGTACCGCCATCCCAGGCCATTCGTGCCGCAACCATCGTAATCACAACGCTGCCCATCCTGGTGGCATACCCGTTTGTACAGAAATATTTTGTAAAAGGTGTAATGGTAGGTTCTGTAAAAGGCTGACTGATTTGTGGTCAGCCTTTTGATTTGATGGTTTTGCAAAAATTGCCGCTTAGTTTCTTGGGCTTGGGCGGCTATTTTTGTGGCTTTTTATCCTTGCCAAAGGGATATCCAAGACCGTATAAAAATTTTTATGATCCAATTTATATGTTTGCAGCATATTATGGGCGGGAGACGGACTCGAGTTCCCTATTTGATGATTTGCAGATCAGCAAAAAGGAAAGTTATTTGAAGAATCTCGATCAGTATGATGTCATAAAGATAAACATTCAGGAATTTTTAAGTGCGACGCATACAGTAGATGACATGATAAAAATGATCAGCCGTTATCTGATTTTTGATCTCACGGAACAGTTTCATGAAGTACGTTGCCGGGATGAGAACAATCTTGTGCAGGTCATGAAAGATATTTTTTCACAAACAGGACGCTCTTTTGTGATCCTGAACGATGAATGGGACTGCCTTTTCCGTGAGTACAAAGAGAATCAGACGGAAACATATGAAGCGTTGAAAATATATATTCAAATGAATATGGATGGCTTGAAGAATGCAATCAGCACAATGAACTGGCATGATGTAATTTCATCGGTAAATGATTCCAGAAAACTTTTGGAAGCAATGTGGAATATCGAAAAAATAACAAAGTAAAACTTCCCGGACGAATAAGGTTTGATATCTTATTCGTCTGGGAAGTTTTTATAGGGTTGTTAATTTGATTTTCGGTCTTTCACCGAATTTCGTGAAATCAGTTTTACATCCAGAATAATATTCTCAGACGGAGCAGTCGAATCGGCAATGTGATGGAACAGGGTTTTGACGGCGAACAGGGCTTTCTGGTCAATATCCTGGGCGATGGTGGTGAGTTTCGGGGTAACATAATAACCCAGTGGGAAGTTATCAAAGCCGATGATGGAATAAGTATCCGGAATCTGAAAGCCTTTCTGCGATAATCGATCCATCAGGTCAATGGCAATATTGTCAGAATTGCAGAAAACGGCTGTTACAGGGGAAGAGAAGGAAAGGATTTCTTCGCTCAGATCCTTTACGTTACTACAGTCCAGAATATGTTCGGCAGAAAGCCTCAGATTATATTTTTCAATGGTGTCCTGAAAACCTTTCAGACGATTCTGGCATACGCCGCTGTGTGCGGTTTCTGTTCCGATGAAAGCCATATCTGTGTGCCCGTTTTGAATAAAATGTTCTGCAGCGAGACAACCACCCTTATAATCGTCGATACCGATATTTGTAATCTGACGAAGGGATGAGTAGCTGTCTGTGAAAACAATGGGAATTCGATTATCCTCTTTGACTTCCTGGATGTTTTCGTCAAAGACGCCCAGTAAAATGGCCCCCTCTGCATTCCAGACATGAAGAAGCTTTGAAATTTCACGATAATCGTTTACATAGTGAGTCATGACAAAATAACCATGCTCCTGTATATAACTAATCATGCTTCCAAGCATGGTTGAGTTATATACATCTGTGAGCTTTCTGCCTTCTCCGCGGATGATAATAGCAATGATATGGGAACTGTTAGAGGAAAGACTGCGGGCGGAATAATTTGGGACATACCCGGTTTCTTTTATGATGGATAAAATGCGGTTCCGCGTGTCTTCAGAAACCTTTGACTGATGGCCGTTGACCACTCTAGAAACGGTCATGACGCTGACTCCAGCCTGGGCGGCAATATCTTTTAGTGTGACCATAGGTGAAGTACCTCCGTTTGCAAAATAGAGAATTCTGTGGAATTCTGTGCTATGAAACATGTAATGTGCTTTGTAGCTCACCGATGGTGATGGAAAATGTTTTTTAATGTTACACATAACATTTCATGGCTGTTATTACTTTCATTATAGCCTCTAAAATGCGACATTTCAATCTAAAATTCTCAAAATCTGAAAAAAATCATCTGTAAATAAATATAAGATAGTTAAAATGCTCTAAAAAACAAAAAAATAAAAAAGTATATTGACTAAAATGACGGAAAGTGATACAGTAAAAACATGAAAGGGATAACGATAACATAATAATAAACCGTTAAATGACGGATAATATTAATCTAAAAATCAAAAAAGAAAGATATATCGAACTGTTTACAATAAAAAAGTGTTTGTATTGTATAAAAAACTGCATCAAAAGCAAAATACACAAGTAATAAAATGTTAATGCTAACCTAAATGAGCGGAGGCAGAGAAATGAAGAAGAAAGATGAGAGAATAAGAGCGAAAGGAAACTTATGGAGGCGTATAGCAAGAAACTGGGGATTATACCTTTTGCTTCTTCCGGCATTGACATTGCTGATCTGTTTTACTTATAAGCCGATGTACGGTGTCCTGATTGCTTTTAAGGAATACAAACCAATAAAAGGAATCCTGGGAAGTGCCTGGGCGGACCCATGGTATAAATATTTTAAAAAGTTTTTTGATTCTTTTCAGTTTAAGACAACCATTCGGAATACGCTGGTAATCACGCTATATAGTATGCTTGTGATGTTTCCACTTCCGATCATTCTGGCATTGGGTATCAACCAACTGAAGAACAGAACTTACCGCAAAATTTTTCAGACCGTAACGTATATGCCTCATTTTATATCAACAGTAGTCATGGTAGGTCTGCTGACTCTGCTACTTTCTCCAGGAAGCGGGCTTCTCGGTGCCATCTGCGGAATGCTTGGAATTAAAGCACCGAATTTCCTCGGTCAGCCCTCCGCATTTAAACATCTCTATGTCTGGTCTGATGTCTGGCAACATGTGGGCTGGGACAGTATCATTTATATAGCAGCCTTGTCTTCCGTGGATCCTAGCTTATATGAAGCGGCTACTGTGGACGGAGCGACTAATCTTCAGAAAATTAAATATGTAGATATTCCGATGTTGGTTCCCACGGCGGTAATCATGCTGATTATGAGGTTTGGAAGCCTCATGAGTCTGGGCTTTGAGAAAGTATACTTGATGCAAAATGACCTGAATCTGACGGCAAGCGAAGTGATTTCTACTTATGTGTATAAAATCGGTATTATTAACGTGCAATACAGTTACTCGGCGGCGATCAATCTTTTCAGTACGGTGATCAATTTTATTTTACTTATTCTGGTTAATCAGATTTCGAAAAAAGTAAGCGATAACAGTCTTTGGTAAAGGAAGGGCGGGAAAAATGAGTACGGAAAGTAAAAGAAAATCAAAAGTGAAAATCTCACGTCAGGATAAAATTTTTCAGACGGTGATCTATCTTTTATCCGCGCTGATGTTGATAATCATCATTTATCCGCTTTATTTCGTTGTTATTGCTTCTTTTTCCGATCCGGCGGCAGTTGCGGGAGGACAGGTATGGCTGCTTCCCAAAGGACTGACCCTGGATGGGTACAAAGAACTGTTCAAGCACAGCGAAATCTGGACCGGATATCTCAATACGATCCTTTATACACTGGTCGGCACAGCGATTGGTCTGTTTGTAAACATTACGGCAGCTTATGCGCTCTCAAGAAGAGATCTTGTGGGCAGAGGTTTTTTGAATCTCCTTTTTGTATTCACAATGTTTTTTAATGGCGGCCTGATTCCCACGTTTCTGACGGTGCAGGACTTTCATCTTTACAACACATTCTGGGTAATGGTGCTTCCTTTTTCCGTGTCGGTCTATAACATGATCGTGGCTAGGACTTTTTTCCAGAACAGTATCCCGATGGATCTTTATGATGCCGCAAGGATTGACGGTTGCGGAAATCTTCGTTACTTTGCCCAGATCGTGTTGCCCCTGTCAAAGGCAATTCTGGCAGTTATCGGTCTTTGGACAGCGGTTGGTTTGTGGAACTCTTACTTTAATGCTTTGATCTATCTGAAAGACTCCGGCCTGTATCCATTGCAGCTGATCTTGAGAAATATTCTGATCACAAACAATATGCAGATGTCTCTGGGAAGCGGCGAAGCTATGCAGGTGGCCTTACGTCTTTCCAATCTCATGAGATATTCCGTTATCATTGTTTCAACGGTGCCCATCATGTGCATATATCCTTTTGTACAGAAGTATTTTAACCAGGGCGTTATGATCGGAGCGGTAAAAGGCTGAGGATTGTAAAACACAAAGGTGTTTTCATGTATAAAACCCAAAAAGAAATGGAGGAAATGAAGATGAAGAAGAGAACGAAACGTGCAGTGAGCATGGTGCTGGCAGCAGGAATGATTGCTTCCCTGGTAGTAGGAGCATCTGCTGATGAGGGATTTCATGAGAGTGGTCTGCCGATCACAGATGAGCCGGTGACATTGACGGTACTGACGACCCGTTGGGGAAACATGGGCGACAGTTTTACTGCCAATAAGTTTTTGACAGATCTGGAAGAAAACAGCAACGTGCATATCGAGTGGCAGGTACAGTCTCTGAACGACTGGAGCGAGCAGAAGGGCATCATGCTGGCCAGTGGAGAACTTCCGGATATTATTATGGGTTTCCGTACATTTAATGATTCGGATATTATGAATAATATGGAAATGTTCCAACCATTGGATGACTTGATTGATCAGTATATGCCGAATTATAAAAAAGCACTGGAAGAAATACCGGAACTGAAAAAGATGGCTACTTTTCCGGATGGGAAGATGTATTCTTTTACGAAAAATCTTCCTTTGAGGCCGAAATCCTGTAATCAGCCCATTATCAATAAAAAATGGCTGGACAACCTGGGACTGGAAGTTCCTGAAACTCTGGATGATCTTTATAACGTTTTGAAAGCATTTAAGGAGCAGGATGCAAATGGAAACGGAGATCCAAATGATGAGATTCCGATTTCCGGAGCAAAGGGACTTAGTATGGATCTTTTGAATCCTTTTGGTATTACGGACATCAATGAAAAGAAGATACTTGTGGCAGAGGATGGAACACTGAGTTATTATCCGGTTACCGAACAATATAAAGAAGGTCTGAAATGGCTGAATAAGCTGTATCAGGAGGGTATCATTGATGCGGAAGCTTTCACTCAGGACGATACCATGCTGACGGCAAAAAGACAGGATCCGAACGTATCCAAGGTGGGTTTTGAGTATGCCTGGACTCATGAGGCGAACTTCGGAAAATGGACTGATGAATATATTGAGATCCCGCCTATCAAAGGCCCGGATGGAAAGGCATACACAGGCGGAGATGCAAATGGTGTAGCTTCTCTTTCCAGAAATGAAGCAATGATCACCACCTACTGTGAGCATCCGGAAATTGCAGCAAGATGGCTGGATGAGTTTTACACAGGTGAAGCCAGTATTCAGAACTTCTGGGGACCAATCGGAACCGTAATCGAAAAACATGACGACGGAACTTATACTTTAAATGATCCGCCAGAGGGAACCAGTGCAGATTCTTGGTACTGGGATTCCAGTCTTCGTGATTTCGGACCGAAATATGTCAGCAAGGATTTCGAGTCAAAAATCAAGCTTTCTACAAACACGGGTGACGGTATGAAAGCAGAGATTAGTAAGATTGCAGACGATACGATCACACTTCCGTATCCGAATGTAATGTTTACTGCGGAAGAAAATGAAGAGCTTCCAACGCTGACAACCGATATTGATAAATATGTTGAAACCACCAGAGCCAAATGGGTTACGGAAGGTGGAATTGATGAAGAGTGGGATGCTTATATTGAGCAGCTGAATACGATGGGACTGGAACAGCTGGTTCAGATCTATACAGACGCTTATGAGCGTTACACAGCGGAATAAGCACTGGCAATGAAATGCCGCAGCCACTGAAAAAATGGTTGCGGCATTTTTCTACAGGGAGGATTCGAGATGAGTTTGGAACTGGATTTTGAAAAAGAAGAAACGATAGGCAATGTACTGAAACAGGCAGGCCTTTGCGGAAGTTTTCAAAAAGAGGAAGAGGCGGTTTTGAAGCTGAAAAAAAATTACAACGCCGTTTATGGCCTGGGCGAACGGTTTAACGGAGTGAATCAGAAAGGAAAACGGGTACATGGAGAAGTTATAGAGAAGTTCTGTCATCAGGGAGAAATCAGTTATTGTCCGGTACAGTTTTTTATGACAGATGCAGGCTTTGGGTTCTTTACAGATACGAAAACTGTGGTCGATTATGCGTTTGAAGAGGAAATATCTATAACTTTGAGGAAAGATCACCGGGGAAAATTTCCCAAATGCTTTCTGTTAACAGGGAGTACCACGGAGATGCTTCAGGAATATGTAAGAAGAACCGGAGCAGTTCGGCGGATTCCACGGTGGAGCCTTGGAATCTGGATGTCCGCAAATCGCTGGCATACGGAAAAAGAAGTTCTGGAACAGGTGGAAGAGGCAGAAAAACTGGAATTTCCGGGGAGCGTGTTGGTGGTAGAGGCCTGGAGTGATGAGGCGACTTTTTATCGGTTCAATGAACATGGGGAATGGCCTCATCCAGAGAAAATGATACAGACACTAAAAGAAAAAGGAATCCACACGGTTCTCTGGCAGATTCCGGTGCTGAAAAAGATGGAAAAAGAAAAGTCTCATCCGGTACTGAAAGAAGATATCGAGTATGCAGTAAAAAGAGATCTCTGTGTGAAAAATCAGGATGGAAGTCTCTACAGGATTCCGGAAGAACACTGGTTTAGCGGTTCTCTTCTTCCGGATTTTTCGAAGAAAGAAACCCGGGATTGGTGGTTTTCTAAACGGCAGTATCTTTTAGATATGGGTGTGGACGGTTTTAAAACGGATGGGGGAGAATTTGTTCTGACAGATGAGGCGGAGGTTGAGGATGGTCGTACAGGAAAAGAACTGAGAAATGCCTTTGCGGAGGATTATATCCGGGCATATGAAGAATTTGTCGGACCGGAAAGAGTACTTTTTTCAAGGGCTGGTTACACAGGACAGCAGTGTTTCCCAATCCAATGGGCCGGAGACCAGCAGTCTGAATGGTCAGAACTTCGAGGTGTGCTATCTGCCGGACTTTCAGCGGGACTTTCGGGAATCGTCTACTGGAGCTTTGATATTGGAGGTTTTGCAGGACCGCTTCCGACGGCGGAACTTTATGAACGGGCAACACAACTGGCTTTATTTATGCCGGTAATGCAGTGGCATTCAGAGCCGGTGGGTGGGCAGTTTGCGGAACTGATGCCTTCAGCGGGAGGTATTAATGACAGAAGTCCCTGGAATCTGGCACGCATTTACGGGGATGAGGAGTTTTTGGAAAATATCAGAAAGCTTCACAATCTCCGAATGAATTTTCTACCTTATCTTGCTTGGGAGGCGGAGCGAAGTGCCAGGGAAGGACTTCCAATGGCCCGGCATCTTTGTCTGGATTATCAGGAAGAACCATACAATAAATGTTTTGAACGGGAATTTCTGTTAGGCGATCTTTTGATTTGTCCTGTGGTAGAAGAAGGTATGAAGGAAATCACTGTTTATCTTCCGAAAGGCAAATGGTATCCGGTTTCATCCGTTCTTTTTGGAAATGTTCAGGAGGAAAAAGAAGTGTTTTATGAGGGTTGCGCCTTCTATGTGCTGCCGGTAAAAGAACATGGGATTCCAGTCTTTTTAAAAGAGGGAGGAATGTTCGCACTGGAGCTTCCCAAGAATGGAAAACCGGGCGAAAGAAGTTGGAACATCCAGGAGACAGAGCTTTGTATCTGGGTAGCAGGAGAAAAAGGTGAGAGAAACTGCTCCGACGGGAACGGAGAAACGCTCCATATATCCTGGGGAACAGAAGATATCCAGGCAGTTTATCGAAAAAAGAACGCAGAAAAAGACTGTAAGAAAATCTGGTTAAAATAGGCTAAAAAAACACCCTGTAGATTGAATCTGCAGGGTGTTTTTTAGCCGCTTCACATCACCACGCCGGACTGGAAATTTTCAGTCCGGATTTTTTAAGGGCCGGAAGAAGGGCATTATAAAGGATAACGACCAGGATGGTGGAAGCAACGGCATTTACAAAAGTAGTAGCGGTGCTCCATTTGGCAAGAACGGAAGCCATCTCCTGGGGCTGGCCTAAGATGTACTGTTTGTAGAAGTAACCAACCAGCGGATCGAAGATGACATTGAAGCCAAGACCTGCGATGGAGGAGATCAGGCTCCATTTGAAGATGTATTTTTTGTCCGTGCTCTCACTAATGTGAGCAATCTTGTGGGCAACCAGACCGGTGATCAGACCGATGCAGAACTTCAGGACAAACGTCTTGGGAGCTCCGGTGATATAAACCGGATCCATCAGGTCAGCGATCGTCATGCCGACAGCTCCGGCCAGTCCGCCATAACCGCCTCCGAGAAGCAGTGCGGCCAGAACGCAGAAGGCATTTCCAAGATGCAGGGAAGTGGCATCTCCGCCGGGCATGGGGATCTTGATCTGCAGGAAGGTAAAGATAACATAGCACAGAGCGGCGAAAAGTGCCGTCAGGGCTAATTTCTGGATTTGATCGTGTGATTTACTGTTCATAAGCTTCTCCTCTTTTCTTTGTTTTCCATCTACTGGAATGTTATCGCTATCTTATACTGTAAGTGGATGGATTTAAATAGCCAATTCTGAAAAAAATAACCATACCAGTATGAACGCTTTCGTCCTTTTCAGAAAAAAATACCAAATTTAAAAAAAGATGATAGAATGGTGTCAGATCAAGAGGAGGTAAATGATATGTATCGGATCATGCTTGTGGAAGACGATGCCACCATTGTGGATATCTTGTCCCGTCAGCTGGAAAAATGGGGATATCTTGTCCGGGCTGTGCAGGATTTTGACCGGGTGATGGAAGAATTTCGGGAATTTCAGCCCCAGCTGGTGCTGATGGATCTGTCGCTCCCTTTTTTCAATGGCTATTACTGGTGTACGGAGATCCGGAAGATCAGCCGGGTACCGGTGCTTTTTCTTTCTTCGGCATCGGATGATATGAATCTTATCATGGCCATCAATATGGGAGCAGATGATTTTATTGCCAAACCCTTTAAGTTTGAAGTGGTGCTGGCAAAGATCCAGGCTATTATCAGGAGAACGTACGATTTTGGAAGAGATCTGAATACGTTGAACTGTCGGGGAGTCACCCTGAACCTGGGGGATGGAGTGGTTTCCTTTGGGGAAGAAAAACTGGAGCTTTCCAGAAACGAATATAAAATCCTGGAAATTCTCATGAAGAAAAAAGGAAATGTGGTGCCGAGAGAAGACCTGATCCAGGCACTCTGGGATACGGAGGAATTTATTGATGAAAACACTCTGACGGTAAATGTTGCCAGGCTTCGGCAGAGATTGAAACAGATCGGAGTGGAAGAACTGATCTCTACCAGAAAAGGTGTGGGGTATCTGATCATGGAACCGTAAAGGTACGGTCTGTCTTAGAAAGGATTTTTTATATTTATGAAAGAACTGTGTGATTTTTTAAGAGAGAAACGCCAGCTTCTCTTTTTTCTGCTGTTTTTTGAGGGGTCTCTCTGCCTGATCTATGGTCTTTACGGGCTGCCCTGGGGACCGGCCGGTTATACCTGCCTGGTGACAGCAGTTGTGACACTGGGATTTCTGATGGCAGGATTTTTCAGATGGGAAAGGAAAAGACGGCAGCTGCTGATCCTGAAAAGGCAGGCAGAACAGTCTCTTGAAACCGCAGATCTTCCGAAAGCGGAGACACCATTGGAGAAAATCTATCAGGAAATCATTCAGGATCAGGAAAAACGTTGTCAGAGAGAGCAGAAAGAAAGCAGGGAGAAGCTTGTACGGTCCAGGGAATACTATACGCGCTGGAGCCATCAGATCAAAACGCCCATTGCAGCGATGGAACTTTTGCTTCAGGAGGAACCGGCAGATGTCCGGGCACTGAAGAGGGAGCTTCTGAAAACCAGTCAGTATGTGGAGATGGCACTTTCTTATCAGCGGATGGAAGGAGAGGGCAATGATCTGGTGATCCAGAGGTATGAACTCCGGCCGGTAGTGATGCAGGCAGTGAAAAAGGTCAGCCCGCTTCTGATACACAAGCATATCTCGTTTTCAGCAGGTGATCTGTCGGGTGAGGTGCTGACTGATGAAAAATGGCTGGTCTTTGTGCTGGAACAGCTTCTGACCAATGCTTCCAAATATACAAAGGAGGGCGGCAGTGTCCGGATTGGGAAAGAGAATGGGCTGCTCGTGCTCCGCGATACGGGGATCGGAATCCGCCCGGAGGATCTTCCGAGGATTTTTGAATGGGGCTATACGGGCTACAACGGCCGCCTGGACAAGCGTTCCACTGGGGTTGGTCTGGCACTGGTGAAGCAGGTGATGGAGATGCTGGGAAACAAAATGGAGATCCGCTCCGTTCTGGGAGAGGGAACGGAGGTGTTTCTGGATCTTCGGAGGACAGAACTGGAGGCAGAGTGAAAAGAGGCTGGATGCCGGACATTGGCAAAGGCTTTTCTTACGCAGATGTAAGAAATGGAAGAAGAAATGTAAGCAAAAACCATGGCAGAGCATTTCTTCTTTTTTTATACTATATTTGCAGTGAGCAATCCGCAGGCAGCAGCTGCGGGCAAAAAACAAGATCATCATATTAGGAGGCATTTCAATGGCAGTTCTGGAAGTACATCATCTGAAAAAAATATATACGACCCGTCTGGGAGGCGCCAGGGTACAGGCGCTTACCGATGTGAATTTTTCCGTGGAAAAGGGAGAGTATGTGGCGATCATGGGAGAATCCGGTTCCGGAAAAACCACACTCCTTAACATTCTGGCATCGCTGGATAGACCAAGCAGCGGAGAGGTTCTTTTGAACGGGACCAGGCTTTCGGCAATCCCGGAATCCAGGCTTGCTGCCTGGAGGCGGGAAAAGCTTGGCTTTGTTTTCCAGGATTTTAACCTTCTGGATACCTTTTCCATAAAAGACAATATTTTTCTTCCGCTGGTGCTTGCAAAAACGCCGGTGGCGGAGATGAAAAAGAGACTGATGCCCCTGGCAGAGATGCTTGGGATCTCCGGGATCCTGGAAAAATATCCCTATGAGGTTTCCGGTGGCCAGAAACAGAGGGCAGCGGTGGCCAGAGCTCTTATCACGAAGCCGGATCTGATCCTCGCAGATGAACCGACAGGGGCGCTGGATTCCCGTTCAACCGACAGTCTTCTGGCTGTTTTTGAAGAGATCAACCGGAAGGGGCAGACGATTCTTATGGTGACGCACAGCATCAAGGCGGCCAGTCATGCAGGCCGGGTACTTTTTATCAAAGACGGCACTGTGTTTCATCAGATCTATCGTGGTGAACTTCAAAGAGAGGCGATGTATCAGAAGATCTCAGATACACTGACACTGCTCACAACAGGAGGAAACAGTCATGAATAAGGGCTTCTATCTGAAAATGGCCTGGGGAAATATCCGGAAAAACAGGAATATCTATCTTCCGTATCTTCTGGCGGCCTCTGTCATGACGGCACTTTTTTACATTCAGGGTTCTCTCTGTGATATGGTGGATATTTCCGGTATGAAAGGGAAAAGAATGATGAGTTCTCTTTTGGGGATCAGTACACCGATAACGGGTATTTTTTCTCTGGTCATTCTTTTCTATGTGAACAGTTTCGTTATGAAACAGAGAAAAAAGGAATTTGGCCTCTACAATGTTCTTGGAATGGAAAAACGTCATCTGGTCAGACTGATGAGCGTTGAGATCCTTCTGGTAGCTGTTTTCAGCCTGGTTTTTGGGATTTCCGGAGGAGCTTTGTTTTCTCAGCTGTTTTTCCTGATCTTTTATAAAATGATCCGGATGGAGGCAGATCTTACGATGGTGATCCCGCGCGGAGCCGTAATAGAGACTCTGACCCTGTTTGGCATTTTGTTTTGTCTGGTGCTTTTGTATGATATCGTCGCTGTCATCCGGACCAGACCGGTCGAGCTTCTCAAAAGTGAGAGTCAGGGAGAGAGGGAACCGAAGGTTCATGGTCTGGCAGCCCTGATCGGTGTGGCTGCTCTGACCGGCGGGTATGTGATCGCACAGAAAGTAGAAAGTCCCATGGAAGCCATGCTGTGGTTTTTTGCAGCGGCTCTTCTGGTCATCATTGGTACCTATGGACTTTTTATGGCAGGAAGCATTGCATTGCTGAAATGGATGAAAAAGAGGGAGTGTTTTTATTACCGTCCATCCAGTTTTATTTCTGTTTCCGGCATGCTTTACCGGATGAAGCAGAATGCGGCAGGACTGGCCGGGATCTGTATCCTTTCCACAATGGTCATGGTCACCATCGGGGCGAGCCTTTGTATTTTCAGCGGTGTGGGTGAAGGGGTCCGGGAAGAATATCCGAGAGAATATTTTCTGCAGATGCATTATTCGGAAGACCTGAAGCCGGAAACATATCAGGATACAACCTCAGATGTGAAGAAGCTTGTGGAGGCACAGATGGAGGAGAATGGCTCCAGAGTGGAAAATATGCTGTCTTATACCAGATGCAATATGGTATACCGAAAGGGAAAAGATGGTTATGAGGCAGAAATGGGCGACCTGGCAGATACGAACGATTACGAAAACCTGGTGTATGTCCAGTACCTGCTCCGGGAGGATTATGAAGCGAATACCGGGAAGAAAACAGAGATTCCGGATGACGTGGCAGCCTTCTATGAGTCGGAAGAGGGACTGATACCGGGAGAAACACTGCTTTTCGGGGACTATTCCATAAAGGGAAAACGGCTGGAGGAGCCTGTGGAAACTGCCGTTGCCAGCCGGTACAGCGGAATAAAAAAACGGGTGCAGGTGCTCCTTCCGGGAATAGAGGAAATGGAAAAACTGACGGAAAGTCTCGGGAAGAATTTTGAAACATATTATGGTCTTGAGGAGGGAGAAGGTCCGGGTGCAATGTACTTCCTGGGCTGGAACTGGTACTTTGATATTTCTGGTAAGCAGGAACCGGCAGAAGAGTTTCTGGAGAAGCTCCGCAGTTCCTGGGAAACAGAGAAAGCGTCGGAGTGGGCCTATATTTCCGCGTTCCAGAACCGGACGGAGGAAGAAGAGTATCTCTTTCAGGAGTATGGAACGATTCTTTTTATCGGATTTTTCCTCGGTCTGATCTTTCTTCTGGCAACCGTACTCATCATTTATTATAAACAGGTAACGGAAGGCTACGATGACCGGAAACGTTTTGTCATTATGCAGGACATTGGCCTTAGCCAGGCTGAGGTGAAAAAAACCATCCGGACGCAGGTGCTGCTGGTGTTTTTCCTGCCTCTTGGGGCAGCAGGCCTTCATATGGCAATGGCCTTCAAAGTTCTGGTGAAGATGATGGCACTGTTTTCAGCCTACAATATAAAACTTTTTAGCCTGTGCATCGGTCTTACGGTAGCCGTTTTTGCTCTGGTCTATTTCCTTGTCTATACCGTCACTGCAAGGATTTATTATAAAATCGTAAGTAACGCCAGGTGATCATAAGACAGTTTCAGGGTTTTCAGAAAATTTTCTCATGGAGAAAAGCTTCTGGAATCGTTGAGGCTGTCTTTTTTATGTGAGCCTGACGGCAGAGAATCAGTCCTTGAAAAAAAAGAACCTCTATAATATAATGATGCGAGAGAAACAGAAACTGGCGATGCGGTTTTCCGGATGTCTTTTGACGTGCGGAGCCGCAGAACATGGAGAAAGAAGAATGAGGAAGAAAAAACTATGGCTGATCCGCATGCTGGCGGCAGCCCTGATTCTTTCCGCGGCTGTGCCGGTGTGCCCGTCCCTTGCAGCGGAAGATTCAGAATATACGGAAACTTATGACGATACGGGGGAGGATACAGCAGAGGACAGTGGAGAAGAGACCGAGTACATCCCGGAATCCTATTACTGGACTGTGGAATCCAATGAGATCTCCGGCTGGCCGCAGGGTCCGCAGATCGAAGCGGAAGCCGCAGTCGTCATGGATGCGGATACAGGGGCTTTTCTGTACAGCAAAAATATGGACAGGAAAGAGTACCCGGCCAGTATTACCAAGATCATGACGGCACTGGTAGCGATCGAAAGCGGGAAGCTGGACAGTAAGATCCAATTTTCAGAAAACGCAGTTTATAATCTGGAGGAAGGCAGCAGCCATGTAGGCATCCAGGTAGGTGAAGTCTTAAGCATGCGCCGGGCGCTCTACGGACTGATGCTGGAATCTGCAAACGATGTTGCAAACGGTATTGCGGAAACAGTCGGCGGCAGTATCAGTGGCTTTGCGGATCTGATGAATGCGAAAGCAGCGGAGCTTGGCTGTGTCAACACGCATTTTACGAATCCGCATGGACTTCAGAACGAAGAGCATTATACCTGTGCGAGAGATATGGCACTGATCACGCAGGCGGCCCTGAAGCATCCGACCTTCCAGAAGATTGCCGGAACAACCAATTATACCTGTCCGAAGACCAACAAGGTGGATGAGGAGCGCTACTGGTATAATCACAACCAGATGATCCAGAAGGATGCCGAGTATTATTACGAAGGCTGTTTTGGAGGAAAGACCGGTTTTACGAGCGATGCCCTGAATACGCTTGTAAGCTATGCAAAGAAGGATGGCCGCACGCTGATCTGTGTGGAGCTTCATGTAAATGGAAAAGACAAGGCTTACAGTGAGAGCCACGCCATGCTGGATTATGCCTTTGAAAACTTCCAGAATGTGACCGTACCTGCCAACGAGAGCACCGTGACCCGGTCCCAGCTCATCGGAATGGACAACTTAGGCGAGCTTTCAGCTCTTCGTACGGAGGCGATGGATGAAACTCTGGTGAGCGGTCCGAGCGAAGTGGCGGTGACAATTCCGAAGACGGCGGAGGCTTCCGCTGTGGAGCGAAAGGGCGACGGTTCCGGCGGATTGATTTACAGCTATAATGGCTGGCAGGTGGGAAACACCTCCCTTTCCTACAATTCCTTTTCCTTCGATGTGCCCACCCCCAGTACGGTTCCCGTGAATTACACGGAGATCATCGAGGAGACCGAGCCCGGTGTCAAAGGCATGGTCCAGATGGCTGTGAGAAAGACAACGGCCTTTGGAAAAACTGCCGGAAAAGCCATCGGAGAATTTTTCAGGACTCTTCCGGAGAAGTTTACCTGGCTGAAAGATAAGATCCTCTGGCTCATCGACTGGATCAACGAGCATGACATCATGGCGGCAGTTGTGGGACTGATCCTCCTGCTTATCCTTATTCCGATCCTGGGAATCGCCTGGGCCAGAAATTCCAAAGCCCAGAAGATCCGAAAGCAGCGGAAAAAAGAGCGGGAAGAACGAATTCGTATTGAGAAGAGCATCGACAGCAAGCCCGTGAGCGAGATCGAGGCAGAGCTCCGGGCAGAGATCGAAAAAGACCGTCTGGAACGGCAGCAGGCCGTGGAAGAGGCCAGAGAAATGCATGTGGAAGAAGAACCGGTGTCCCAGGAGGAAGACCAGAAGTAGGAGGAAATGAGTTATGAGCTGGGTGTCACCGATCAAGGACAAAGAGACTCTGCAGAAATTTGAGAATGGCCTGAAAGCGGCCGGTGAAAAGTATTACGTTTTGTTTGAGATCGGTCTTGGCACCGGGTTGAAGATGCCGGATATTCTGGGACTTCGGAACGAAGATGTCTGGGAAAAGGAAGTCCTGGAGCTGAACATCGGAAAGAAAACTATCCGCCGGATTTTCAAGATCCCTGAGAATCTTCAGCGGGAAATCCTCGTTTATACGGAGGGAAAAGACCCGAAGGCCTGGCTTTTTCCGGGGAGGAACGGATCGAAGGGGCCTCTTTCCAAGGAACACGCCTGCCGGGTGATGAAGCGGGTGGGAGAGGAGCTGGGGCTGCCGCCTGTGGGAAGCAGCACGATGCGAAAGACCTTCGCCTGGAATTACTATAAAGCGACGGGGGATATTTTTTATCTCCAGAATCTTTTCAATCATGCGTCGCCCTCCATCACTTACCGCTATATCGGCGAGAAGCCGAAACGGACGGTAAAGGACGATCAGCGGAGCCGTTTCCTTCTGGGAAAGGACGACAATGGGAAGAAGCGGATCCTGCTTTTGGAGAACACGCTGGAGGAGATCAGAGAGTCCTTGGGAGACTCGGGAAAAAACGATGCCTTTTTCGGCAGGGTGGATTGTCTTCTGACGGAAATGGAAGAATTGACGGAAAATTTCAAACGAATGTAAAAAAACGCTGCGGACAGAGGCTCATTCCTCTTTTCTGCAGCGTTTCTGTTTTTGTTTCAGGGCTTCTTTTTTCTGTATGATGGTCTCGGCCTCCGCATCGGAGACGAGCTTTAAGGTCTTTACGCAGAAAAAATCTCCGTTTTCCGTTTTTTTCATGCGGTTTTTTCCCTTGAGCCAGCCGTGTTCCTCGCAGCGGGCCAGGCAGTAATAATTTTTGGAATTTCCGGTGAACCAGCGGATCTTTTTCCGGGCGGGCTTCCCGCAGATATAGCAGCGGGTGGCGGCCACCTTCCGGTCCCGCATGGCATCGGTCTTGGTGCGGAAAGGTTTGGAGACGAATTTCTGATAGGTCTCATAGCGGATTTGAAACTCTTCCTTCCGGCTCTGGGGCGTGCGGTAGTAGTCCACGGAAAAGTATTTGAGAGCCTGTTCTTTATCCAGAGTCTGAAGGATTCCGGCGGTATAGGAGGCGTCTCCCAGCGCTTCATGGAAGGGCTGATCCTTGGGAAGCTCCAGGGCATCGACGACGGACTGGAGATTTTTCCGGGAACGGCCGTCCTCCCTCTGGAGACTGAAAATCTTCTGGATATCCAGGTAATAGAGGGGAAACGGGAAGGGATTTTTTATATGGTAAAAGCGCATGTTCCGCTGAAGCTCGAGAAGATCCTGAGGACCCCAGGAACAGAAAACGGCGTCCTCCATGGGGCCGCACCATTCCAGAAAGGAAGGAATCACCTCATAAAAAGGCCGGGCCTTGCGGAAAGCCTTCATATCCATATGCAGGACTTCCTGGGTATGGCGGTGGAAGCTGTGGTAGACCCTGGGCCGGATCTTTTCCTGAAACTGTCCGCATTCTTCCCACTGGTCGTCCAGTTTGACGGCTCCGATCTGAATGATCTCAAAGGGAAGCTTCTTATTCTCTTTTTCTTTTCCTCCGGGGCACTGGTTCCATTCCAGGTCAAAAACGATGTAATTCATAATCAAGTCCTTCTGGTGCTGCGGTGTCTGTTACCGTCTCTCAATATTTGCGGTATTAGTATACAGGATGGAACTGAAAAATACAAGGGGAGTATCTAAAGCGTCTCCGTACGGAAGACAGTGTAAATGAGCACTTTTGTTTGTTGCAGTATTAAAATTTATACTTGCTGGTTAAATTGTATATAAAAACAAAAAATCTTCGGCACATTGCCCAGAAACTTAAAAATTCCTTAATGAGACTGGCAGAACTCACAAGGTCGCCGGACAAACTTTGGTGGTTTCGGGTATGGAAGGAACGGACATAATTTAGTATACTATTCTCAGTCAGTAAACGTTGTAGTTACTAACAGAGAGGAACTGCAAGTTACTTTTATGAATTAGGAGGATGAAGAAATGGCTAGCTTATCACTGCAGCACATCAACAAAACTTACCCGAATGGTTTTGAAGCAGTAAAAGACTTTAACCTGGAAATTGAAGATAAAGAGTTTATCATCTTTGTAGGACCTTCCGGATGTGGTAAATCTACCACCCTTCGTATGATCGCAGGTCTTGAGGAGATCACCAGTGGTACCCTTAAGATCGGTGACAGAGTTGTAAACGATGTAGAGCCGAAAGACAGAGATATCGCAATGGTATTCCAGAACTACGCTCTGTATCCGCATATGACCGTATTCGACAATATGGCATTCGGTCTGAAATTAAGAAAAGTTCCGAAGGATGAAATCAAAAAGAAAGTTGAAGAAGCAGCTAAGATCCTTGATCTTGAGAAATTGCTTGACCGTAAACCAAAGGCTTTATCCGGTGGACAGAGACAGCGTGTTGCCATGGGTCGTGCAATCGTTCGTAATCCTAAGGTATTCCTTATGGATGAGCCTTTAT
>OLNW01000872.1_pt1 | contig 33006 bp, 30 predicted proteins | sample 1672121 | NCBI WGS metagenome assembly OLNW01 (sample SAMEA3136648, study PRJEB25190) | human gut metagenome
ATATAATCAGTCCTTTCTATCCTTTCGACTGATTATAGTATACCACACTTCGCACCGCAGAACAAGCGTTCTATTTTCTTTTTTCTGCAATTCATCTCCCACCTGTAGAGGAAGGAGAATTCTTGCTAACTTATGTTAAAAATACACCAGCTAATAGCCATCTGAAAGCACTTTATAAAAGTCCATCTTTACAGTACATTTTTTATACTAAGTACATGATACATGCCGCATTCAAACTTGTCAATTACGCAGAAATATCTAACCTAGTACGCCCAAGCATACCGCGGATTTTCATCTTCCGCACATCAAAATTATCATAGCCAGATGCGAAACACACACATCAAAAAGACCGCTGCCTATTCACAGATTCATAGCAGGTGCTGCGATTGTGGTCGGTACTTAGGTGGTGTCTTTTACCACCTTATGTACCGCTACCAGCAATCGGCAACGCAAGTGTGCCTGCTATGAACTGTAAATAGGCAACGGTCTTCGTAAAATATTGTGTTTCGCAGCGTCAATTATAATTTTAGAACTGTTTTCGCAATTTCGGATCCAGCAGATCGCGGAGTCCATCACCAATGAAGTTGGCCCCCACAGCCATTGTAAAGATTGCCAATCCAGGGAATCCTGCCACCCAGAATTTATTGAAGTACTGAACACCATCAGATACCATCATACCCCATTCAGGTGTTGGCGGAGCAGAACCCAGACCAAGGAAGCTCAATGTGGAGAACATCAGGATCTGATTACCGATATCCGTTGTCGCCATGATCAAAACAGAAGTAATACTGTTTGGAATGATTTCCTTTAATAAGATACGGATTCTTGACGCACCAAGCGCTTCCGAAGCAGTAACGTATTCATTTTCACGGACGCTCAGCACCACGCTTCGCATGACACGGGCATAAGACGGCCATGCAACAATAACAAGGGCAAACATGGTGTTAAACAGGTTGGAACCCATGACTGCATTGATAATCATTGCCAGGATCAGTGACGGGAAAGACAGAATCATCTCTGAAAGACGCATCATGACATTGTCCACAGCACCACCTACATAACCGGCAATAGCACCGTAAATCGTACCGATACAGCCTGCGATCACAACCGTCAGGCAGCCTGCCAGCAATGAATAACGTCCGCCGTAGATCACACGGCTGAAAATGTCACGGCCAAAGTTATCTGTACCAAAGATATGCGCCGCTGAAGGCGCTTTTAATCTCAGGGTCAGATCCTGGACAACCGGATCATAAGGTGCCACAAAAGGGGCGATAATAGCCATGATGATCCAAAACAGACAGATGATGACGCCGAAAGTGAAAAGATAATTGGACTTAAACATTTTTTTCAAAGAATGTAACATCTAACTGCACCTCACTCTCGGGTCAATGATACCGTACAGGATATCGACCACTGTATTAATAATCATATAATTCAGCGCAATCAGCAGCGCCACGCCGATAATCGACGGATAGTCATTGGACAGGACGGACTGATACGCAAACTGACCAACTCCCGGCCAATTGAAAATTGTTTCAACAAGTACCATACCACCAAGGAGATTGCCAAAACCAAGACCAATAACCGTCAGTACAGGAATCAGTGCATTGCCAAGCGCATGATGGATGATCAGTCGAACATTTGACAGACCTTTTGCACGGGCTGTACGGATGTAATCTGTGGACATAACATCCAACAGATTGGAACGTGTTGTTCTGGTGATCAGGCCCATGGTAAAGGCAGCCAGAACTGTACCCGGAAGAATCAGATGTCTCAGGGCATCCAGTGCCTTCGGAATATCACCCTCAAGCAGACTGTCGATAACAAAAAATCCTGTTACTGTCTGCGGTGCACTGAATGCATTGCCAAGACGGCCCGGTCCCGGCAAGATCTGCAGTTTGTAATAAAAGAAATACAATACAAGCAGTGCGAACCAGAAACTTGGCAGGCTGACACCTGTAACAGAAATCGCACGCACGATCTGATCAAGAATACTATTTCTCTTAATCGCAGAAATCACACCAAATAAAATACCAAACAGGGTTGCCAGAATGATGGCAAATACTGCCAGTTCGATCGTCGCCGGATAGCAGCGTGCCAATTCACTTAAAACTGCATTGTTGGTACGGATAGATGTACCCAGATCAAAATGCAGCAGATTCTTCATGTAGTATACATACTGCACAATAATCGGCTGATCCAGTCCGTATTTTGCCTTATAGGCGGCCACAATTTGAGGATCACCCAATGCTCTCTGGCTCAGATTGGCGGTTACCGGATCGCCGGGAACCAGTTTTGTCAATATAAAAACCAACGTCGCCACACCGAACAGCATAATCACAAGGTATACAAGTCTTTTTCCTATAAACTTCAGCCGTTCCATACGACACCTCTCTCTCTTTCGTTTTAGCTTTCCGACAGCAGACTGCGCATCGCTTATCTGCTGCCAAACATCTGATGAACAGATATTTCCGTCAGTCAACTGTTGCCTCCGAACATAAAAAATGTCCTGAACCAGCCGACTCACGGCAGCATCTGTTGCCGTCCTGTTTAAAATCCACAGGGCGCAGAAGCGATTTCCGCGCCCCGTGGAGAAATCATCCGAAAATGATGGATTATTTGATTGTGATCTGTGTCAGATCCAGTGAATATGGATCAGAAGCAGCGACACCGTCAAGTCTTGTGTTGTATGCAATATGTGCAGGTGCCTGAGCGATCATAAGCCATGGACCGTTCTCATATGTATCGTCCTGAATCTTTTCAAGAACAGCAATACGTGCATCGTTGTCTGTTGCATCCAGTGCATCTGCGTAAAGCTGAGCCAGATCAGGATCCATATCTGTTGTCCAGCCTGCTCTTAAACCAACGGACTGACCTGGAAGGAATTCAAGCTGTACGTTAGGATCGTTGTAATCTGTTGACCAGTACATAACTGTGAAACCGATCTTACCGTCACGGTAATCATCGCCAAAACCTGCTGCCCATGGTTGGGAAACGATATTGACATTGATGCCGATCTGAGAAAGGTCATCTTTAACCTTCTGAGCAAGGTCTGTCAGGAGAACACCTTCCATATCAAGGTCACAAACAGGCATGTCGATATCAAAACCATCCGGATAGCCTGCATCTGCTAAAAGCTGTTTTGCTTCGTCAATATTAGTGTAATCTGCAGGGCGCTGTCCTTTTGCACCCATGAAACCATCCTGGATGATGGAATAAGGTGTCTCTGCGCCTTCACCGACGATTGTCTGGATACCTGTGTAATCCAGTGCTTTACGGATAGCCTGCTGTACCTTTGGATTAGAAACAGGGCCGCCGTATTCTTCGTTCATATTCATCAGAAGAAAACCAACTGTCTTTGTTGCAGTGTTGATCTTGGCAACATTGTCGCCTGTCAGTTCAGACATTGTATCATCTGTCATGTTCATGGCAATATCAAGGTCACCTGAAGATAATGTCATCATCTGTGTATTGGCATCCGGCTGAATCTTGATGACATATTTGTCAACATTTGTAGACTCACCCCAGTAGTTAGGGTTCTTCTCAAGAACGATTTCAGAATCAGGTGTATAGCTTGTCATGATGTACATACCTGAACCTGCACTTGCTGTGTCAAGATAAGCCTGTGCTGTATCTGTTGAAGAAGCGTCTGCTGCATCTGTACCGCCATGTTCCTTAACAACCGCGCTGTCAAGAACTGCCAGCGAGCTGTATGTCAGCTTTGAAAGGATTGCACTGTCAGGCTGTGTCAGATGGAAAACAACTGTATAATCATCCGGTGTTTCAATGCTGTCGATAGTATCGCAAATGAAGGATGGATTACCCTGAAGATTCTTGCAACGATTAATACTGAAAGCAACATCGGCAGATGTCATCTTATTGCCGCTTGCAAAGGTAACATTTTCTTTCAGTTTAACTGTTAAAGTCTTATTGTCATCTGAGAATTCATAAGAATCTGCCAGACAAGGTTCTGCTGCACCGTCATTGCTGTAGAACTTGAAAAGATTCTCATAACATGCATTAATAACAAGCGGTGGATATTTCTCGTAAACATATCCTGGATCCAGTGTGGAGAATCCGGCACCGATTGCCACTGTTACTGTTGTGTTTCCGCCTGCTGCTGAATCGCTTCCGGCTTCTGAAGAAGCAGCATTTGTCTCGCCTGATGCAGGTGCTGCTGTGTCAGATGAACCGCCGCCGCATGCTGTGCAGCTTAAGACTACAGCAATGCCCAGGGCCATTGCTAAAAATTTCTTTTTCATAATCTTAACCTCCTAAATAGAAATTTCTTATGTATGGTGATTGCGAAATACTCCGTTATGTAATGCCTACCTGTTTGTCGGCCGTTTCCGCAATTATCATCAAATTAAAAATCATTCATACAAATGGCAGGCCACATAATGTCCCGGCGCCACTTCCTTGAGTTCCGGTGCCGTCTGTCTGCACTTGTCGCAGGCCTTCGGACATCTTGTGTGGAAATGGCATCCTGAAGGCGGATCATAAGGGCTCGGCACTTCACCTTCCAGATGAATACGCTCCTTCTGTTCTTCCTGATCAACCTGAGGAATCGCTGACAGCAATGCCTCTGTATAAGGATGATAGCGTTTTTCATAAAGCTGATCGTAATTGGCGATCTCAACCATTTTGCCGAGATACATAACGCCGACACGGTCACTGACCTGATAAACAACATTCAGATTATGTGAAATGAAGAAATAGGTTAAGCCCAGTTTCTCTTTCAGTTCCTGCAAAAGGTTCAATACCTGTGCCTGAACAGAAACATCCAGTGCGGATACCGCTTCATCACAGATAATAATCTGGGGTTCCAGTGCCAGCGCCCTGGCAATACCGATACGCTGTTTCTGTCCACCGGAAAGCTCATGCGGATATCGGCTCAGATGATAACTGTCCAGCCCCACCAGCTGCAGCAGTTCCATAATCTTCGCATCCACATCAATCTTGCCTTTGAGGTTGTGAATTTCAAAAGGCTCCATCAAAATCTGCTTGATGGTTCTTCTTGGATTGAGACAGGCCGAAGGGTCCTGGAAAATAATCTGGGCTTCCTTGCGCATTTCCTTTAACTGTGCACCTTTCAAACCTGCAATATCTGTCCCGTTTAAATAAATATGACCCTCTGTCGGCTGCTGGAGTCTGATCAGTGTCCTGCCAAGGGTACTCTTACCGCATCCGCTCTCGCCGACAACACCAAAGGTCTCACCTTTCATGATCTCAAAGGATACATCATCAACGGCTTTGACTGTCTGTCCCCTTTTCTTGCCTTTAAAATAAACTTTGACATGGTCGGCTTTCACCAGCACTTCTTTGTCATTTGCTGCCATCAGCTAACCCTCCTTCTTCTCGGCTGCATCCGCATACAGCCAGCATCTTACCTGACGTTCTTCCGACAGCTGTACAACCGGCGGCTCGCCCTGCTTGCACTGTTCTGTCGCATGCGGACATCTCGGCCAGAAACTGCATCCCGAAATCCGCTCTGTCGGATTCGGCACAACACCCTCAATGGTCTCAAGGGGCGGACGATCCTTTGTAATTCTCGGAATCGCACTCATCAGGCCGACTGTATAAGGATGCTTCGGATCACTGAAAAGCTCTCGAACAGGGGCTTTTTCAACAATTCGTCCGGTATACATAACAATGACCGTATCACACAGCTCACTGACAACACCTAAGTCATGGGTAATGAAAAGAACTGATGTATTCATCTGCTCATTCAAACCTCTGATCAGATCCAGGATCTGTGCCTGAATCGTCACATCAAGGGCCGTTGTCGGTTCATCGGCGATCAAAATCTGCGGTTGGCAAGCCAGCGCCATGGCGATCATAACACGCTGTCTCATACCACCGGACATCTGGTGCGGGTACTCATGGGCCCTCACTTCCGGGTTGGCAATCCCCACTGCCTGCATCATACGAATGGCCTCTTCCATGGCCTCCTTCTTATTCATTCCGCGGTGGAGACGAAGCGACTCTGCAATCTGCCTGCCGCACTTGATGATCGGATTCAGGGAAGTCATTGGCTCCTGAAAGATCATGGAGATCTCATTCCCCCGGATTTTCTGCATATCTTTCTCTGATTTCTTCACAAGATCCTGTCCCTTATAAAGAATCTCTCCGCCGACAATCTCACCTGGAGGATTCGGGATCAGCTGCATAATACCAAGAGAAGAAACACTCTTACCGCTTCCGCTCTCGCCGACAATGCCGAGCTTTTCACCTTTATGTAATGTATAATTCAAATGATTAATGGCTTTGACCGTGCCTTCCACAGTCTTAAATTCCACGCATAAATCTTTGATCTCTAATATTTTCTCACTCTGATTCATGGTCTGATCACATACCTTCCATTTATCCATCAAACTGCATCATCTATTCACATCGTGTCAATGTCTTCTTTTGCATAATGTGACTGTACACTTTAAAACGCCTTTGTACGCCAAATCACTTTCGCACTTCGATGCGCCAATACGTTATAAGTATGTCTTTTTACAGTTTTTTATATGTATAACAAAAAAGATACCATACTTTATTTCAGAATTCAACACAATTCTTTCACAAATATAAAAAAACCCCTAGTGTTCCCAGAGGAAATACTTATGAAAACTTTTTTGAGTACAGTCCCAAAATATTAAAAAGTGTTTTCACAAGAAGAATACATTGTCTGAATTATGATATACTAAATGTGTATATGTACAAATAAAATTTTATTCATAATGAATATTTCATTTATTGAGGTACCTAACTATCCCGAAAGAAGGAATTTATATGTCTTTTTTGGAATGTCTTCTCCGACTGACAGCCTGGCCGATGACACCGCCGGTTCTTTACGGGCCTTTTCATTTTCTCGCAGCCTTTGGCGGAAGCGCTGTGGCAATTTGGGCTGCATGGCTTTTCTCCCCTAAAGATCATCCAAATACAAACTCTCGTATTCATCAACAGAAATTTGACCGAATCATGCTGATTTCCGGTGTAATTCTTCTGATCGGCGAATTATATAAACAGCTGATGAATTTTTATGTTGTCAATGACCACGTTTATGACTGGTGGATTTTTCCATTTCAACTTTGCAGTCTCCCCATGTATCTGTGTCCCCTGTTGATCATGATACATAACGAAAAAAGGCACAGAATTCTCTGTACCTTTTTGCTTGATTTCAATATGATGGGGGCTGTTGCCACCTTTATCGACCCCTCCGGTATTTTTCATCCGTACTGGATGCTGACACTGCATGGCATCCTTTGGCATCTGATGTTGATTTTTATCGGATTCGTCATTATTTTCAGTCACGAAGCCGATCTTACAACCAGAGGCTTCCTTCGGACACTGCCGCTTTTTGCCTTTTTCTGTCTGGCAGCCGAAGTTCTGAATGGTATCCTGCATCGCTTCAGCGCCGCCAACCTGTTCTATATCTCCCCATGGGAAATGTCCACCCAGCTGCTCTTTGGCGATATCGATCGGATACTCGGCCGTCCAATAGGCATTCTCCTGTACATTCTTGCGATGGCTGCCGGCGCCTGGCTCATTCATAATGTTGCCAGAAAGATTACCGCTGTCTGTCTCATCGCCAAATCACTTTAATATTTTTCATCCGTTATACAATCCCCGTTATCCGCATCAGATAAATACCAATCGTCATAACAATAACGGAACACGGTACTGAGGCCAGTATGGCATTGGCCGCCAGGCCATCGTCGCCGCCCATGCTCTTGGTCATAATAAACACATTCATGGCCGTCGGCACTGCAAACAGAACGAACACCGTCACGATTTCTTCCGTCGGCATGCCCAGGAAAATCGCCAACAGTGTCATCACAACCGGCCCAAGGATCAACTTGAACAATAGTGCCAGACGGATGGCTTTTCCTTCTCCCTTGACCGAATTATCCACCATTCTGGCTCCGATCATCAGCAGTGCCATCGGTGTTGAGATGGCCCCGAGATAAGTCAGGGATTTCTCAGCCGCATAAGGCAGCGGAAGCCCGGTCATGGCATAGAGTACACCAAAAATAACCGCCAGAATCATCGGATTCTTTAAAATATTTAAAAGCAGCTTCCCCGGCTTCATGCCTGACATATCGCCACTATATATAGAAAGAATCAGAACACCCAGAATATTGTAAACCGGCATGATAAATGTCAGCACAAGCACAGAACAGGCCACATGATCCGTCTGAAGAATATTCTCGATGATCGGCAATCCGATATAAATATAATTGCCTCTGTATGCACTGTGTACTGCTGCTGCAACCTTCCTTCCGTCATGAATACAATGGCTGATCACCAGCCACGCTAAAAGAAAAACGCCGATGGTTCCGCCGACTGTCACAAAGACAAATCGGGGATTCATCAGCTCAGTAAAATCACTTCCGGCCACGTCCAGAAACATCCGGGCCGGAAGTGCATAATAAAACACAACATTGGAAATAGAACCGACGAAATGCTCATCGACGGTTCCTCTCCGCCGCATAAAATAACCGATCGCAACAACAATAAAAACAGGCAGAATGGTATTCACACTAAAAATCAGGTCATTCAACATTTCGCCCATAGCATTTCTCCTGTTTTAAAGAACTAAAAATTACAATTCGCAGTTGTTGACTGTACGTGGGAATGGGATAACGTCTCTGATATTGCCCATACCTGTCAGGTACATCACGCATCTCTCGAAACCGAGGCCAAAACCTGCATGACGTGTTGAACCGTATTTTCTTAAATCAAGATAGAAGCTGTAATCTTCCTCCTTCAGACCCAGTTCTTTCATACGTGTCAGCAGCTTGTCGTAATCATTCTCACGTTCACTGCCGCCGATGATCTCACCGATACCAGGCACCAGCATATCCATAGCAGCAACTGTCTTGCCGTCCGGATTCTGTTTCATATAGAATGCCTTGATATCCTTCGGATAGTCTGTCACAAATACAGGGCGTTTGAAGATCTTCTCTGTCAGATAACGCTCATGCTCTGTCTGAAGGTCGCAGCCCCAGCTGACTTTGTAATCAAATTCATCATTGTGCTTCTCCAGCAGTTCAATGGCCTCTGTGTAAGTCACACGGCCGAAATCAGAAGTTCTCACATGCTCCAGTCTTTCAAGAAGGCCCTTGTCCACAAACTGATTGAAGAACTTCATTTCCTCAGGTGCATGCTCCAATACATAGCCGATAACATACTTCATCATGCTCTCTGCCAGTTCCATATCATCCTGAAGATCAGCAAAAGCGATTTCCGGCTCGATCATCCAGAACTCAGCCGCATGGCGGGTTGTGTTGGAATTCTCAGCACGGAATGTTGGTCCGAATGTGTAAATGTTGCGGAATGCCATAGCAAATGTCTCGCCATTCAACTGACCGCTGACAGTCAGGTTCGTTGGTTTGCCGAAGAAATCCTCTGAAAAATCAACCTTGCCCTCTTCATTCTTCGGTACGTTGTTCAGGTCCATCGTTGTCACCTGGAACATCTCGCCGGCACCTTCGCAGTCACTGCCTGTGATCAGCGGTGTATGCACGTATACAAAATCTCTCTCCTGGAAAAACTGATGGATCGCATAAGCAATAAGAGAACGCACTCTGAACACAGCTTCAAATGTATTGGTTCTCGCCCTTAAATGTGTCAGTGTACGAAGATATTCAAATGTATGTCTCTTCGGCTGCAGCGGATAATCCGGTGTGGAAGCACCTTCGATCTCAACTGTCTCAGCCTGGATCTCAAATGGCTGCTTCGCCTTCGGTGTAGCCACCAGCTGGCCCTTAACAATCACAGCTGCACCTACGTTCAGATGGCAGATGTCGCTGAAATTCGCCATAGCATCATGGAAAACAACCTGTAAAGGCTCAAAATAAGTACCGTCATTCACAACAAGGAAACCAAATGTCTTGGAATCTCTGATGTTGCGCACCCAGCCGCCGATTTCGACTGTCTGACCGAGATAATTGTCGCGATTTCTGAAAATCTCTCTGATTGTTGTTAACTTCTGCATATAAAATTCCTCCGAATTGATTTTAAAATAGATGATAATACGCAATTACTTTTATTCTACCACAGCTTTCCGCAAAATACCATGAAAAAACAGAGGTGTTTTCATATTAAATATATGGTATACTGATAACAGTTTTTAAGAAAAATCATCCGAAGGAGGTTCATGCATGCACAATCGATCAAAGCACACATACTGTGCATCCCTGTTCTTCCTGCTATTGATATTGCTGTTTGGCAGTTCCTGCCTTCTAACCGGCTGTTCAGGCGGCACCTCATCGAAGGCAGAGGCAAACGCCGGTCACTCCGGCAGCTCGGATGCAGACGGCTCCGGCCAGAAGCGTGCCGATGCCTATGCCTCCCTTGTTCCCACCGCATCCGGTGAGACATGCTATGGTGATGACAGCGTTTCCATTGACGCCTCCAACATTTCCGATGGGTATGTGATGATCCGCTACACAGGCCGCTCCGAGAAAGCCAAGGCCCAGATCACCATTCCCGACGGTACCGTCTATACATACACCATCAAAGGCAGCGATTACAACACTTTTCCGCTGACCGGCGGTAATGGCGATTACACCCTCAAAGTCTATGAATGGGTAGTTGACAACAGTTACGCCCTTGCCTTTTCCAAGGATCTCTCCGTCAGCCTCAGCGATGAATTCAAGCCATTTCTCTATCCGAATCAATATGTCTGGTTCACCGGTGATTCTCAGGTCGTCGCCCTGGGCAGAGAATTATCCGACCAGTCTGCCGACGATCTGGACTACGTGCAGAACAGCTATTACTATGTGATCCGGAATATTTCCTATGACAACGATAAAGCCGAGAATACACCCACCGACTATGTGCCGGATATTGACACGATACTGGAAGAAAAGAAAGGCATCTGCTTCGACTATGCCTCTCTGATGGCCGCATTGCTGCGCTCCCAGTCCATTCCGACAAAACTGGAAGTCGGTTATTCCGGTGAGGCCTATCATGCCTGGATCAGCGTTTACCTCACGGAATCCGGATGGGTGGACAATATTATCGAATTTGACGGCAAAGACTGGGTACTCATGGATCCGACCCTGGCCGCCAACAACAGTTCCAAAGCCGTAGCCAAATATATCGGAGACGGCAGCAAATACACTGTGAAATACTCTTATTAATCCTGCATTCACAGTTTTCCTGTCAATCTGTGGATCTATACAATATCCTGCATTTATGGAGGGAATGATCATGAACAAATCACCACAATTAAAACCACTTTCCAATCCGGAACTTTCTTCTTTCAGCAGCCAGTTATCTCTGATCCTGCGTTCCGGTATCTCTGCTCTGGAAGGGATTTCTATCATGCTGGAGGATGCATCTTCAGAGGAAGAGAAAGCCATTCTCAACGCACTCTCAGAGAATCTTCAGGAAACAGGCTCATTGAACGAAGCATTGGAACAGACACAGCTTTTTCCGGCTTATATGACACGTATGGTCCGGATCGGTGAAGAGACCGGAACACTGGACGATGTCATGGCCGCCCTCGGCGACCACTATGCCCGTGAAGATACCATTGCCCGAACGATCCGCAGCGCTGTCACTTATCCAATGATCATTATCAGCATGATGATCGTTGTTATCCTCGTATTGATCATCAAAGTCATGCCGATCTTCAACCAGGTCTTCATTCAGCTCGGTTCGGAAATGTCCGGATTTTCCAGAATTCTGATGGACCTCGGCAATACTATCAACCGCTATTCCGTTGTATTCATTGCGGTTCTTGCAGTCATCGTCATCGGCTTTTTCGCCTACAACCACACCGCCAAAGGTGCCGCTTTCTTAAGAGGACTCGGCAGCCATATTCCTGCTATCCGACGCATGCATCATGATATTGCATCATGCCGGTTTGCCAGCGGCATGGCGCTGACTCTCAAAAGCGGCATGGCTCCCGAAGAATGTCTGAGCCTTGTCCGCGAATTAAATGATGATGAAGCCTTTCAGAAAGAGCTGACCGAATGCGAACAATTACTGGAAAACGGTACAGATTTTACAGCTGCACTCCATCAGACAGGTATTTTCACCGGCGTCTATGCCCGTATGGCTTCCATCGGCTTCAAAACCGGCTCACTGGATCAGGTGATGTCTGATATTGCTGAACTCTATCAGGAGGATCTGGATAACCGTATGAGCAATACATTATCCATCTTAGAGCCAACCCTTGTCATTGCGCTCTCACTTGTTGTCGGTTTCATTTTACTGTCCGTTATGCTTCCGCTCGTCGGAATCATGTCCAGCATCTAAGTCAGGAGGCCCACTTATGGTACGATTTCAAAATCAAAAGAAAAGCCGGAAAAACCGCCGGGTTTTTCTGTCCATTTGTGTTTTTCTGGTCATTCTTCTGCTTTTTATCTCCGGCATTGATTCATTTTCGGACAGCACCCGCCGTCATCAGAAAGAAAGCCTGGAGCGGGCATTAAACCGCAGCATCGTCTATTGCTATGCAACGGAAGGCACCTATCCCGAAAGTCTGGAAGACCTGAAAGCGCATTATGGTCTGACCTATGACGAAGACCTCTTTTTCGTAGATTATCAGACCGTCGGTGCCAATATTTATCCGGATGTGACCATCATTGAAAAGGGGGCAGGCAAATGAGATTTCAATCCAGGAAACATCATATCATTGATATTTTATTTCCCATCTCCCTGTATTTTGTTTTCACGGTATCGGCCCTGACAGTGCTTCTGCTGGCCACGAATGTTTACCGTACAACCACTGAGAACTCGGCTTTGAACTTTAACGCCAACACTTCTCTTTCCTATATTACTGAGAAAATTCACCAGAACGATACCGAAGGTGCCGTATCTATCGGCAGTTTTGACGGTCATCAGGCACTGATTCTGAAGCAGCATTACAACGACACGGAATATGTCACTTATATTTATGTCAGTGAGGGAAATCTGATGGAATTGTACACCAAAAGCAGTGCAGATGTCGATGTCGGCTCAGGCAAAGTCATTCTGCCGCTGCAGTCATTGGATATGGAGATGTCTCAATCGGATCTCCTGCATTTGACATGTACCGATGCGCAGGGACACACCGTTGCGTCCTATATCAGCATCCACAGTGAGTCATAGCACCTGTCACGGGAAAGGAATAAGATTCATATGAAATATCAACGTCACAATAATACATCCAGTCTGTTTCTTCTGGAACTTATACTTGCCGTTCTGTTTTTTTCCGTTGCAAGTGCCCTCTGCATCCAGATTTTTACCAAAGCCCATCTGATGAGCCAGGATGCCAGGGATCTGAATTTCGCCGTCAATGAAGTCAGCAGTATGGCCGAACAGATTTCAGCCGGCACTCTGCATTCAGATACAGCGGCTTCATCCGATGATACAGCAGCTTCATCCGGTGCTACAGCATCTGATCCGTCCACACAGATGCCCGACGACTCATTGCAGGATGCCGCCGCCTACTATGACAGCAGCTATGCATCCTGTGAAAAAGCAGATGCCGTTTATGTCCTGACCGTCCATTATGAACCGAAAGATACCCTTCTGAAGGCCCATATTTCCATGGATACCGTCGCTGACAACCGGAATATCTACACACTGGATGTCACTAAGCACCGACAAAGGAGGGCCGAATCATGAGAAAACAGTCAGAAAAAGCTCCGGCACCTTTTTTTAATATCGGCGCCTCTTCTCTCCTTGTCATCTTCCTGATCCTCTGTCTGGTGACCTTTGCCATCCTGACACTGACCAGCGCCAAAAGTGATGCCGACTTTGCAGCGAAACTGGCTCATCACAAAATGAACTACTATGCGGCCTGCAATACGGCAGAAAGCACCCTGGATGAGATCGATGCCATCCTGGCCGATGCCTGGCAGCTGTCAGACACCGACACCAGCAAGAATTCGATAAATAACGACAGCAGCCAGCCTGACTTGACAAGCAGCGACACTGCTGCTGTCTTCACTGAAATCGAGACCCAATTGACAGCCCTCGATAGCCGCGAACAACTGCAGCTCTCCATGGATTTTACACAGAGTGAACCAACCATTTCTTATGCTGTCGCCATCGATGACAAACAGAACCTCTATGTCACGCTGACACTGACCGCAGCGCCTGCCAAAGGAGAGGCTTACTACCGCATTTCACAGTGGCAGGTTCAGTCTTCCGGTGAGTGGAAGGGCGATCAGACTTTGAATTTAATAAAATAAGATTTAGCAAAAACCAAAGGAGATTTTTATGAACGCCAGAGAAATACTTGAACAGGCCGTCAGAGAAGATGTTTCGGATATTTTTATCGTAGCCGGACTTCCTGTTTCATGCAGAAAAAACGGCAATATCATTCAGACACAGGAAGAAAAACTCTTCCCGAAAGAAACTGAAGCATTATTAAATGAGATCTATGGCATGGCCGGAGACCGTGATATGATGAATCTGCTGGTTCATGGTGATGATGATTTCTCATTTGCCATACCCGGAGTTTCCCGTTTTCGTGTCAGTGCCTACAAACAGCGCGGCGCTCTGTCAGCCGTTATCCGTGTCATCACATTCCAGCTGCCGAATCCACAGGAACTTGGCATTCCTGAAGCTGTTATGCAGTTTGCCGATCACACCAAGGGCATGATCCTTGTCACCGGCTCCGCCGGCAGTGGCAAGTCCACCACCCTTGCCTGCCTGATCGACCGCATCAACAACACGCGAAATACGCATATTATTACCCTGGAAGACCCGTTGGAATACCTGCACCGTCACAACAAGAGCATTGTCAGTCAGCGAGAGATCAAGATTGATACGGACAATTATGTCACCGCTCTGAAAGCCTCCCTTCGCCAGAGCCCGAATATTATCCTACTGGGCGAAATGCGTGACTATGAAACCATCAGCGTTGCCATGACAGCCGCCGAGACCGGTCATCTCCTTTTCTCCACGCTGCACACCATCGGAGCAGCCAATACCATCGACCGGATCATCGATGTCTTTCCGCCAAACCAGCAGCATCAGATCGCCGTTCAGCTGTCCATGGTCTTAAATGCCGTCATCTCACAGCAGCTTGTGCCGACAGTAGACGGACAAATGGTACCTGCCTTCGAGATTATGAGCGTCACACCGGCTATCCGCAATATGATCCGCGACAACAAAGTCCACCAGATTGACGGTCTCATCGCCACATCGGCCAAAGATGATATGATCTCCATGGATATGAGTCTGATGAACCTCTGTAAACAGGGCATCATTACAAAGGAAACTGCACTGACCTATGCATCCAATCCGGAAATGCTGAAAAAAAGGCTATAAAAATAAACCCGTGTTTTCCATACAGCCAAATTTGTCAAACTGGAAAATACGGGCTTTCTCTTCTGTAAACAGAATTCTTCTTGCCGAACAACTAAGTAACCTGTTCACATTTTCTATTTTTCTATATTCTTTATCATTTGTTAATATCATCCGTTCTTTAACTGTTTAAAGATGAAATTCCCTGAATAATTGTTCCTGAAATTCCTTATTATTAGCCGCTTTTATAATGTCATCTTTTCGATTCTGCTCTGATAAAAGAATAATCAACTGATTCATTTTGTCCAGACTTTCCCGCCTTCCAGCTTCAAGTCCTTCCTGCCTACCAATCTCCAGGCCCTCTTTTCGGCCTGCCATCCGTTCTTCACTCATCATTTCCTGTAGCAGCATATATCTTCCCTCCCAGTCACGGTCTTGCTTAATACTTTTAACCCGTTCCTGCAACAATCGCAAATAAGCATCATCTATTTTTACATTATCAGTATCTTGCCCGACATATTCCAGAAAATTCACTAACTGTATCGGTACATCATTAAAATTTTTCCCTTTGGTACTGAGAATAATCGTATGATTGCCATCAGCCAACAGCTTATTCGTTTCATAAATCATATTTCTGGCTGTATATCGATACAACTGGTCACCAAACGGGTCAAAATCACAAATAAAAATAACGTATGTATCCGGCAGTCTATCGTAACTCTCACCTGTCAATAATGCATCCATATCCATCTGTGCATGATAATAACGACTTCTTTTGCTCAATGCAGTCTCTGTCTTGACTTGCATCTCCACATTAAATCGTCGGTGCATCCCTCGTTCTTCCGCCAACACATCCAGCCGCACACCATGATATTCTGGATGATAACTGAGACTCTTTTCAGCAACAACATCTACCTCTAAAATATCCATCTCAAGTATAAGTGCTAGTAAAAGCTTGCATTGTTCTGCATCGGACATAACTGCCGCAAACATAAAAGCATCTTTAATCGTTAAGTCCTGTAATTTTTTCATCTGATTCCTCCTGCTTCAAACGGTAAGAAGAATCCTGTAATTTTATTATACACTACCTCAGCAAAAAAACAAACAAAGTAGACACATTTTTCTTTGTAATCTCATTCAAAGGATAAAAAAAGTCCAAACGCCACTTATCAAAAACGTTCGGACCTCATTATATTCTATTCCTCTTTTTCTCTCTTACCCTGCAGCACCGCCGCCAGTATCTCCAGCACGATGGCCAACCCGATCATGGAAACCGCTGCAATCTTGCCGTTTGTACCGGTGATCGTCTGGAAGATGCCTCCCAGCTTCGGCACAGACAACTGCACCTTTCCTATGTAATTCGCATATGGGATTGGATTCATGTCATTATCACTGTTGGCATCGCCCTTCGTGATAAAATTACCCATAGCCGCACTGTTGGATACCACACGATGAGTGACAATAGAACCATCCGCATCCGTTCCATAGAAAGCAATAACATCCTCTGTCTGGATCTCTTCCGGCTGGATATACTTCACATACACCAGACTGCCCGTCGGTATCGCCGGTTCCATACTGCCGCTGATCACTGTGTAAATCTCATAGCCGAAAGCTTTCGGAATCGTAATTGGAAGATATGCCGCCACAATGATGATTAATAAAAGAGTGCCCAGTACGCTGCATACTGCAGCCACCGGGCTTTTCTTCTGCCTGTTGCGTCTAGCCAAAATCAAATTCTCCTTTGTCAGCAGGCAGTACTGTTCTATTCCAAACAGTACTGCCTGTTGTTACTTGTCTTTCAATAATGTCTATCTTGAACGTTTCTTCAGATAAACAAACAATGCTGCCAACGCTGCTACAGAAAGAATACCAATGGCTGCACCGCCTACCATCGGCAATGTATTGCTGCCGTCTTCTGCATCAATATTGGACTTTGGTGTTTCCTCGTCATCCAGGTCTACCAGTGTCTCCGGTACCTGATTATCCGGAATATCTGTCGTCTGGTTATCCTGATTATCGGCATCCTGACCGTTATTCTGATTGTCTGTCGTACCGCCTGCATTGGTATTGGCACCATTGGCCGTATTGTCGCCTGCCGCATTGTTCGCTGCGTTTGTACCATTCGCAGCTGTACCGGTTCCTGTACCTGTCGTACCGGTTGTACCCGTTCCCGTCGTACCGGTTGTACCCGTTCCCGTCGTGCCGGTTCCTGTTGTACCTGTACCGGTGGTTCCTGTTGTCGTTGTCGTCGTTGTTGGACCCGGAACAATGGTTGTCACAGTTGTTGTTGTCTCAACAATACGATCTGTCTCACCAGGCGTATAGGTGAATGTAAATACATTCTCGCTTTCATTATCACTCAAAGTCTTGGTCAATGCAAGGGCCTGAGGGATATAATTCTCAATATACTTATAAGCAACCACCGGCTTATCACCGGCATTGCCATAAAATGTCTGGCTGTCGGCAAGGGTCTTGCCATTGGCATCCTGATAGTTCACTGTGTAAGCCACCATATCGCCTTTGATGCCGTATGCAACAACGTAATCCACATCGCCGTCCACCTCGATCGTCGGTGTGGCAAGGGCTTCTTCATTGTCACGTCCGCTGAGACGGAAGCCTTTAACATAATACTTGTCATCCGTTACCTTGACGCTGTTGATGTCCAGGATAACCTGTGAACCAAGGGAAAGACCTGTGATCTCTTTCTGTTCCTGTCCGTCAATCGTGCCTTTATTGCCCGCATATACCGTTACCTTGTAGGTATATGTATCTGCTGCCATAACGCTGAATGCAGAACCAACCGTCAGCACTGCTGCTGCAAGAAGAGATACAAATAATTTTTTATATTTTTTCATCTTAGTTCTCTCCTTCCCTGTGCTGTCTTGTTTTTCTGGAATTGTTCAAAAGGATAATGCCTGCGATCAGGAAGATCAGACCGCCTACAAGACCAATCACCGAATACATCAGCAAATTGGATGTATCACCGGTCTTAACGGCTTTTCTGGAGGTTGTCAGATTGTTTTTCTGAGGCACCTTCTTCTCGATCACTGTGTTCTTCTTAATGGTCTGGCCCTCTTTGACCTTCTCAACTGCGAAAGTCATACGAAGCTTCGCCAGTGTCTGCTGGTAGCCGTTATTACCTGTCTCGCCTTCCACGCCGACTTTCAGGTAAACAGTACCGCTTTCACCCTTGGCCAGTCTGCCAAGATAGAAATATTCATCCAGTGAGGTATCCGCCTGTTTCAGACCTTCACCGGCTGCGGAACTGCCTTCGCCGCCCACTGTGCTGCTGTCATATAAAACTGTTTCTTTGTTCTTGCTGTCCACATAGGTCAGACGGTACTCATAAGCCGCGCCTGATGCGGAATTCTGTGCATCCTCCAATGTCTGAAGGACTTCATTGGTCATATACCAGTCTGTATTGCTGCTGTCCTGATTCGTCAGCTGAACATGCAGTGTAATGCTGTCACCCGGCTGGATCTCAGACATAGAATCCGTCACATCTTCATCCTTGAAATTACTGTTCAGCTTGCTGCCGTCAAATGTTGCCTGCCATCCGTCAGCGCCCTGATAATCTCTGGCAAATGCTGTAAGGGGTGCCCCAACTGCCAGAATCGCTGCCATCATGAGGCACAAAATCTTCTTCTTCATACTCTGTACCTCCTATTAAAAACCAATGCTGGATTCATCATCGGATACGCTGACATCCACGCCCCAGGCACTCTTGATAGCCGCTTTGGCATTGTGCGTCTGAACCGCATCAACTTCTGCATCCAGATTGAATGAATAACCGTCGTATTTGTACTGATAAGTAACGGTGGAACCATCTGTCACCTTGTTCACCTGCTGTGCCACAGACTCATCGATACGGATCGTATCAGAAAGTCCCGGTGTAGTCTCTCCCGGGGCCAGTGCCTTTGTGTAATAAAGCACCATACGTTCCGGTGTGGACTGATCCTCGGCAACCACCCATCCGCTGTTCTCCGGAACATTCAGTTCAATGAGATCCGGTGAAAGCTCTGCATTCTTCCTGCCCTCTTTGTCCTTCCAGCTCTTTGTGATAATGACTCTGACAAATGTATCAATATCGCCGCTGTTAGTCACGCTGATGGCTTCATCATACTGTTTGCCCGGTGTAAACTTTTCATTCTCACCAAGCATATTGGCCAGAAGCTTGCCTTCTGTATTGCCGCTCCACTCATTGCCGGAAACATAATCTCTGCTGCTGACAACCTGGCCGTTCTCCACCAGAGAAACACCGATATGCTTCAGATTCATCTGTGCGGAATAGTTCTCACTGTAGTAAGTCAGCGCCGCTCTTGTGCTTCCTACTGTACTGCCAAGCAAAAGTACTGCCGCTGCTCCCAGAAGCAGGGCAACTTTTTTCGGAAATAAAATCTTATTCTTCTTCATGATAGCCCTCCTTCTATTCTGCTGTATCTGCTGTGATCACATTGTTCCAGTCTGCATAAGCGGTTCCGTCTGCCTTGTAAAGCACCGGTGTACACTCTTCCACAACAATGACATTGAATTCTGCCGGTGCATCCTCACTGTCTGTTGCCGGGAACGTGTAGCTGACATTCAGCTTCGTTGCTGTTGTCTCACCTGCCGGAAGGATCTGATCGTAATACCAGAAACCATCGCCGCCGTCTGTCCATCCTGAATCCTCCGGCTGATAACTCAGCGTGATATCAGATGGCGCAAACGCTCTCACACGGACAAAACAATCATAATCGCCTGTATTCTCAACTGAAACATGTTTGCCTCTGCTGTCCACTTCTTCATGCGGGATTGTCTGTGTAAATCCCATATTCATCTGAACAGAACCGCTGGCAGTTGAATAGGTGGTGAAATAAGCCATCGCACCGCCCACCTTCAGGGTACCCACAAGAACAAGCGCTGTCACTGCCATCATCAAAAACGGCTTCTTCAATTGCTTTTTCATTTATCGTTCCCCCTTCCTAGTCTGTGCTGACATTATCGCCAGTGTACTGATACTGTTTGTTTTCATCAAGTTTGAAATTATTCTTCACGCCGTAACCGCCGTTTGGACGGCCATCGTGTGCATTCTCAAATGAAACGCGGACCGCTTCATCTGCAAAAATCGTCACATCATCCGGATCATCGGAAACCTGTGTGTAGCTTGCGCCGCTGTAGGTCTCTCTGACTCTGACTGATGCACCTGCCGGAATCTGATCAATGGTCAGCTGCTGTGATCCCTCACCGGCCCCCATGGTCATCGCTTCAACTCTGCTCTCTGTCTTACCCTCCAGAGTCGTAATATCAATCTGGAAAACAAATGTTGCCTGAGCACCGGATGTGGCATTGAAATCTCTCAACGTCTTGTCGATCACCAGAGAACCATATCTCGGTGTCTGTTCCGGCTTGAGAACTACTTCTGACAATTCGTATACCCATTCATCATCACCTGTCTGATAATAATAATTATTCGGCAGGGAAATCAGATACGGTGTAAATGTGTACTCATAATTCGTTGTCTGTGCCTTATCCGCCATCACCAGGTAAAGTCCTGTGGCCAGATCCCCGGCTTTTCCTTCACCATCTGTCAGCGAAACCTCTGCTGTCGGCTTCGTACTGTCTGTCACCATACCGACCGCCTCTGTGGCCCGCTTCAGCCATTCATCTGCGGATGTACTATCGGATGCATCCAGCGCGGAAACGTCCAGCTGTGCAAAATCTCCGGATGCGGTGTAATCTCCGACTTCACTGATATCCGCCACCTTATACAGCTTCACATCCACCGTTGTTGTACCCAGATCTGCACTGACCTTGTCATCACCGCCGGTCTTAAAATCTATGGAGCAATCCTTTTTGCCGGTGTCCACCATATTTGCCGCATTTGCTTTCGGCAGAACCGCAAATGCTGATAATGTAAGGGCACATGCGATCAATAATGCGCAGCTCTTTTTTATACTCTTTTTCATCATCGCTTCATAACCTCCCTCTTCAAATCCAGATTACTCTTTAGGTTGTTTATTTTTCTTCTTTTTTGATAAATATCTCAAAAGCAGGATCACCAGTAAGGTAACGGCCAGACCAAGAATTGTATAGATCATATAGTAATTCTTAATCGATTCAACCATGGACTCGGAAATCGTTGCCTCCTTGTCCTCCTCACCGTTGTAAGCCACTCTCGTTCCCCTGACAAGGAGTCTGTGAGAATTGACACCATACGGTGTACAGGTAAATAATGTGACCTGATCTTTGCCTTCCTCAATCTTCAATGCATTCTCCAGTGTCTCATGATCATCCTTATCCACCATCGGCAGAATCTGATCCACCTCGTAGGCCAGAACCTGATCTAACACATGGATATAAAACTTATCACCATTTCTCAACTGGTCAATATCGGTAAATAGCTTGGCACTGGGAAGTCCTCTGTGAGCAGCCACCACGCAGTGGGTACTCTCACCGCCAATCGGCAGCTTCGTACCGTTTAAGTGTCCCACACCTGTCTGCAGCACATCATCGGCTGTCCCGTGGTATATCGCCAGTTTGATATTGATCTTCGGAATAGAAAGATAACCCATGATGCCGTCTCCGGCTTCATTCAATACCTTCCAGTATTCCGTACTCTGTAAATCTGTTGTACTCTCGCCAAACACATCACTGTATAGGTTGTTCTGGGTGATTGTCGCATTGAAGGCTTCGGCCCTTTCCCACTCTTGTGTAAAGTCCTCAGGTGTCATATCCTGCACGACACTCTGATAGTTGCTGATCAGCTGACTCTGTCTGTAAGTGTTCCATTGATTGGATACCGTCGGATAGATCAGAATGCCAAATCCCACCAGAAACAATAGCCCAAACAGGATGACGGAAATCTTCTTCTTCATGAGCTTCTACTCCTTCTTCTCAGTCTCCGTATCGGCATCCCCGGTCACTGTCCTGTCTTGGACTACCGGTGCCTCCTGCCCGTCTGTCGCCTGTTCGGCACGGCGCTTCTTTAACTTCTGTTCTTTCTTATATAATACCACAATAAATGCTGCCGTCACAAGTAATCCTAGGATTACCCACAACAAATAATTGGTGTGTATGCTGATACCGCTGAAAAGCGTCTTCTCTGCTTCGACTTCCTGCTCCACATATTCCACACGGTGTCCTCTGACAAGCAATCGCTCCGTGTTGACACCATACGGTGTACAGGTGAGCAGTGTCACCAGATCTTTGCCTTCTTCCACTGCCAACCCAGAAGTCTCCTCCGGTTTGACTACTGAAATCTTATCCACCTCGTAACACAACGTCTCATTTAAAACATGGATCAGGAAATGGTCGCCCTCTTCCAGTTTATCAAGATCTGTGAAAAGGGATGCACTCGGCAGGCCTCTGTGAGCTGAAATAACTGCATGGGTGCTGGCTCCGCCTACCGGAAGGGAACTTCCTTCCAGATGTCCGGCTGCCACCTGCAAGACATCTTCCCTGGTGGTATGGTAGATTGGAAGCTTGATATCAATCTTCGGAATCTCCACGATACCCATAATACCGTCACCTGCAATGTTCAGACAATCCATATAGGCTTTGTCTTCCCCTTCCGTCGCCTCTGCAATGGCAAAGGAATCTGGCAGGATGCTCGGTAATAATGCTTCATTGTATGCCCTTGCTTTTTCAAGCTCCGCTGCATAATCAATCTCACCTGCGGCATCTTCAGCAGAAACAATAGAATCATATTCACTGATCAGCTGTTTCTGTCTGTAGTTGTTCCACTGATTCGCTACAAATGGATACAGCAGCAAGGACAAACCGGCTAAAAATATAATGACTATTAAAATTTTGTACGTTTTCTTCTTCATCCGGGTTCTCCTTATTGTTGTATACGTATCTGTCTCTCCTAAAGAGATGGGTTAAAAGATTTCTGAAAAAATGCCTTTAATCTGATAAATTCCGGGGCGGGTAACGCCCCGGAATTCACCAAAAGACTTATTTATGACTTATCTGTTTTCTTTTCTGCGGCTAGCGAAGAATAAACCTGCTGCTGCGATCATGATACCACAACCAACGATTGTGAAGATAGTTGTACCGATACCACCTGTTTCTGGAAGAGCAGAAAGCTTTGTATTCACAAATTCACCAGCATCTACAGTTACTTCTTGTTTTTCATTTGCTGTAATAGTAAATGGTTTATTTTCACTATTTACTGAATAACCTGTAGGTGCCTTTGTCTCTTTGAATTCATAATTGCCTTCATCAAGACCTGTCACCTTTAATGTACCATTTGTTGCAACGAGCGTTGTTGTTGCACCTTCTTCTCCATCAAGTGCTACTTTATATTCACCTGCTTTATCTCTACCATTTGCATCTTTTACTGGTACAACAGAAACAGGTGTTTTTGTTGCTTCAGCGCCTTCTTCTGTAGCAGGAGTCACTTTTAATAACTGGAATTCTGCGCCATTCAGTACATTGCCGTTTTTATCAACTTTCTTCAGTGTTACACTACCTTCAAAACCATCTACTCTAGCTGGTGTATAAACAACTGTTTCTGCTGATGCTGTAGCACTGTTGTTGTATGTATGGTCATTTTCAACAACTGCACTGTATTTTACAGTAATAGTTGAACCAGATTCTGTACTTGCAATAAAGTCACTTAAATCTACAGTATATGTTACTGTTCCATCATTGTTGGCAACTGCAGCAGCATTGTTTGCATCAAAAGTTTTTGCTTCTCCGGCAATTGTAACTGTACCAAGTACAAAGCTATCTGCTTTTAAACCTGTAGAAGTATCGATTACCTTGAACTGTGTTAAATTATCGCCATCTTCATTTGACTTTGGTGCCATCTGAGTTGTAACTGTAAAGTTTACTCTCTGTCCTCTGTGTACAAACTTGTCGCTGGCCTCTTTTGTTACTTTGTATTCTCCCATTTTTGCTGTTACATCTGCTGATTTGCTAGCCATATAAGTATGACCATCTTTGTCATATGTATTAGCAACCATCAAATCATATGTACCCTTCGTATCAAAGGCACGGATTACATAAGCACCGATTGGAAGACCAGTAAATTCATGACTTGTTCCAGCTTCCTTCACTGTATAATCTGCGCTTGACTGAGCATCAGCTGCATCTTTAAGACCTTTTGCATCTGTTATTGTAAATTCTCCAGTGGTTGTATCTTCGGATATATAGTCCTTTGCCCAATTAACAACCTTCCATGTCTGATTACCAGCCCCATCCTGATCAAGATAAATGATATTATATACATTTAATGTTGTCTCTACATCTGCAGCCAGATTAGTAACCGTAATCTTATTTGTATACTGATCTGTTACCTTTGCTGCAAAACTTGTGATGCCCATTGCTAATACCATGATAAGTGATAACATCACTGCAAATAATTTCTTTAATTTCTTCATAATATTCTCCTTTTCTCTCTTAGATATTATTTGGTTGACATGTTCCATCGGTTTTATCCTGGCAGTCCAGGGACTGCTGGTTTAAAGTTCATCCCTCTATTTCACCAGCACCTCCCTGCACTTGTTTTTATAAATAATCCAAGCCGCTGCCATCATAAGCAGCATACCACAGATTGAGAACCAGTAAATACCGGAACCACCGGAATTTGGAAGGTTGTAAATCACTGCATTTTCAATGAGAATCTGGTATTTTCCATCCTGCAGTGCAGGTGTAACATTTTCACCATTCAGTTGAACCGTTTTCAAGGCTCCTGTCTTTGTAATCTGTAATCTATAAGTATTGCTTGAAAGTGTATATCCTGTCGGAGCTTTGATTTCCTTCAGTGTATATGTTCCTGTCGGAAGTTTACCTGTTATCTCACCAGATACATCATTGTTCTGATAATTCTGATACCATTTAACAATACCTGCATCTCCTGACTTACCGTAATACTTAACAGTTTCATCTGTTGTAGACTGCAGTTCAAAGATTGCACCTGCTAATCTTACATCATGACTGCTTGCGCTGACTTTGATAATCTGCCAATCACTGTAAACCGGTTCATTTGTGAAAATTGCTTTGCCAAGTGTACCGCCATCTTCATGATTATATGTATAATTCTTGATGACATTGACATCTTCACCGTTTTCTACAACTGTACCCATTGTGAAATGAATATCTTCTGGATTATTCAAGACATATTTTGTATTTGTTGCATTTGCATCATTTTCAATACTCTTGACATCATACCCTGCTGCAACTTTTTCTGTAACAGTATATTCGCCTCTTGCAAGATGTTTTAATTCATCTCCATTATAGGTTGCTGTATACTTACCATCTACCGGATTCTTTGTAACAGTTAATTGAACTTCTTTACTAAAATTATCCGGTCCTGTTACTGTGAATGTAAATGTATCACCATTCTCACCCTTCGGCTCTGTCTCAAGTACTTTTGTAATCTCAATAGAACCATCGATGATATTGACAATATAATCTGCACTTGCTGTCAGCTTTCCACTAACTACTGTACCGCCGTCTGGTGCTGGAGCAGTAATTCCGGAATTCTGAGCCACTCTTTGTTCTACAGTGTACGGAACAAATACAACTTCCAGATGATATTTTTCAGCCGGACTTGCTGCATTGCCTGCTTTGTGATTCTGAATGCTTCCACCTGGTGTTTCAGGAATCGTATAAATATATTTGAAGTATCCTACTGCATCGGATGTGCCCGGATAAATATATTTGTACACCTGATTATCACCATCACCAATTGTAAGTGTCTTTTTATTCTCAAGTTCATTCTTCTGAGCATCCGTTAATGCTGGAAGACTAACCTGTGTTTTATTATTATTAACCGTTTTAACACCAGTCAAAGTTTTTGTTTTACCATCCAGCTCTACAACCTTGATTGTCTGAGCCAGCTGATTGTAATAAGCCTGTGGCTGGAGAGCATCACCTTTGTAAACAGTAATTGCTTTGCCCGTCATTTCAAGCGACAGTGCCTTAACATTGACTGTTGGCTTAGGGAACATCTTAGTCGTAACCTCATTAACAAATACGCCCGAATCTCCTGTATTGGTTGTGACAGCATTGCCGCCGATGAAGTCTGCTTTAGCAACAACTCCAATCTTTCTTTCCCATGCCGGATCTTCTTGATTATCCTTATTACCAATGTGTGCTTCTGTTCCGGTCCACTCAATCGTTGTTGTGCCATCCGTATTCTCAGTAATCCTTACTGTACCAACGACTGCGCCATCCTTACGTGTTTCTTTGACATATGTCTTAGAACCATCTTCATTTGTAGTAGCCTTTACATCACCAACCAGTGCCTTACGTCCTGCTTCTGTCAGTTCAAATCTGGCATCAATAACATCCACGATTTTCTCTGCATTGATGGAATAATATGCGCCAATCTGAGCGGCCAGTTTCTTGAATTCCGCTTCAAGGTTAGCTGTATCGTCTACAGTGTAAGCATACTTACTATTGCTGCCTGCCGAAACACTTGTTGCAATGTAATCTTTCAGAAAATCGGAAGCGGATGTTGATAAATCATGATTCGAGTAATATTTCTGTTCCCATCCCCATCCACTATAATAGCCATGCTCTGTATCAGCAGAACTTGTCGCCGAATCGCCCTTATGCCAATCTAAGGTTCCTGACAGTTTATAGCCTACAGTATAGATTGTTGCTTTCGCCTTAATATCATTGGCATAATTCACCGCACTGTTGGCAACCATACAGTTTTTATTGTCATTCCCATCCCAATATCCAGGAAGACCATCTGTGAAGAACAAAACATACTGCTGATTTCCTGTGTTATCAGCGTCCAATAAAGACTTGGCTTTCTTTAATGCATTACCCATTGGTGTACCACCACTTGGAGTCATATTATTAGAATTAGACAGGAAATCCTTAATAGATGTAACATTTGCAGGAGCATTTAATTTCGTAAACTCTTTAACTTTCGTTGTCGAGGCTTCTTTATCTTCACCTTGTGATCCATTAAAGTATACTACTGCTACCTGGCTATCTGGAGATGCATCCTTCAAAGTATCAATGAAAGTATCTGCTGCATTCACCAGCGCAGTCATACCCTTCGTACCCATTGATCCAGATCTGTCAAGTACCAATACTACACTTGCTGCTTTAGCTTCTGTACCTGCTTCTCGTCCGGATGTGCTGGCTCCCAGAGTAATTTCATACTCACGTTTTTTATAATCCGTTACTTTGACAGTCTTGGATGTTGTCAGATTAGCTTCTGCATCTTCATGCTGTCCTTTGTTCACAATCTTGTAAACATTATTGGAATCTTTGGCAATTTCCTGACCGTTTTTCTTAATTGTATAGGTACCGTCAGTGTTAACTTTAATCTTCCATGTACCGGATGCTGCAAGATAGCCTGTCGGAGCCTGGGTCTCTGTCATGGTATATGTACCTTCATGAAGTCTTACAGAAACTCCGCCATCGGAACCAGATGTTACATTGTAAACTCTTGAGCTATCGCTATCATCTCTAATCTCAAATTCAGCTCCTGGCAGAGCAGCTCCCTGTGTATCTACTTTATTGAAGTTAACTTCATAAGTTGGAATAACTTCCAGGTTGAACTTCATCTTCAGATTGGATGCACCTGCACCTCGTTCCATGTAGAACATCTTGAAATTGTGTGATGAAATATATTTTAATGTATTGCCATTAAAATATTCACTGACTTTCGAGTCGTCCCATGGAGAACCATCCGGGAATACGCCTGCTGCATGGAACTGCTCTTTGATTGTTGTTCCTGACACGGAATCATAAGTAATATTACCTGTTGCAAAATTGATACTTCCTGAATGGGCATCATGAATACCACCAATATCCAACATCAATACGCCATCAACGTATACCCATAAATCATCATCGCCATTGAACTCATAGACCATATCCAATCCATTGGTTAATTTTCCGTTACTTGGCTGGTTGAAATCAGCTTCCACATACATACCAAACCAGTAATCATTAGTTCCCTGCGTCTTATATAATGTCTTACCATACGCTGGATCTGAATCACTTAATGGATTGCCACTCTCATCATACAAGTTTTTATTTGTTGAAACATCACTTGCACTGATACTATTATATGGCATAAAATTGCCGCGCCGATACCAGAGATAACCTTCATTCGATGGTGTTCCCAGTGCATCATACACTGTGAAATCTCCATTATCCTCTAAGTGAGCATAATTCTTAAAACTGCTGTATTCATAACTTCCATCTGCATCAAAGGAACTCTGAAGGAATAAATGATTAACATTTGTTCCGCCTGTAAACAATGTCTTTAAACTTGTACCGCCAACTGTTGCCGGATAGCCCTCTGTTAATACTCTGTTCAGAAGATTCTGTTTAATACCACCGCTTTTGTTATTATCAGTGTATGGACCTCCAATATCATTACTCAAGCCATCTGCAGGACTAGAGTAATTAATCATCCTCATTGTAATACCCTTGGAGGTACTATCGATGGTACCAACTGTAGGCAATGCAGTTGTCTGTTCCTGGTAAACTAAATAAATTGTACCGCCTTCACCGTCATTCCAATCTTTATTACTGCCACCTGATTTTTCTTTATATTTCCATTCTCCATCTTTATTGACCTTTACCGAATAGACACTCTTTCCTGATACACTGTCCAAATGAGCACCACTATATCGATAGGTTTTATTGTCAATGGTAACCGTTTCTGGAATTTTAATTTTATCACCATTGCTAATTTCAATATCTTTACTTCTCGCTATTGAAACTTTGTTTTGTGTAAACTGGTTACTTGTAATCTCAGTTTCATTTTGATCAACATACTTTACATCTACACTATAATTATTATACGCAATAGCAAATGTTGAAAAACTATTTGTCGTAATAGTTACTTTCTGGATTTCATTTTCCGATGTTGTATTAATCTCAGCATCACCATTTGTATCTTCTGCTGTCATATCTACAACATCTGTAACCTTACCTTTATTGTCTTCTTCAAGATGAAGGACTGTAACATCCAAGTCCTTTGTGCTGTTAAGCCACTCTGTATCATTCACTGTCTGTACTGCATCTTCTGCAATCACCGGCTGCTTGTAATCCATTGTGACTTTGACATCACCATTCGGCTCAACCTTGTTGCCATCTGCATCAACCAGTGAAATATCATAAGCCAGGAAACCGGCGATATCATAGGCTTCCTTCTCTGCCTTCTCTGTCAGCTTCTTCTCTGCTTCGTCATACTTCTTGTTGATTGCTTCAACTTCCTGTTTCTGCTCATCTGTCATCTCATTGGTGACTTCCTGTTTCACCAGTGGAACAACCTTCAGAGATGCATAATCAGGAATAATGCCTTCTTCGCTGGCGGTTACGTGAACCTTCACCTGATCATCTTCATATTCCAACTGCTGAGCAACGACTTCTGTTTCTGTCTCGGTCTCAACTTCTGTTTCTGTTGTCTCAGCCGCCTGTGTCTCAGGTGTCTGAGTTTGCGATGCTGTCTCTGTATGTGCTTCTGTTGAAGCTTCGGTATGTGCCTCTGTCTGCTGAGTATCTGCTGCAGGTGCTTCTGTCTCCTCTGCAACAGATGTCTCTTCCTGAACTTCCGCCTGAGTCTCCGGTGCCTCATAGGAAACCGCTTCTGCCGTCGGCTCTTCTGTATAAGTCTGCGCTTCGCTCTGAACTTCTGTCTCTGAATCTGCTGCAGAGATGTCTGCGGAAACAGAGGTTACACTGCCAAGCATCAATGCTACACACAGCAACAAGGCTGTCAATCGTCTATGCTTCTTATTATTAAACTTACTCAACATCATTTCCTCCTTCCATTTCCTGCTCTTTCTCAACAGCGTCATCTATCAGTTTGATGAGTTCCAGTGCACTTCTGAAGTACTGTTCACGTTGTCCTTCAATCCATGTCACTTTCCCTTGCCATGTTGCATGCTCATGATCCATAATCTTGACCAGAAATGTATCTGCTTTCTTCGCTCTTCCTTTCATGCCAGTACCTTCATCGTCCTTTCTGGATTACTCCGTTATTGTAGTTTTATTATAGCGAATCACCCATTACGCCAACCATTACAAAACTACATTTTTTGCAGTTTTTTAATTTTCCCTTAATGCATTTTTCCGACATATTTCAATGATCATTTCATTATTCGACATTGTGACGATTATATTTTGTGTAATGTTCAGCCGCTCCGTCATCTCAACCATTATATGCGGGTGCATGACGTAATATTCCTGATATCATCCTAATTCTATCTATCTTTTTTACATCCGGAAGATTGCCCTATTTCCCCTTCTGAACACAAAAAGAGGCGCATCCTTTAATCAATCCGGATGTCCGCCTCTTTGTCGTTTTGTCATGTCGAAGAAGATTTAGTAAACCCTCTGCTTATCAATGTCTGTTATTACATTCGTTCTGTTGGCTTTATTACTGTATCGCCTGATTAATAATCTTAAAAAGTTCCAATTCACTGAAGAATTTCCACTCTTGATCGCCTTCTACCCATTTGACCATGCCCTGCCAGGTTGACCGCTGACGATACTGCACGTACAGCAACATCGTCCCCTTTTTGCCGCGCTCCTTCTCAAGCTCTTCTGCTGATTTCTTCTTCTCAGGCGGCTGTACCGTCTTCTGGCTCTTATCCGTAAATGTCCGCATCTGTGTCGATGCCTGCGGAAACTTAATCTGGTCAAATAGATTCTCTGCCAGTTCGATCAGATGAGCCACATTTGAGAAAGGACAGGCTTCTTCGCTGTAGCAATGATACAGACGCCCTGACAATTCACCATTCCGAATCTCATCCACGCAAATACTGATCAGATTGGGAGAACGCTGGAAATTCTGCTGTCTTACTATTTGTCCCATGTTTTGCCCCATTTCCATTTATTCTCATTATCTTCACTATTAAATCCGCTGTCTGCCACGGATGATACCGCATACTCCAGATACTTACTCCAGGTCTTATGCTCTCTTGAGAAATACTTCTGGATTCTCTCAAAAATCAGACTGCAGTTCTCTCTGTTGGTTCCCACCAGGAGCAGCAAATACTGTGACTTACTGTACCGTGTATAAGAATCACCTCTTCTCAGGCAATGCGCCAGTGTGTCCTGCAGCTCCTTGCCCATCATATCCAGCCGTTCCTCATTCTTCATCGGCTGCCCTTTGCCGTTGGTAATACTGCAGAGCATCAGATAAACGGACTGACCGTTGCGTTCTACGATTCTGGCCAGTAAGCGGTATGTATCACGGAACCCCGGAAGGCTGCAGAAATAAGCCCCGCTGCCCTTGTCCGTCTCCTTAAGACGCTTCTCCATCTCCGGCAGCGACTGGGTCTTGAAGTTCATCCGCCCGTTCATCTGCTCAAAAAGCTTCATCATTCGTTCTGACGGATACACTCCCAACTCATCCACAAACATCTTGGCCGTATTCTCATACTCCTTCAGAGCCTCATCGTATTTCTTCATGCGCATGAGGCAGTCGATCTGAATAGCCTGCCACTCATCGAAGGGATACATTCTGCAGGCCGGTTCACAGACTTCAATGGCTGTCTCATATTCGCCTCTGTCCATCAGTAATTCGCACAATGTATTCAATGCATTTGTATATTTCTCTTTGTAATTAGAATTCTTCGCCAGGACCACACCGTCACAGATAAAATCCGGAAGATAATCCCCGCCGTATAACTGACAGGCCTTCTTCAGCAGATCGATCTTCTCTTCGGCATTCTCTGTCTCATCTGCCTGGTCGCACAGTGACACAAACCCGTCTGCATCCAGCACCACTTCCATCGGTGCAGCAAAGGAATACATGCCGCTCTTGATCTGTATATAATCATACTGAGGAAGCCCCGCCGTCACCAGCATCTTCTTCAGGCGAAATGTAGTCACGCGCAGATTATTCGCAGCATCCGTGATATCTTCATTCCCATACAACATATCCAACAATCGTTCTCTGGAAACAGTACGTCCCTCGCTGCATACCAGAATCTGCAAAAGCTTCACTGCCTTTGTCGATTTCCCACTGCCAATCGAAATCGTTTTCTCTCCATATCTCATCGAAAAGCCGCCTAGGGCCTTTACCTCCAACATCGGCAAATTGTCTTTCATACGCGCCACACTCCTCTGATCTCTTCATACAATCTATAACGCACGGTATTCCGCCATCTTCGTATCAGCTTATCCCCTACATCCATAACAAAATGATAACCCTTTTCTAAGGTCTTTGTCAATATTTGTACAGTTAAAATGCCCTAAAACTGCTCGACTTTCTGACTATTTTTGTCGATTTTTAACGTCGAATTGTCGAACATTGATATTTGTTAAGATTCTATTGTTACTTTATAATGAATCTATCAACGTTGATGCACGATTACATACTCATTTTGGGTTGATTCCATAAATTCTCTTGGATATAATAAGGGCAGTATGAATTACATCGCCTGATCGGCACCTTGTTATCTGCAGAATTGACCGTAACACAGAAACTTGCAATCATAGAAACCGAATACCATATTCCATTAAGCGTAGAGTTAGAGGAAGGAGTGAACGATATGTGTAATTTAGGTGAAGGCATTGAGGAAAGAGCCATTGAAAAAGTCATTTTGAAAATGTATAAAGAAGGCTGCGATTTAAAATTTATTGCTAACATGACAGAAAAAGATACTTCAGAAATCGAAGCGATTATCAATAGATCTCTTGCACCTTTATGCTGATTATAATAAACACAAAGAAAGTAGTGAGCATGCTATGTCCAATTTAGGTGAAGGCATTGAAGAAAGAACCGCCGCAAGAGTTACTAAAGAACTAAACGCCAAACACGCCAAGCATGCCAAAGAACTTACAGAA
>OLNW01000873.1_pt1 | contig 32997 bp, 29 predicted proteins | sample 1672121 | NCBI WGS metagenome assembly OLNW01 (sample SAMEA3136648, study PRJEB25190) | human gut metagenome
CGAGACCTTGGCGACTGCCGCGATAACTTGAGAAACTCGCGGAGCGTGTTTCTCACAGTTCTATAATGACACGCTTCATCCGCAGGCTTCTTGAACTTTTCAGTTCAGAAGCTTTTAAACTTCCATGTCTCCGCGGATGTCTCTCGTCGGAGGGTCTACAGGATAGTTTCCTGTGAAACAGGCGTCGCAATATTCAAGGTCTTTGACCATTTCATTCATTCTGTCGCAGTCCAGATAACCCAGAGAGTCCGCACCGAGAAGCTGTCTGATTTCATCGATGGTATGATGATTGGCTATCAGCTGATCACCGCTTGGAATATCCGTTCCGAAATAACAAGGGAACTTAAACGGCGGTGAACTGATGCGTACATGAACTTCTGTTGCCCCTGCATTTCTCAGCATGGTGACGATATTCGCACTGGTAGTGCCACGGACAATAGAATCATCCACCATGATGATCCGTTTGCCTTTAACGTTCTCTTTCAGAACATTTAATTTAATCTTGACACTCTGCTCACGCATACTCTGTTTCGGCTTGATGAATGTACGGCCGACATAAGTATTCTTAACAAAAGCCTGCCCATACGGAATGCCAGACTCCAGAGAATAGCCCATGGCTGCGGCATTACCGGATTCCGGTACACCCACAACCATATCTGCTTCTACAGGATGGCTCTGAGCCAGAATTCTGCCTGCCATGATTCTGGAAGCGAAAACAGACACATCGTCAATGACACTGTCCGGTCTTGCGAAATAAATATATTCAAAAATACATCTGGCCGGTTTCACCATATTGCAATACTGACGATTGGATTTCACACCATCCTCAGTGATCGTGATAATCTCACCCGGTTCCAGATCCCTGATAAATTCAGCACCAACGGTATCAAGAGCGCAGGTTTCAGAAGCCACCACATAAGTATCATCTCTCTTACCCAGACAAAGCGGCTTGAAGCCAAAAGGATCTCTGGCAGCCGTAATCTTTCTCGGACTCATAACAAGCAGAGAATAGGCACCTTTGATATACTGCATGGCTTTTGCCACGGCCTCCTCAACAGAACGACTTGTCACACGCTCTTTGGCTACCAGATAGGCAATAACCTCTGAATCAATGGTTGTCTGGAAAATGGCACCGTTTTTCTCAAGTTCTTCTCTCAGATCAACGGCATTGACCAGATTGCCGTTATGTACAATGGCCAATGTACCTTTGATGTACTTTGTTACCAAAGGCTGTGCATTGGCACGCACACTGCTGCCCGCTGTCGAATAACGCACATGGCCGACAGCAATATCACCATGAAGCTTGTCCAGATTCTCCGGTGTAAAAACTTCACTGACAAGTCCCATGTCTTTATAATATCGGATATCACGATTCTCACTGACTGCGATGCCACAGCTTTCCTGTCCGCGATGCTGCAGAGAAAAAAGACCGTAATATACCCAATTGGCGATATCTTCACCCTTCAGATTGTAAGCGCCAAAGACGCCGCACTCCTCATGAAGTTCATCTTTTATATCTGTGCCGCATTCACTGCGGCCTTTATTCTGAAGCTGCTTTTCCACAATATCCTCCTGATCCACTGACTTACGCCAGACCGATTCTTCTGTAAATCTCCTCATAAGCTTCCTCTACATGTCCGAGGTCTCTTCTGAAACGGTCTTTGTCAAGCTTCTCATGTGTCTCACTGTCCCAGAATCGACATGTATCCGGTGAAATCTCATCAGCAAGGATAATCTGACCTTTGTAACGACCGAATTCTACTTTGAAATCAATCAGATCTACTTTGATGCTCTTGAAATAATCTACCAGGATTTCATTGATCTTAAAAACAAGTTCTGTAATCTTGTCAATTTCTTCTCTTGTAGCTGCACCAATGGCAACAGCATAATAATCATTGATCATTGGATCGCCCAGTTCATCATTCTTATAGGAAAATTCGAGTGTCGGGCTTAACAGTCTGAAGCCTTCTTCAATACCAAGTTTCTTGGAAAAGCTGCCTGCTGCTACATTTCTTACAATAACTTCAAGCGGAACGATTTCGACCTTCTTCACTGCTGTCTCTCTGTCACTGAGTTCTTCAATAAAATGAGTCGGAATCCCCTTCTCTTCCAGCATCTTGAAAATATGATTCGTCATGCGGTTATTCACAACACCTTTGCCTACAATCGTACCCTTCTTTACACCATTAAATGCTGTTGCGTCATCTTTGTAGTCCACAATTAAAACATCCGGATTCTCTGTTGTATAAACCTTCTTTGCTTTACCTTCGTATAACAATTCTTTCTTTTCCATGATTGCCTCCATCTTCCGCTTTACTTATTCATAAAATTAATAGAAACATTTATAAAAGCCACTTATAAATAGTGCTTATAGATGTCCATAAGTAATCTCAAGAGTTTCCGTCATTATTCGACGTATTTTCTCTGTTCGCCCCTATTTTAACGCATATAGATTGTTTAATCAATAGGATTTTAACAATTAAGTTTAAAAAAAATGCCATATTTTCCCACGAAAATCGGCATTTTTTCTTTTTATAAGTTTTATTAATAAAACAATAATTCATGTACTTATGAAGCCGCTCTTATTTGATACTCCTGTTTGCACCAATAAAAGAACCTTCGGCAGAGATTTTTATTCTTTTCGGTTATAGTACTCATACTGTTCCGGATGGTTGCGCAATGCTTCTTTCTCCCGATCCTCTTTGCTCATATACTGAACAAAAATACTCTCCAGGATCAGACTATCCACCAGGGCTGCCACAGCAGGGATAAAGACAATCCCAAGCCCAAACAGGTAACAGCCCAGCACTGCCGCCGCCAGAACAACAACCAGCAGCAGTGTTTTCGGCAAGTGCCGGATGGCCATCAGCACACTGTTTGTCAAAATATGTCGTACATCCTGGGTAAAACGTGCAATATAGGCCAATGCATAAACCATCACCGCCGATACCATGCAGATACCAACAACGAAAACAAACTGCAGTGTCTGTGAAACAGCTGTTCCGAAAGCGCCCATCACCCGGATATCCACAAGCAGAATCCCCATCATCACCAGATAAATCAGCCATACTGCCGTGGACTGCTTGAGATTGGATTTAAAACTCTGCCAGAACTCCCTGAATATATAACTGCGTCCATGACGGATCACCTTCGTCACCGTATAATACAGTGCCGTCGATGATGCGCCGATGGTAATAATCGGTATTGAAAACAATATCCATAAGACACTGACATAGATAATGTTGATAATATATGCCATTCCTTCAAACAACGGTCCATCCGTTGAAAAAAAATTCCCCATTGATACATTCTACCTCTTTATCAATTTTACTGATTCAAAATTTCTGCCAGTATCTTATTCACCGTTCCAGGGTCAGCTTTGCCTTTCATAGCTTTCATGGTCTGACCCACAAGGAAACCGATAGCTTTCTTCTTGCCTGCATGATAGTCTGCCACAGACTGCGGATTAGCTGCAACAATTCCTTCAATAACGCCTTTTAAGGCACCGTCATCAGCTTCAATCTTCAGACCGTTTGCCTCAACATAAGCCTCAGGATCCACATTCTCTGCAAAAACCTTTTCAAAAACATCTCTGGCTGTCGGTCGATTGATAGTACCTGCATCAATCAGTTCGATCAATTTTGCAAGATGATCCGGTGAGAATTTCAGATCTGCCGCATCCATTTCATGTACTTTAAGCAAACGCATGGTATCCACAATCAACCAGTTTGAAACTTCCTTCGGCTTTTTACAGATAGCAGCAGCCGCTTCGAAAATATCGGCCATTTTCCTGGATTCCGTCAAAATGGCTGCGTCGTGTTCTGTCAGGCCATATTCTTCTACATAACGAGCCAGCTTGGCATCACGCATTTCCGGCTGAGCCGCTTTCACCCTTTCAAGCCAGGCATCGCTGATGGATACAGGTGGAAGATCCGGATCCGGGAAGTATCTGTAATCCTGTGCATCCTCTTTGGAACGCATGGCATAGCTGGCACATTTATTGTCATCCCATCTTCTTGTCTCCTGCGTAACGGATTTGCCGTCCTCCAGAAGCTCGATCTGACGGTTCATCTCCCCTTCAATGGCCCGGGCAATAGCCTTGAAAGAGTTCATATTCTTCATCTCTGTTCGTGTGCCCAGTTTGTCACTGCCTGCCTCACGAACGGACAGGTTGATATCTGCACGCAGGGAACCTTCCTGCATCTTACAATCAGAAACCCCCAGATACTGCAAAATCATCCTCAGCTTTTCCAGGTAAGCAATCACCTCGTCCGCACTGCGCATATCCGGTTCACTGACAATTTCGATCAGTGGCACACCGCATCGGTTATAATCAACAATGGTGCAGTCTTCCCACTCATCATGAATCAGTTTACCCGCATCCTCTTCCATGTGGATCTCATGAATGCCGATGCTCTTTTTCACACCATCCACTTCAATGTCCACATGACCATTTCGGCAGATCGGCAGATAAAGCTGTGAAATCTGGTAAGCCTTCGGAAGATCCGGATAAAAATAATTCTTTCTGTCGAACTTGCAGTACTGTGTAATATCACAATTTAAAGCCACACCGGCTGAGAGCGCATACGCTACAACCTGTTTATTCAAAACAGGCAAAGTACCTGGCATACCTGCGCAGACAGGGCAGACATGGGTATTCGGTTCGCCGCCGAATTCTGTCGTACAACCGCAGAAAATCTTTGTTTTTGTGGCCAGTTCACAGTGAACTTCAAGACCAATGACTGTTTCATATTCTCTCATGTCTAGTTCTCTCCCTTCACACATGCCGGCCGTTCATAGCTTCTTGTCTGTTCCAGTGAATATGCCGCACGAATCAATGTTTTTTCTGAAAATGCCTGTCCGATCATCTGCACACCGATCGGCAGTCCGCTGCTGTCGATACCGCATGGCAGACTGATACCCGGAAGCCCTGCCAGATTGACCGAAACAGTATAAATATCACCCAGATACATCTTCAGCGGATCAGACAGATTCTCACCCATCTTCAAAGCGGTTGTCGGTGCTGTCGGTCCAAGGATGATATCATATTTTGCAAATGCATCGTCAAAACCTTTCTTGATCAGTGCTTTGACCTGAAGCGCTTTAATATAGTAAGCATCGTAATAACCGGAACTCAATACAAAGGCACCGATCATCATTCGACGCTTGACTTCCATACCAAAGCCCTCATCACGGGTTTTCTTGTAAACATCCTGAAGATCCTCAAAGTCCGGTGTCCGGTAACCGTATTTCACACCATCAAACCTGGAAAGGTTGGAGCTGGCTTCTGCCGAAGCGATGACATAATAAGCCGGGATCGCATAATCCACCATATCCATATCAAACATTTCCACAATGGCGCCTTTTGCTTCCAGTGTCTTTGCTGCTGCCAAAACAGCTTCTTTCACTTCCGGATCCAGACCTTCACCCAGATACCCCTTCGGAATACCGATACGGAGTCCTTTCACATCATCCACAAGGGCTTCCGTAAAATGATAATCATCCATCTTCACACTGGTACTGTCTTTGGCATCATAACCTGCAATGGCTTCAAAAACTGCCGCACAATCGGAAACATTTCTTGCGATCGGTCCAATCTGGTCCAATGAGGATGCATAGGCAATCAGACCATATCGTGAAACACTGCCGTAAGTCGGTTTCAGACCTGTGACACCGCAGAAAGAACTTGGCTGACGAATAGAACCACCGGTATCAGATCCCAGTGCATACCATGCTTCCTCAGCCGCTACAGCTGCAGCCGCACCGCCTGAAGAGCCACCCGGTACACGTTCCGTATTCCACGGATTCTTTGTCGGGCCAAAATAAGAGGTCTCTGTTGTACTTCCCATGGCAAACTCATCCATATTAAGCTTACCAATAATAACAGCCCCTGCCGCTTCCAGTTTCTCAATCACTGTCGCATCATAAGGCGGCTTAAAATTATTCAAAATCTTCGAACTGCATGTAGTCAGGACACCTTTTGTGCAGATATTATCCTTGATTGCCACAGGTACACCGGCCAACGGTGAGTCCTTCAGTTCACCGGCATCGATCTGTTTCTGTACTTCCGCCGCACGCTTTAAGGCTTCTTCTTCCATCACTGTCACATAGCAGTTATACACGCTATCCCGTTCTTTTATCTTCTCAAGCTGGGCTTTAACAGCTTCTTCCACCGTCACTTCGCCCGCTTTAATCTTTTTTCCCAATTCAAGGGCTGTTAATGCTGTGATCTCCATCTGTTTCTCTCCTCGCTATTCAACCGTTCTCGGCACTTTGAAACCGCCGTCTTTCTCTTCAGGGGCATTGGCCAGAATATTGTCTCTGTCCGGTCCGTTTGTCACAAGGTCCTCCCTGAAAACATTATGATAGGCAAATACATGAGACATCGGCTCGATACCTGTTGTATCAAGTTGATTCATTGTATCCACATAGCCGATAATATTGCCGAGATCCTTCTTGGCACGCTCTTTCTCTTCATCTGTCAGATCAAGCTTTGCCAGTGCGGCTACATATTCTATTGTTTCATCTGTGATTGCCATCTTCATTCCTCCAGTCTCATCTAAACAGTACAGCAGATATCATTTTTTATATAAAAGGATCTTGCTCGCAAGATTCCCCGCATCTTACATTCTATCTGCTTTTATTTATCACATACATTCTTTCCCGTATTCACCGATTTCTTTATCACATTAAATCAGTAAATATTTTACGCGAATAATGAGGCAAAACCCATGCTCGCATAACACCTTGCCAAATATCGCGATACCGGATGAAACTCGCAAAGCGTGTTTCATCCGGTTCCCTAATATACGGTATAGTATAACAAATAATGAAAAAATAGAGAAGAGCATGTCAGAAATTTTTTCTAAAAACGTAATAATCAATAAAAGCGATACAATTTTGATGCAGGGGAATGGTATTTTTTTATTAGGTTCATTGGATATGGCATGCGAAACTCATCGGTCTACGAATATTTTTGAGGATTGCGAAAGTGCAAAGCACGTAGCAATCTGGTATCAAAGGGGTCAAAATACCTTTTGACCCCAACATCATGTAATAGGGGGATAATAATTATGAGCAGAAATATTAAAGGGTTATATACTGAACTAGCTTTTGAGGATGGAGCTGCTCTGGTTGATGAATCAATCGTCAGAGAACAGCTCCGGCAAAAGCGTTTAAAAAGGCAAAGAGCCAGGAAGAAGGCCCGACGCAGGGCTTTAAGGCGTCGAATTATTCTGTTGTTTCTTGTAGTGGTTGTTGTTTGCTCAGGCGGTTTGATGGTATACGAACAGTTTCTGTCCCATGAAGTAGTTCTGGGAAACCGCGTTTACCAGAATCCACTGAAGTATTACCAGATTCGGGACAGTATTTCCTTATCCGGCGGTGACTATGAATTGTCTGAGGGCTATGAGGGATTAAAAACAGCCAAAGTGATCCAGACACTGGGGCTAGGCAATGCTGTTGGTATGAACGGTGCCCTTTATACATCTGAAATTGCCGACGCAGTTGCTGATTTTCAAGCTCAGCATGGTCTGAATGCCACCGGCACAGTCGATCTGACTACATGGCTGGCCATGGGACTTTCTGAGGACGACTGGTACACCCTCGGTGCCTATGTTTCACCGCTTCGTATAGACAATACCAGCAGTCGGACTGCCTGTATTGAAGCCATGATCAGCAGGGCCTATGACTATCTCGGGGATAATTATATCATCGGCGCATCCGGTGCACCGGGGCTTGGCATCGACTGTAGCGGTCTCATTATGCAGGCCCTTTATGCCGCCGGTATCGATATGAGTCCGATCAATCCTGTACGGCATGCCTCACCGGGTTATGAATATGAATCCGCAAATATCTGGGCCTCCTCTAAATTCAAACATGTGGATTACAAAGAACGCAAGCGCGGCGACATCATTATCTACTGCAATGAAAAAGGTACCGTCATTCATTCTGCCATCTACCTTGGCGATGATAAAGTCATTGAAGCCTGGCCAAATCAGGTAACAGAATCTGCTGTTCTTAACTATCAGCATTCTTTAGTTAAAGGTGTGGTCCGGCCTTTTGTTTAAAATAAAAACAATAGAAAATAGAGCAGCGTCATTCATCATTTCCGATGTGTACCGCTGCTCTATTCTCTATTGTTTTGACGCATTCATTGCCTCAATCAATCATCAATCAACGTCCTTTAATCAATCTCCTTAATTGCAGCAATCAGACGGTCATACTGTTCAACAACCTGCTGATACACGGCTTCACTGCCGGTAATTTCGTATCCGCGCAGCTGTTCAGTTAAAGCCGCACTCACTTCATAGAGCTTGTCGAATCCAAGATTCAGGCAAATGCCCTTCATTGTATGTGCGGCACGGAAAGCGCTTTCGCCATCTCCTGCTGCCAGTGCATTCTTCAATTCTCCGAACGTCGGATCATCGATGAATTTAACTGCAAAACGTTTGATCATCCCTTCACTTCCGAGTCGCTTCAATACATTATCATAATTCGATTCTACAGATTCATAAGCTTCTTTTAGCGTCATCTCAATACCTCCAATTGACTCTCTTTATGTATCTTATCCTTGATATCCACCAGACACTCCATCAATATCGGATTAAATACACCGCACTCACCATTCAGGATCATTTCAATAGCCTTCTCATGCGAGATTGCCTTCTTATAGACACGCTCACTGACAAGCGCATCATACACATCCGCTACAGAAACAACCTGTGCAGAAATCGGAATTTCATCTCCCCGCAGGCCATCCGGGTAACCTTTGCCGTCGTATCGCTCATGATGCCATCTGCAGATTTGATAAGCTGCCTTAAGCAACGGTTCCTCCTGATACGCTCCAAGATTCTCAAGAATCGATGCGCCGATCAGCGTATGACTCTTCATAATCTCAAATTCTTCTTTCGTCAATCTGCCCGGTTTATTCAAAATCTTGTCATCAATGCCAATCTTGCCGATATCATGCAGGGCTGATGCCAATGTGATCCTATACTGGTCTGACCATGTCAGATCATAATGATCTGTTTTCTGAACAAGACGCTCCAGAAGCAGACCTGTTAATATGTTAATGTGCTCAACATGGAGCCCACTCTCACCATTACGAAACTCAACAATCTGGCTCAATATCCGGATCATGATCTGATTGTTCTTCTCTTTCTCATCAATCTGGTCTGTTACAAGAGTGATCAAACGACGCTGCTTCGCATACAATTTGATTGTATTGACGACACGTCGGAAAACAACCTGGGCATCAAAAGGTCTGCGGATATAATCAGAAACGCCCATATCGTAGGCTTGCTTAATGTTGGACGCTGTATCATCACTGGATATCATAACAACAGGAATATCTTCAATCCAGTGATTACGGTTCATCTGGACCAGGACTTCAAAGCCATCCATCACCGGCATATTGATATCCAGCAGAACAAGTGAAATACCCATACCGTACTGTTCCAGTGCATCCAGACATTCCCGTCCGTTGGAAGCCTCCAGGATTCTGAAATCATCCTTCAGCATTTCTGACAGCAGCGCCCGATTCAGTTCCGAATCATCCACGATCAGAATCAACTGTCTGATTTTCTCACGGTCATGCAGCATTCCTTTCTTGATACCATCCGCCACCAGGTTATCCTCCGTAACGACCATATTCTTGCGATTCTTGGCCTGATACATCAGTTTGTCCGCTCTTCCAATGGCATCCTCGATCACACTGCCGTTGGACAAAACACCGCCGATGCTGGCTGACAATCTCAGACCGCCATGCCCCGGCACATCTGCTCTGCGGACCTCCTCCAGGATCTGAAGCAGCTTGTTCTTGAAATCCTGTTCTTTGATGCCCGGCATAATCAGCAGAAATTCATCACCGCCATAACGAATCAGCATATCTGTCTTTCGGGTACAGTTTTTGATAATATTGACAAAAGTAATCAGCACAACATCACCGGTATCATGGCCAAATGAATCATTATACAACTTGAAATCATCCAAATCGATCATGGCTACTCCGGCTGATACCGTCGACTTACGGATCTTCTCTTCAAAATACCTTCTGTTATAAGCCCCTGTCAAAGCATCCTTGTACAGTTGTTCATGGTAACCGCCGAAATGTCTCAGCAGTTTCTCACGCTGCTTCTCATCAATCATATAGTTATCATCCATCCGTTTGACAAGTTCCAGAACATATGGTTCTCCTTCGACTTCCATATAGCGTGCGGTCACTTCATACAACTGAGATCCGATATATTCCAGTTTCGTATGAACGTCCTTATCCCTCAGAGCCTGCAGCACAATACAGCTGTCGTTGTCACACGGATGCTCTTTCTCCCAGAAATCAAACTTCTGCTCCGATTCTGTAAGAGAATAGGAACCCAGTCCCTTTCCGATCAGTTCTAATGCATGCATATTCAGCAGACGTACACCGTCAAATACCGTCTTAAAAAGCTCCATTTCCTTTAATGCCTGTTCTTTTGTCTCCTTTATCCCTGCATCCATTTGTTATCTCCCTGTATTACATCCACATCAACAAGTGCGGCAATCGGCTTTTGTACATTCCGTCTCTATACATGAAAATGCACCACAGCCTTCATCTGTGATGCACAAACTTACTATAGCTAATCAAATTTTAACATACTCCTGCTGTCAATTCAAGTTATGCCCCGTATAAATATAGGTATGCCCCGTATAAATATAGGTATCAATTAATCACATACATTCACCGGATTGCCGTCCAGATAGGCATAGACATTATCGAATACGATCTTTGCCCTCCTGATCATGGACTCTTCTGAAATAAATGCCTGATGCGGTGTGAGAATGGTATTTTTAGCATGCAACAGCGGATAATCTTTCGGAATCGGCGGCTCCATATCATAGACATCAATGCAGGCAAATCCCAGACGATCCTGATCCAAAGCCTCAGCAAGTGCCGCATTATCCACGATCGGTCCTCTTGCACAATTGATAAATACCGTGTCCGGTTTCATCAGGGCAATTTTTTCTTTGGATAAAAATCCCCTTGTTTCATTATTTAATGGCAAGTTGAGAGAAACAATATCACTCTCGGAAAGCACCTCCTCCAGGGTTTTATATTCTATTCCAAGTGCTTTTGCTTCTTCAGATTCACTTCTGTTATAGGCAATAACTTTTGCACCAAATGCCAGAAACAGTTTTGCCGTCATCAAACCAATTTTGCCAAGGCCGATAATACCAACTGTTCTACCGCCAATTTCACGGCCGCCGATACCAGCACTTGTGCCTCCTGCTCGGACTGTCTGATCTGCTTTGACAACATTCCTCAGGGCATCTACTGCCATACCGATGATCAGCTCGGCAACCGTCTGATTCGAATAGCCTGCTGCATTACAGATCATGACGTTCTGCTTTCTGCACTGCAGAATACCGACATGATCAATGCCTGTAAAAGCCACCGACAGCATTTTCAGCTGTCTGGCTGAAGCAACGACCTCCTCCGGATATGGATTATTGGCGATCATTACAATATCACAGCCTTCGCTTCGTTTCTTTAATTCTTCCGAATCTGTTGTTTTGGTATCATAATAAACAAATTCATGTCCATCCTGAACCAATTTCTCTGATAAACTGCGAATCACTTCTTCTGACACACCAAGGGGCTCCAATAAGCTGATCTTCATTTTCATTTCCTGCCTTTCTATGCTTCATTTAATCTCTATTCAACGTTTCAATGGTTTCCGCAACGATTTGAACCGCCTTCGCCAGATCACTGCATTTTGAAAATTCTTCCGGACAGTGACTTCTTCCGTCTTTACTCGGTACAAAAACCATCACTGTGTCTGTTTTATCTGCAAAAATCATGGCATCATGCGCAGCCCCACTGACCATCTGCCGATACCGATACTGATGTTCTTCACATTTTTCCGACAAAATTGATACCAGTTCCGGACTCATCGTCACTGCCGGCTGCCGGAGCTTGATATCCACATCCCATTTGGCATCGACAGCTTCTGTTTCCCGGTCAAGCAACTGCCAGATTTTCTTTTTCATCCGTTCAACAGAAGCATCCTGAGGAGAACGGATATCCATTGTAAACTCACATTTTCCAGCCACCACATTCATGGCATTTGGATACGCCCTGATAAAACCGCAGGTTGCCACTGAGCCGTTTTTCTCCGCTTCGGCAATACGGTCTAGCTCCGATATTGCTTTTGACGCAATAAGAATCGCATCTTTACGCATGTCCATCGGTGTTGTGCCGGCATGATCCGATCTGCCGTCCACATTTGCCATGCACCTCAGCAATCCCACAATGCCTGTGACAATGCCGATGTCTTCACCGCTCTCGTCCAGCACCGGCCCCTGTTCAATGTGAATCTCAAAAAAGGCTCTGACTTTATGCATATCCATTTTCAATGTTTCAAGCTGTATTGGATCCGATCCCCATCTGAGCATCCATTCCCGGATAGAAATACCGTTCTCATCTGTCAGATGTTCAATATAATGCTGATCCACCTGACCTGTCAGTGATTTACTTCCCAGGCAGCCGGAGCCAAACATCATTCCTTCCTCATCATTAAATGCAATGATCTCCAGAGCATATTTTCTTCTGCAGCCGCATTTTATCAAGATTTCCGCTGTGCTGATGGCGCAGACGACACCGGCAATGCCATCGTATTGACCACCGTTTTTCACTGTATCATAATGGGATCCCATCAGGATCACCTGACCGTCCGGCTGGTCTGCCGGCAAATAACCATGGACATTTCCCACCAGATCAATCCAGGCTTTCAGACCTGCTGCTTCCATTTCGCCTCTCAAATATTCTGCAGTTGCTTTGGCTTCTTCAGAAAAAGGCAGCCTTGTCACGCCTTTTCCCGGTGTTGCCGTATACCTGCAGAGTTTTTCAAGCTGCTGCCTGATCCTGGCCTCTGTCTCTTTTGTCATATCCATTGTCATCGCCTCCATCTTAATGTTTTGCTCGTTTCAGATATTTGCCATAGCCTTTTTGACCTGTTATTGTTCCATGATCATACACAACCTTGCCCCGCACAATCGTCATCACCGGCCAGCCTTTCAAAGGTATACCTATGTATGGCGACCATTTGCACTTTGACTTCAAATCCGCTGAAGTAATACTCTTCAACAGATGCATATCAACAATTGTCAGATCCGCATCTGTTCCTGGTGTCATTGTTCCCTTTTCCGGAGCCAGTCCGTAAATTCTGGCTGTATTATAACTAGTCATACGTACTAGTTGCGGCAATGTCAGTTTTCCTTCATTCACTGCGTTCAGAAATACAGCTAGACTTGTCTCAATACCTGGAATACCGTTCGGCGCTTTCCATATATCCGTTTCTCCCGGCTTCTTTTCTTCTAGCGTATAAGGAGAATGATCGCTGCCGATATAATCTACATAGCCTTCACCCAGCAGCTGCCACATTTCCTGCTGATTAGTTTTATCATGCATGACCGGTGAAAACTTCAGATACGGTCCTTTTTCTGCCATATCATCCACTGTAAACTGAAATAAATGCGGTGCAGATTCTGCATAAACCTTTACCCCCCGCGCCTTGGCTTCGTGGATCATTCGAAGTCCTTTTGCCGTGCTGACATGCAGAATCACACCTTTGGCTCCGGTCAGCTCCAGGTAATACAGTGCTCTTTGTATCGCCTCAATCTCCGCTTCGGCAGGATGGGTCATATTATAAGCAATTCCGTCTTTTCTTCCCAATGCCTTCACTTCTTTTTCACGGAGCTTCAAAATACCTTCACTCTCTGCGTGAATAATGGCAATCGCATCTGCTTCGGCCACTTTTTCCAGGGCTGCCAGCATCGCCTCATCATTCACAAACGGAAATTCAGCCACCGAAAAGCACATAAACATTTTTACAGCCGTCGCCCCGGTCTGCCGCCACAAATCTTCAATCAGTTCAATATTGTCCGCTGTTGCACCGATATGAATTCCATAATCCACATAGGCTTTGCTTGCATAAGCCGCTTCTTTCACTTTCACTGCCTCAAAAGTTGTTGTTGGTGGAAAATCCAGGGGGTGTGACAAAGTTGTTGTCACACCGCCAGCGGCTGCTGCCATCGTGCCATGTTCAAAATCTTCTCTTTCGGTGAAACCCGGGTCCTGAAAATGGACATGGGGATCAATCACTCCCGGCAGCACATAATTTCCGCCGAGATCAATGATTTTTTTCGCAGTAAACCCTTCTTCACTATCCGCAATCAGACTAATCTTCTCACCGCGTATGCCGATAACGCCCCTAAAAATTTCCTCTGTATTGACGATATTTGCATTTGTCAGCAATAAATCCAATTCTTCCATCAATCATTAATACTCCTCTGCTGCTGTATAGCTGTCCGGTGTTACTTTTCTTAAGAAGCTGAAATCATGATAATCTGCAAATGGAATTGTTTTTCCGCCCGGAAGAATAGATTCCTCTTCCATGAATTTTTCCAACGTTGTAGTTGTATTCACATATTCATCATCTACACCATAGGAATAAACATTTTCAGACATGATCTTCTTTGTATCATCTTCAGACATACCAATGTGGTCTGCCAGAATCTTGACTGCTTCATCTCTGTTGTTATTGATAAAATCTGTTGCTTTCTGGAAAGCTAGCAGCATATGTTCAACCGTATTTGGATTTTCAGCCGCCCACTCATCATTCACATTCAGTGTTGCATACATATTGCACCACAAAACATCCCCTTCAGCTCCCGGAATATAAGATTTTGTACCGCTACAGAGAAGCTGTGCATCGCATTCTTCCTGTGCCTTTGTCACCCATGGTTCCGGGACAGCCATAATATCGATCTGTCCCTGTGATAATGCAGAAAGCTGGTCGGCAAACTGAAGTGTCACAATTTCAAAGCTATCCGGATCAAGGTCCAGTGCCTTACACATGTTTCTGAATGTGACATACTGTGTAGAACCTGATACCATACCGATTTTCAGACCTTCCAGATCTTTTGCACTGTTGATCGTTATATCCTTTCTCAGCAGCAGACACTGGGTACCGCCCATATTGCAGGTTGGCGTAATAATTTTACACTTTGCTCCATTTAAAACCCATGTCGGTGTGGAATAGTTATTGGCACATGCAATCTTTGCCTCACCATTTGCCATAATCGCTGCGATTTCAGGTACATTTGCCATATAAGTGCAGTCCACATCCAGACCTTCGTCTTTAAAGTAACCCTGATTTTCCGCCACCATCATGGCCGCAGAAATCTGAAGGTCATTAACACCATAGAGTGTCAGTTTTGTTGTCTCCGGAGCATCGACTCCCACTGAGGATGTCTCTGCCTCTGACGCTGATCCCGTCTCTGCTATTTCTGAAGTTTCTACTGTCTCCGCTGCTGTTTCTGTTGTTGTTTTTGTTCCACATGCTACCAATGCCATACTTACTGCGACCATCATTGCGGTCAATACGCCTATTTTTTTCATCCTTTTTCCTCCTCCAGTTATCTGCTGTTATTCTTTTTGTCAAAGAGTTCTCCCCATCCTTTAACAAAGGACGGATCTATGCCAACCATCTGCATGGTATCCCATACCACTGTATTGATGGTGTCATACACAGTCATGCCATATTTTTTTTCCATGGCCGGCACGCTCCACATAGCCGGAAAATTTGTACAGACAACACTGATGCCGTCCGCTGGTGCTGTACACACCTCCTCAAACATCGCCTGAATTTTTTCCTGCGGAACCAAGGCAAATGACCGGTTCACAAACTGTTTCAGACAAACAGAATGGACCACCTCAACGCCGCATTTCTGATATTCTTTAATAATCAGTTCATTAATATCTTCTGTATAAGGCGTGATCAGATGGATCTTTTTGACATCAAATTTCTCAAAAGCTTTAATCTGTGACAACATACTGGTTGTTGTTGGAATACCTGTCTGCTCTGTGATTTCCCGGCACAGCTGTCTGTCCACATCGAATCCGAGCCATCCGCCGGATGTTCCGTTCCAGGCGATGGCATCCACATCTGCATCTGCCAGGAGCTTTGAAGCTTCCATCATCGGTGTTGTATCAAACTGTGACAAAGCATCTGCTTCAAGAGAAATCTTCGTTACACGGAATCTTCCGTAATGCATAGTCACCAGTTTTTCAAGACCGCTGACCATATTGGAGCAAATGGGCTCCAGTACCGTGTTGGATGACGGTGTCAGCATACCTATCTTTTTCTGCTCTTTTGGATCAAAAATTACTTTTTTCATACGCTTTCACTCCTTAAAATCTAAAAAATATAACTGTATTTCGTGTCTAATGACGGATCCGATTTTGCCCATTTCAGTTGGGCAATCCTTCTTGCATCCCGCATAACTTCTTCCTCATCAATATGAAGAACATGTCCATGTTCCACAACAATTTCTCCATTGACGATCACTGTTTCCACATCATTGCCAAGACCAAGATGGACCAGATTTCCGATGACATCGGTACACGGCGTCATATGCAAATTGTCATAATCCATAATAACAAGATCTGCCAGCTTGCCGACTTCCAGACTTCCGATTTTCTGTTCCATATGCAAGGCTTTCGCGCCATTGACCGTGGCCATTTCAAGAATCTGTTCCGGCAGTGGATCTGTTACACAATGACGATTGATTCTTCCTGCAATCAGCGCTATCCGCATATTTTCAATCATGTTGCCTGCGCCATTGTCCGTCCCGATTGCCACATTCAGTCCTTTTTGCTGCATCCCGTAAACATCTGCAATCGCGCCGGCTTTTGCATTACCTTCAGGAATATGTATCATCTGCACCTGTCCATCTGCCAGAAGCTTCATGTCTTCTTCCGTTAGAAAAACACCATGGGCAGCCATCAAGGCATCATTTAACAGTCCGCATTCTTTTAAAAGCTCCGTCGATGACATATGATAGATTTCCCTGACTCTGTCCAGTTCCATCCGGCTCTGGGCCAGATGCGTTGTCACCGGTGCCGGATGCTTATGTGTCGCATCTGCAATCTTTTTCAAAAGTTCACGGCTACATGTATCCGGTGCATGAGGACCCCAGCAGGGAAGAATACGCCCATCCGGATCCCCGTATTTTTCAAACAGAGCCATATTTTTTTCGAATAAATTTTTGCCCAGTGCCTCATCCTTTTCATAAATGCCATCGGCCAATCCGTAAAAGATCATATCATGGACTCTTTCACTGACAAGTGCACGAATACCGATGGTTTCAAAAGCTTTTGCATTGGCCATACTGTTGGCATAATTATCACTGATCACTGTTGAACCAAACCGCAAAGCCGTTGCTGCCCCAAGAAGACTGAACACATAACTTTCCGATGCTGTCAGATCATCCCCCTGAGGAACAGATGCCGTATAAGAAGGCGCTCTGCCGAGATTCTCTGCCACACCTCTGACAACAGACTGTGCAGAATGAATATGTGTATTCACAAATCCCGGAAAAACTACTTTTCCCGTGCAATCAATCCTTTCGGCCTGTTCATGGGCATACTTTTTCTCTATTGTATCTTTATCATCAATTGCTGTAATTTTGTGACCATCAATGACAAGTGCCCTATTTTTATACACATTCCTGGCTTTGTCCATTGTCACAAATATACCATTTTCCAGTATCAACATGATATTATCACCGCCTTACTCAATTGCATCCATTCCGGAATGCTTCCATTTCAAAAGTCTTGCCTCCAGCAAACAAATAATCTGTTTGATAATTGTATAGATCAATGCAATCAAAGCCAGCGACAGGAACATGTCTGATACCAGGAACCAGTTTCTTGCATTGACGATAATATATCCAAGACCGGTACTCGCACCCATCATTTCTGCAACAATTAAAGCCGAGAATGTTAAGCCCAGGCAAACTTTCATACCATTTAATACATAAGGCAATGCAGAGGGGACAAGTACCCTGGCAAATACCTGCACCTCCGTTGCTCCCAAGCTCTTTGCTGAACGCATCAGCAATGGATCAACACTTCGAACACCCTGTACAACATAACCGATCATTGGCAATAATGTTGTGTATGTAATCAGGAAAATCTTTGATGTTTCACCAATACCAAACCAGATAATAAACAACGGGCAAAAAGCATAGGGCGGTATACTGCCGAAAATACCAAGCAGCGGATCCAGAATATCATTCATTATTCTCAGTCTTGCCATAAAATACCCCAAAACAATCGCAATACCGATACCAAGGAAATAGCCTTCAAATATTCGGATCATACTGGCTGAAACATGTTCAAATAATGAGCCGTCTTTGAGATACTGAAGCATGGTCTGAAAGACCTGCAAAGGACTTGGTAAGAATACCGGATTGATCATTTCTGCTGTTTCGTTATACATGCAAAAACTCTGCCATATCATAAGAAAGGCCACAATTGAAAGGCCTCTGACAACTGTACTATTGTAAGATTTCTTCCTGTTCATATGTCTCTTCCTCCTTTTCTTCTTCCGTATCTGTCTGGTCATCCTGAATAAAACGCTTAAAATAGTTCACATAATCAAGAAACTTTGTATTCTCGATGACTCTGTCTGAACGCTCCATATCAATGGCTGTATCTGTCAACACATGGCCTTCCCCCATCACAATGACACGATCAGCCAAAAGTACCGCTTCTTCTATACTATGCGTGATAAAAACCACGGTTGCTTTATCTTCATTCCATATCTTCAGTAATTCTTTCTGCATATTAGCCCTTGTAAATTCATCCAGTGCTGAAAAGGGCTCATCCATCAGAAGAATTTCCGCCTGATTAGCAAAAGCTCTTGCAATGCCGACTCTCTGCTTCATACCACCGGATAACTGATCCGGATAATTTTTGCGGTATTCTTCTAGACCGATCATTTTGATATATTTGTCCACCAGAGCATCTTGCTCTTCTTTCGGTTTATGACAGACACTTGGACCAAAAGCAATATTCTGTTCAACGGTATACCATGGAAACAATGCATGCTCCTGAAAAACAACACCTCTGTTCCTGGAAGGGCCTGTCACTTTTGAGCGCCCTTTATCCAGAAGTATTTCTCCTTCATCCGGTTTAATATAACCTGCTAACAAATTCAGCAATGTGCTCTTTCCGCATCCGCTGTGTCCCAAGACACAGATAAACTCATGAGAATAAATCTTAAGATTCATATGATCAATGACATTTTTTCTTGGAATCGGTTTCTTCTTATTTTTCTTTTCAGTACCAACTGCCATATTTTCATAATGCTTTGACAGGTTTTTGATCTCAATTTTGACATAAGCCATATGATTGCGCCTCCCTATTCTCCGGATCATGCGGCTACATTTCCGGTTTTTGGATAAAAAAAATGTATGTACAGATAAAATATCTGCGACATACACCTTTGTATCTTTGTTTTTCAAATTCAATTCTTCGTATTTCAACGATGCACTTATTTTATTGCCTAATTTTATTTTTGTAAATAGTGCATTTATACTATTTATTTTCCATTTTTAGCTTTTATTTGATGCAAATTCGTGTTATATTCTACTCATAATTCCATACAACCCTTGATTTTACTACATTTCTCTCATTGTGCATTTCAACAATTTACATTCTACCATGCCTGTGACAAGATAATTACATCATTCAACACATCACGACTCAAAGGAGGCATACAATGAGCAGAAATATTCTTATTACAGGTTATGAACCTTTTGGTGGAGACAACTTTAATCCATCCCTTGCCCTTGCGGAGGCATTAAACGGGTGTCAGTATAAAGACTTTACATTTCAATATGCAACAATACCCGTTAATCGACATCTCTGCATCCCAACAATGGAGAAAGCCATTGATTGTTATAATCCGGAACTGATCATATGTACAGGACTGGCTTACGGACGTGCCACTATCTCTATAGAAAGAGTTGCCATCAATACTGCTGACTTTCCGTGGCCGGACAATGAAGGCTACCTGGCTTTAAACGAATCGATTGATCCTGATGGTCCTGCTGCTTATTTTTCTTCATTGCCGATCCGAAGCATTATGCTGGCTCTGCATAAAAACAATATTCCGGCCTATATTTCCAATTCAGCCGGTACTTATTGCTGCAACCTATTGATGTATGGAACACTGAACTATATCGCGAAGCACCATTTGCCGATCCGTGCAGGCATGATGCATGTTCCCTATACACCAGATATGACAATTGCCAAGGATCCTTCCGTGCCGTCTATGTCTCTGGATCTGATGATCCGTGCCGTACGAACCGCCGCTGTCACAACAGCAGAGACAACCGAAGACGCCTCCGTTATCTGCGGCTTCGCACAATAAACTGATATTCTTTGAGGAGTGATCTAATGAAGCTGACATCTGAACTGGCACAATACATTATTAATTACACATCCCGTTTTATTCACGTTGTTATCAATATTATGGATACAGATGCCATGATTATCGCTTCAACAGATTCTGTCCGAATCGGAGAAAAACATCTGGGCGCCCGCAAGGTTTTGATGACCGGGCAACCTTATACAATGCGCCCCGAAGAAGCGCTGCGCTACCCTAATGTCGTTCCCGGCATTTCTCTTCCGATTCATTTCCAAAATGATATCATTGGCGTTGTTGGTGTTGGCATCGGCGAACATGATGAAACGATCGGACGCATGCTCCAAAGCACAACCGAACTTCTCATTGAACAGGTTACACTTAAAGAATCTGTCAATGCTGAAGAACAGGTGCGCAATGAGTTTCTTACCCACCTCCTGACCGAACCATGGCATAATAATGAATTTTATTTCAACTATCAGATCAAACTGCATCATTTTAATCCGGCCCAATGTTATCTCATCGCAACAGTTGCTTTTCCGGACAACACCTTTGAAACTTCCGAAACGGATGGCAGAGATTCCGAAATCGTCTACTATGAGCGAAGTATTTCCAGATTAATGGATACGATAAAACTGCGTTTAAATTCCCTGCAAGCCCGCCTTGTTTTTATTCCGAACGCACTGACATTTCTCGTCCCCTATAATGAAAACAGCTTGCTGTCGAAACAGCACTTTTTGAACAAATTCATCGACAGTCTGGATTTTGTTCTCTCCCAGACCCTGCAGCCCGATTACCGCATCGGCATCGGCGGCTATGCCGACAACATGACCCATATTCATACTCAATATAAACATGCCGCATCCGCTTTAAAGATTGCAGCGTTCACTAATCCCGACAAGAAAATAACAGACTTTCGGGATATCTGTTTTGAACATCTGCTTCTGAACATACCGACATCCAAGCAATCACATTATATCCAACACATTATCGGTCCGCTCCTTCATTCCGATCCGGATAAAAATACATGGATTCAGACCCTGGAAGCCTATTTTGATAACAACCAAAGTCTGAAAAAAACCGCTGACGCTTTATTCATCCACCGCAATACCCTTCTCTTTCGCCTGAACCGTATTGCCGAAATAACTGGTTTTAATCCACAAAATCTGAAGGATGCGATTACACTCTACACTGCTTTGACACTATGGAAAATGCAGGAGCCCTCTTAAATGACCAGAAAGGAGTTTTTATGGCTAAATTAACAGAAATAAACACAAAATCTTTCATTTTCAACCCTTTTTCAATGATTGAAGATGACTGGTTCCTAATTACTTCTATGTACAAAGAACAAATTAATACGATGACTGCAGCCAGTGGCGCCCTTGGACATATGTTTCGTAAAAATGTTGCCTACATCAATATCCGTCCCGAACGTTATACGCATGAATTTGTCGACCATTCTGATTTTCTTTCTTTATCCTTTTTTGATCAGACAAAGAAAAACAAGCGAATTCTCAGCTATCTCGGAAGCGTTTCCGGACGTGACGAAAATAAAATACAAAAAAGCGGACTGACATTAAATTTTTACAATGACATTCCTTATTTTGAGGAGGCACACACTGTCTTTTTATGTCGTCCGCTTTATAAATCACCTTATATTCACCAGGGATTTATCGATTCAAATGTTGAAAACTATTACTATCCGAACCGAGATTATCATGATCTCTATATCTGTGAGATTATAAAAACATTCCATCAATCTTAATTACAGATCATCATACAGCTCTGCTGTTGGTTCTCCCATGCCAAAGGAACCACCGTGAACTGCTTTGCATTGATCATCCGCATAAACTTCTTTTGTCATATTGAACAATGCCCATGCATTCGGCCATCCTGCAAAAAAAGCAACATGTGTCAGAATTTCTGCCATCTCTGTTTTTGTTACGCCGTTTTTGCGGGCTGTTGTCAAATGATATTTCAGTGAACTTTCTACAAGTAACTCCATCCTTTTCCCTTTTTGTAAACACAATTTGTTATCTATACGATTTCTCTTTTTTTATGTATAATTCATATTTTAACAACAAATCCGCAATTTTCAAGTTCAAATCTGCAGGAGGCTTATATTGGTCGGCATCTTTTTCAATCCGAAGATAGAAATCAATATCTGTCTTCACAGCATAAGTCCTGATGTCCTGTCTCACCTCCACACCGGCTGTCACCATGCGCACCTGCGCTTTCTTCTGCTTCAGCAACGGAATCACGCACAGATAAATCCAGTCATCCTCAAACGAAAGATGCCCCAGTGCCTTTCCTTCTTTGTTCCGTACCAGAATTTTACTACCGGCAAATGTCTTCGGATAAAGCATTTCTCCTTGTTTCAGACACATCATCTGCTTAAAAACACTGTCTCTTCTTTTCGTGCCGATCCACGCTCTAAAATGCCAGATGCCTCTGCCGTCTTTGTCATATTTCACCGGTGCTGACAAATATGTCAGCACCTGCATCGGATCCACAAACTGCTGCGCCAGCAAATCTAGTAAATGCGCCCGTACTTCAAACTGCCTGCTTCGTACCGCCTCACAATCCAACTGCAGGTATTCAATTCTGCTCTCCACATCTTCCATAAGTACCTTCACCACATGATGAATACTCATGATAAACAATACAAACTCTTCGTTTTCCGGCTGCCATATATACTTTCCATCCGCAGCATGATAATACATATGCTCTGTCTCTTCATCATCCAGATTGTAATATAGATAAATAGGCCTTTCACAAAATGCTGCCTCATTCATCATCCCCTGCCATTTCGGATGCTGTTCATTCTGCCTGAAATTACCATTTTGACGTCCGGTCCTCGACGATCTGCGATTAATATCATAATCTTTCAAAAATCCATAGGCTTCATTGATCAGCTGCGCTTGCTGAATATGCTCCGGCCTGTCAGAACCAATAACATCCGGATGAAACTGTCCCATCAATCGTCGATACTGTCGCTTGATGGCCGTCCTATCCTCATTGCCTGTAAGTTTCAGCACACACAGTGCCTCTTTAAAATTCATTCGATTCTTTTCCTCTTCCTACTATCAATAGGTATCAGACAATTCCCCTGCTATCAGCTGATCTGCCATCTGGCTGAACTACCCTCTTCATCTTTGCTGACAATCAGTTGGTCTTCTATTTCCTGTTTCAGCTCAGACACATGTGAAATAATACCTATCAGCTTCGATCCTCCTGCCATCTGCTGCAATACCCGAACTGCCTGATCTCTTGATTGGCTGTCCAATGAGCCGAATCCTTCGTCAATAAACATCATATCCAGATGAATGGCCGATGAACTCTGCTGGATCTGATCTGCCATGCCAAGTGCCAGCGACAATGCCGCCATAAACGACTCTCCGCCGGAAAGGGTGCGAACCTCCCTCTCCTTGCCGGTGACGTTGGAATAAACCATCAAATCCAGTCCCCTGTTTCTTCCTTCACCCGCCTTCGTGATATCACACATCCGCAGTTCAAACTGCCCGGCAGACATTTCACCGAAACGCCTATTGGCGGCATACAGAATTCTCTCAAGGTAATATCGCTGCACATACGTCTCGATATCCATTCTGGCTCCCGTCACTTTGCCTGCTAACAAATTGTACAAATCATCCAGTCTTCTGTGTTCTTCCATGATTTTGCTTCGTTCAGCCATCTTCGGCATCAACGCTTCACAAACCCGATGATTGGTTTTATACATTTCTGCATAGCGCTCATAAAGAGCCTGTTCTTTTTTCCATGCCGCTTCTGCTACATTTTGTTCAGAACAAAGCTGTTCCATATCCGGCTTCACACGGCCGTCAATGGCTTTCTCTGCTACTGCCTTCTGCTTACCTGCTGCACTCAGCTTACTCTGATATTGTCTGATTTTTTCTTCAAACTGCTGTCTGTCTGCCTTATCATAACTTTCTGTCACACACTTCCATTGAGGCTCCGTCAGCTGTTTTTCCTCCATCAGCTGTATATAGACTGCTTTTCGTTTATCACTCTTATCCTGCAAATTCGGAATATCGCGTCGATGCTGTGCTATTTCTAGCTCTGTCTTTTCTTTATCTGATCGTACTTTTTTATCAACTTTATCACAGCTATGATATTGCTTTTCTGCGTTCTTCTTCCTTTGCTCGGCCTGCTCCATGAACTGATTGGCTTCTTCTTCAGATTTATAATATGTAGAAATAAATGTACTCTTTAACTCAGCCTGAGCTGCCGCCAGCTCGGCTTTGGTATCAGCTAACATTTTATCTGCTTTATTTTTTTGTGCAGTCAATTTTTCTTTGTCCTTGGCAGCTTTCGTCAGCCATTTTTTGAGCTGCTGCAGCTGCTTTTTGTCTTTCTGCAGCTGTTTCTCTTCATCTTTCAGCGCTTTCTTCCAAGTCTCAATCAGACCTTGAATCTCTTCACTGTTCAACTCACCCATCTCATCACGGCTATATGCAATTACTTTCTGCCGAAGTTTTTCCCGAATTTGTATGCAATTTTTTTCCTTTGCATCCAGCATTGCTTTTGCCTCTCCGGCTTTTTTCGCTGCCGCCGCCTGTCCTTCTTGAAGTTCACGTACACTCTCAGACAATATATTCAATTCTTCCTTGGTCAATGCCGATTTTTCCGCCTGATGAGGATGCGGATGTATGGTCGAACCACAGACCGGGCAAGGTTCTCCCCGCTGCAGTTTCTCTGCAAGGAAACCAGCCTGCGCATCAAGGAAATCATTATAGGCCTGTATGTAAGCCGTATTCTCCTTATTAAATCTGTCTTTAGCATCAGCATAGACCTTGTCTGCTTCTTCAGCACACCTCTGTTGGCTGAAGCAATCCTTTTCTTCATCCTTCCAGCTCTTAAAATCCGCCCCGATACCTGCAATATCCCGCTGCTTTCCTTGTAAAATAATCATGCGGCTATCCGTATCGGACAGCAGTTCAGCCTGAGTCTGCCACTGTTTCTCATTACTTTCAAGATCTGACAGACTTTCCTCTGCTATTCTGGCCTGCTTTCCTGCTTCATCGACTTTTGTTTGAGCCGTCAACACCTTCCGTTTAGCTTCAGCCATTTTGGAAAAAGCTTCTAAATCATTTTCGACATGGGTTTTCACTTCCGAAAAATCCATCAATGCCTGTTCCTGTACTTTCTTTGCCTGCTGCAGTTGAACTGCCGCCTGTTCACAGGCCATTTTCTGTTCCGGCAGTGCCTGCTCATTGGCAGCGAGTGCCTGTCGGGCTGTTTCAAGCTGTCCACTGACCTCCTGATATTGCTTCCAAAGCGTCAAAATATCATAGGCATCCTCAATCTGCCGCATGCATTGCTGCCATTCCTGCATCAAAGGCTTTATTGCTTCACATTCACCCAATTCCTTTTCAGCTTCCTCAAGCTCCTTGTAACGTTCCAGCAACTGCCCTGCTTTTGTGACAGCATCTCTTTTCAACAGATAGACTTTATACAATTGGCTTGTCTCTGACTCTGACTGCTGCACCTTATCCTTCGTCCATTCACTGACTGATACCAAGTTCTGAAGTAAAGCCTCCATATCCGGCAATGAAAGCCTTTCTGATTTAAGGATTCTTTCTTTTAACTCCTGCAGTTTATTCGCATCTCTACACTCGTCCGCTATTTGATCCGCTGCACCCTTCTGTTCCTGATCCGTCTCTGCACCATCCGCTGTCACCAGTTTCGGCACAAGAATATGTCCCACTTCTGTCTGACAGGCTGTCTTGATCTGTGCGATCTTCCTGTCCTTGTCCTTACGGCGCTTTGCCAGCTCATCCACAATATTCTGGTAAAGTTCTGTATTAAAAAGTTTTCTGAAAATCACTTTCTTGTCATCGGATTTTGCGCGCAAAAGGGCCATAAACTCCCCCTGAGCAATCATTGCCACCTGCATAAACTGGTTCTTCGTCAATCCGACAATTTCTTCCAGTTTTTTGTCTGTTTCCTTTGACGGATATTCGGTTCCGTCTGACATAATCAGTGACACACTGCCGCTCTCTTCCTTCAGACCGGTTCCTCTTTTCAGAGGGCGGACATGCTTCGGTACACGTCGAACCGTATAGTGCACATCTTCACTGCCTTCCTTTTCTGAAAAAACCAATTCCACAAAAGGCTCCACAGATGCCGCTGCAAACTGACTTTGTAATTCGGCACCGTTCTTCCTATTCACAACAGAACTGGCTTCTCCGTAAAGTGCAAAAACAATAGCGTCAAAAATTGTCGTCTTCCCGGAACCTGTATCGCCCGTTATCAGAAATAAATTCTGATCCGGTTTTGTAAAATCAATCACCGTCTTCTTCCCATATGACCCAAAGGCCTGCATTGTCAGCTGAATCGGCTTCATCTATTTCACCCCCTGCACGGTATGTATCACATCCCGAAGAATCGTTTTCTCTTCATCATCCAAATCCTTCAAAAAGGAACAACATAATTCAAAAGGATCCTGTTCCTTCTCCACCATCAGCTGCTCACTGTAATCGGCTTTTCGAAGTACTTCCCGTCGGATTTCCAGCAAATACGGAAACGCCATTCGGATTCTGTCCTGCATATCCATAATATCTAAATCGACTCTATCCGTCAGGATCACCGTCACGAAATCCTCGCAGGCCTGTGCAAGTACTTCTTCAAGACTGCCTTTGATGATCCGCACTTCACGCAGCGGTTTCAGCGGCAGCACTGTTATCTTTACTGACGTCTTGGAATCTTTTTCACCTATTTCCACCATAATGACACCCTTTTGCTGTCCGGCTTCACTGACTGAGCAGGCCAAAGGCGTTCCGCAGTAACGATACAATTCGCTGCCCACTTTCATTGGTTTATGAATATGTCCCAGCGCTGCATAATCAAAGGCTTCCAGCACATCTGACGCAACAGCATCGATGTTGCCCACAGTACGAATCTCCGAATCCATTCTCTCAACTGACTCTGCATTCTCTCCCACAGGCAAATAAAACTGATGACTGACTAACACATTTCTCTCTGCCGTATTAACTTCTTCCCTTGCAATCAATTTATGCAAAGTCGCATCATAGGACAGATTATTGCCATTCTCATCCACGCCCACAATCTGCTTCACCATGGACGGTTTGACAAAAGGCAAAAGATAGAAATTTACCGGCCCAAATTCATCCTGAAGCGTCACCTTCTCAATATATTCTTCTTCCCTTCTCGGCGGCAGTCCAATCATATGTACTTTCTGTTCATCCAGAATCTCTCGGAAGCAATTCAAGCGCAGACCGCTGTCGTGATTGCCGCTGATGAGCATCATCTCAGCCTCCGGCACAGCCCTTTTCAGTTCCGTTATAAAGCTGTCAAACACTTCCACTGCCTCTGCCGCCGGAACAGCCTTGTCGTAGATATCCCCGGCAATCACGACGGCATCCGGCTGTTCTTCTCTGGCTAAATCTGTCACCTGCCGCAAAATATCCATCTGTTCTTCCCGTAAATCTCTGTTCATCAGTTTTAATCCGATATGTAAATCCGATAAATGAAAAAACTTCATAAGTACCCCCTTTCATTCATTAGTCTCAACTAATTTTAAACAACAGTATATGCTTTTTGCTACTTTGCGTCAAGGATATATGCAAAACAAACAATAACTCAAATGCATTTTCCTATAAATATAATACATAATAAGAAATTTTCTCTCAAGTTATCGCTGCACTTTTATTAAAATATGATAAAATAAAATTGATTATTGTGGATTTTATTTTTAGAAAGGAGGAACTGCAACCTGTATGCAGTTAATATGACCTATGGAAGAAAACAAAATGCCGCTCATTGGTGACCATGCACCAGAATTTCATGCAATGACAACTCAGGGGAAAATTGATTTTCCATCTGATTATAAAGGAAGTTGGGTTGTCCTTTTTTCGCATCCGGCTGACTTTACACCGGTTTGTACAACAGAATTTATTGCCCTTTCCAGGATGAATGAAACCTTTGAATCACTTAACACCAAACTAATTGGACTTTCCATTGATTCACTTCATTCTCATCTTGGCTGGATCAAAAGTATCGAAGCATTGAATTTCAATAACGAAGGAAAAGTGAAGATTCCTTTCCCAATTATTGCAGACATTAGTATGAATGTTGCCAGAAAATATGGTATGCTCCAGACTGTTGCAAATACACAAACCGTTCGTGCAGTGTTTATTATTGATCCAGAGGGTATGATCCGTACCATCTTGTACTATCCTATGTCCACCGGACGAAATATTCCTGAAATTATACGTATTCTACAGTCATTGCAGTTAAATGACAAAACGCATTATTCCACACCGGCAAACTGGCAGCCCGGAGATGCTGTAGTCATGGGGGCTCCATTGACAATTGAAGAAGCTCAGGAACGTCTTGAAAGTTCAGACAATACCATTGAACATCTCGACTGGTATCTTACCATGAAAAAAATGAAATAACGATATAAAAGAAATAATAATATAAAAGCTCACAGAAATATTCGATGTTTATACACTCTCCTCTTCTGTGAGCTTTTCTTCTATATCCAGACTCTATTCATAGATTAATTCAACACTTCTGCGATGGATTTCTTCACAATCTGAAGGCCTTCCATCAGTGTGTCATCCTCAATTGTCAGCGGAGGCATAATCTTGACAACGCCGTCATGACGGCCTGCAACTTCCAGAATCAGATGATTGTCAAAAGCCTTGTGAATGACCTCGATGGCTTTCTCCGGCGCAATGCCATTGAAATCAATACCCCAGATCATACCGATGCCTCTATGTACCAGTCTTGCATCCATTGGCAGGATCTCTTTCTGAATAAACTGCTCAATGATCTGACCCTTACGTCTGACTTCTTCATCCAGCTTGTGTTCCGTAAAATATCGGATACCGGCTGTACCGCCGATGAAAGACAGCTGATTGCCTCTGAATGTACCATTATGTTCTGCCGGTCTGAAAATATCCAGTTCCGGTTTGATCAGAAGCAGTGCCATCGGCATGCCAAAACCTGAAATAGACTTGGACATAACAACCATATCCGGAACAATGCCTGCTCTCTCAAAGGAGAAGAAATAACCTGCTCTGCCGTTGCCCACCTGAATATCATCCACAATCATCAGAATGTCGTTCTCATCACAGATCTGACGAATGCCGCGCAGCCACTCTACACTGGCAGGGTTAATGCCGCCCTCAGCCTGAACGGTTTCAAGAATAATTGCCGCAGGCTTGTCTACACCTGAATGGTCATCCTCCAGAACCCAACGCAAATAAGCCAGTGAATCAAATGTGCCGTCATATGGAACAAATGAGACATTGGTCAGCGGAACACTGCCGCCTTCACGGCTTGTCTTATCTGTCGTCAAGGCAAGACTGCCGAGACTCATGCCATGAAAAGCACCTGCAAAAGCAATCACATTGGTCCGTTTCTTGTTCTTTCTGGCCAATTTCAACGCTGCCTCAACTGCATTGGTACCTGTCGGTCCACAGCACATAACTTTATAATCCAGCTTTCTCGGACTGAGGATCAATCTCTCGAATTCAGTCAAAAATTCCTCTTTGGCACTGGTATACATATCCAATGCATTGATAATATTGTCATCTGCCAGATAATCCAAAACAGCTTTCTTAATCTCAGGATTGTTGTGACCATAATTCATAGAACCGGCTACAGCCAGGAAATCAACATATCGCTCACCGTCTTCAGAAAACATTTCAGCATTCAAAGCTTTCTTAAAAACGACAGGGTACTTTCTGCAATAGGATCTGACAACAGATTCTCTCTTTTCAAAAATATTCATATTTTATCACACATCATGCCTCATCGTTCAGGCATCCTATTCCTTTCTGTATATTCATTGTGTATTGCATCATCATTCAGATTCAGCCTTCAAAATACTCTAAACAATTATCATATTGTACTCTTTTTTTAGTTTTACGTCAACTTTCCTGCCCCGGTATTCTGTTAAAATTCTATGAACTTTCTTACAGTTCTCTTTCTGCTTCCACTTCAGCGCAGCGTCCATAATATTGACGATCACCACCTGATGCTCAGACAGTCCTTCCGAATAAGTAAAATGCCGATTAATATCATCACCCCAACGATTGTATGCTTTCAATCTGTGCCAGCAGCTGCTCAAGCAATACTTCCGGCTGATCGGTCTCTCTGCGAAGCCCGGCTGCCGCCGCATGTCCGCCGCCACCAAAACTTTTCATCATCTCATTCACATTTATCCATTGTCCATCCGATCTGAAAGAACATCGCCAAATATTCGGTGCTTCCTCATACATAGAAAACCCCATCTCGATATCTTCACAATCTCTGAGCATTCCACTGATAGGATGAATATCTTCATAGCTGATATGCAGTTTCTTCGCTTCCTGATAGGACATATAAACATATGCCACTTTGCCCTCCATCACGCGCTTCACTCTGCGAAGGATCTCTCCCTGTCTGATCAGATCATCCAATGTCTTATCCTGCATCGTCCGCATCACATAGCGATGATCGGCCCCCATTGCCAGCAATTTTGAACCCGCTGCCTCAATTTTGGCATCCGATCTTGAAAATCGGCTTGTGTCATGAAGAATGCCCATATACAGATAATCTGCCCCATTCGGGTGTGGTGCCGAAGCCGCCTTTTTGAGCATTTCTTTATCTAATATTTCAAAAACGTTATAGGCACAGGATTCCGAAACCTTTATGTCATTGATTATTCCATATCCTTCGTTAGAGGCATGATGGTCAATGATCATCGAAACCACTGCCCGCTGGTAATATTTCATGCCAATGAGTCTTTTAAGAGTTGCCGTGTCACAGACAATCACCGCATACCTTTCAGACGCCAACTTCGGACGTTCAAAAGGAGCAAAAATCTCATCCTCCATGACCTGTTTCTTCGGGCCTTTATCCAGTTTATCTGACAAAAAAGGCCATGCTGTATACTGGGGATAATTCACCTTGATATAATGTGCCAGCCCCAAGACGGAACCTGCTGCATCCCCATCCGGATTCATATGTCCAAGCAGTACAACTTCTGTCACATCATACTCCCGCATCATCTTCTCAAATTGTTTGTTGAAATCAAAGGCCATTCCAATCCTCTCCTTTATTTATCACAGGTAAAATTATCCATGTATCCTTTTTTCATGCATCAATATCCGCAGCATCTATGGCTCTGATGCCGTTTTCCCGAAGAAGCTCTGCAAAAACACCTTCTCCCGGAATAATCTTTCCACTGAAAGTACCATCATAAACGGCCTTGACGCCGCAGGAAGGACTCCTGGATTGAAGAATGGCCAGATCTACTTTTTCCTTCAAAGCAATCGTCAATGCCTTGGCAGCCCCGCTCCTGAATGCGTCATCCACGGATCGTCCGTCCCTGCATCTGACAACACCATTCACAATCTCTGCCGGCATTCTCGGCACAGGCAGTCCGCCCAATACTTCCGGACAGACCGGTATAAGCTCATGATCTTTTACAAAATTCAGCACCGCTTTATTCTCATTATTGCCGCCGCTGTATTTGCAGTTCTCCCCCAGAAGACAGGCACTGACAACAATCCTCATGATCAAGCCGCCTCCTTCGTCCCTTTAGCACGGATAATCAATAAAATGGCTAAAAGGATAATTATGCAGATTGGCAGTGCAAGCCAGGCAATAGAAGCCAGCCCAACTGCACGGAAAACACCAATCAGAAAATATCCCACCATACATACGGCAGCAACCAGCAGCACATACGGCAGCTGTGTTGCAACATGATTCACATGCTCACAATGTGCACCGGCTGACGCCATGATCGTTGTGTCTGAAATTGGTGAACAATGGTCACCGCATACGGCACCGGCCAGACAAGACGCAATAGAAATTACCATCATCTGTCCTTCCGGGAAGACGCCGATAACAATCGGAATGAGAATACTGAATGTGCCCCATGATGTACCTGTTGCAAAAGCCAGAAAAGCTGCCACAAGGAAGATGATCATCGGAAGAAATCCCTGCATAGATAAAGCGGAACCGGCCACCAACTCTGCCACAAAAATCTTGGCTCCCAGAAGATTTGTCATGCCTGACAAAGTCCATGCCATGGACAATATCAGAATTGGTGCAACCATGGCTTTGAAACCTTCTGGAATACAGTCTGTAAACTCCTTGAAAGATAAAACATCACGCATCATGAAATAAATAAACGTAAATACAAGTGCCACGGAACCACCCAGAACAAGGCCGACCGATGCATCTGAATCCGCAAAGGCATCCACAAAGGAAGCACCGTCAAAAAATCCGCCGGTATAGATCATTGCCACAATACAGCTGACGATCAACACTGCAACCGGCAAAACAAGGTCCATCACATGGGCTTTATCATTGCTTATTGCTTCCTCATCACTTTCATACGGTCTTCCCGGTGTTGTAAATAAATCGCCTTTAAAGGCATTCATGTCGTGCTTTTTCATCGGACCGAAATCAACTTTTAAAATGGTCACTGCCAAAAGCATACATAATGTCAGAATTGCATATAAGTTGTATGGAATTGTCTGAATAAATACAGAAAATCCGTTAATACCGGCCTCCTCCGGCACAGAAGATGTAACAGCCGCAGCCCATGAACTGATCGGTGCAATAATGCAGACCGGCGCTGCCGTCGCATCAATGATATAAGCCAGCTTGGCTCTTGAAACCTGATGTCGGTCCGTCACCGGACGCATCACACTTCCCACTGTCAGACAATTGAAGTAGTCATCCACAAAGATCATTACAC